>ERZ795047.5493-NODE-5493-length-10233-cov-4.453134_pt1 | contig 10233 bp, 9 predicted proteins | sample MGYA00375131_ERZ795047 | MGnify/ENA primary metagenome ERZ795047 (study PRJEB30176, sample SAMN05720228) | activated sludge metagenome | isolation source: Anaerobic digester | place: Japan | collected 2015-05-20 ... | reverse complement strand
CTGCCAGGCATTTTCCAACTGGTGGATTAAGGGGATGAATTCAGTCGAACCCGATCGACCTAAACCGAGAATCGTAATCATCTCTTCGATGTCTGCCTACACGGCAAGCACCAACCGGGGGGATTACTGCCTAACCAAAGCGGCCCTCGGAATGCTCACCAAGCTCTACGCGGCGCGGTTGGCAGATTACGGCATCAATGTCTACGAGATCAGGCCTGGCATTATTGCAACGGACATGACCGGGCCGGTGAAAGAGAAATACGACAAATTAATCTCGGACGGCTTGACTCCCATTCGGCGCTGGGGCCAGCCGTCAGACATAGGGTACGCGGTCAGAGCCATCGCTGAAGACCGATTTCCTTTCTCGACAGGCGAAGTCTTTAACGTAGATGGAGGATTCCATCTTCACCGACTGTGAACAATGCTGATCAATAATTCCCTGACTATCGACGCACTAAAACCAAAAATCAACCGACTGTTTGAACTTTCTGCGGAAAAAATCAAGATCCTCGAGAAACGATGGGACCCAGCCAGGGGAACGCCGGTTTTTACAGTGGCTGGGCAGTACACGACTCGCGGCTGGACTGAATGGACCCAAGGGTTCCAGTTCGGATCGGCCCTTCTGCAGTTCGATGCCACGTCTGACGCGTGGTTCCTGGATTATGCCCGTCACAAGATCCAGACGTTAATGGCCCCCCATTTGACTCACTTGGGGGTCCACGATCATGGTTTCAATAACGTAAGCACCTATGGAAACCTGCTGCGACTGGCCCGGGAAGGGCGAATCGAGGCATCGGACGGGGAAATCGAGTCCTACCGGGTCGCTCTGAAATGCAGCGGTGCGGTCCAGGCGGCCAGATGGACTCGAATTGCGGACGGCCGCGGGTTTATTTACTCTTTCAACGGCCCGCATTCGCTGTTCGCCGACACCATTCGTTCGCTTCGGTCGCTGGCGGTCGCGCATAAGCTCGGACATTACCTCCTGACCGAGAATGACAAACGAGTGTCCCTCCTGGAGCGGCTACTGCAACATGCTTCGGTGACCGCCGACTTTGCGGTCTATTATGGGGAAGGTAGAGACCTATACGACGTTCGCGGACGGGTCGCGCACGAATCGATTTTCAACGTAAACGACGGCAATTATCGCTGTCCGAATTCTCAACAGGGCTACTCTCCCTTTTCTACCTGGACACGAGCGCTCGCCTGGATCATGTGTGGATACGCCGAACAACTGGAGTTCCTCGGTGTTGTCCAAGACAGCGAACTTGGGCCTTTTGGAGGACGCGCCAGTGTTGAGGCTCAACTGCTTCGCGCCGCCGAAGCCACCAGCGATTTCTATATCGATCATACTTGCCGGGACGGTATTCCCTTCTGGGACACGGGCGCTCCGGGTTTATCGGCTCTCAAGAACTATCAAAAGAAGCCTTCTGATCCATTCAATGATATAGAACCGGTTGACAGCTCGGCGGCCGCAATCGCAGCACAGGGACTGTGGCGCTTAGGAAACTACTTGCGTAAGTTCCCCCGCCGCAAAGCCGACAGCCGAAGGTACAGACAGGCAGCCCTTACGGTGGCTGACACTCTTTTCGACGAGCCGTATCTGTCGACGGATGCAGCCCACGAGGGACTCATCCTTCATTCCGTGTACCATCGCCCGCGTGGCTGGGATTCGATCCCTCCGGGAAGAACCATCCCGTGCGGCGAGTCATCGATGTGGGGGGATTATCACGCCCGGGAACTGGCACTGCTGCTTCTCAGAGAGGCCGATCATCTACCGGAGCTGACCTTCTTTGCCATCGGAGACTGACGCAGCTGGCGAGATTAACACAGCCCTGATCGGAGATCCGTCCCCTCCTTCGATCTTCAGAGGCAGAGCCACCAGCAGATACTGGCCGTCGGGAATATCGCCGAAGCGGAGATTTTCGACGATGATCACGCCCCGACGGCCCAGTATTCTGTGAACCGGGAGTTCCCGGCTGTCGAAGGAATCGACTGACGGCGCATCTATACCCACGAGTTGAACACCCGATTCCACAATGGCCTCGGCCGCTTCCGGTGACAAGGAGACAAATTCCCGCGGAAACTCAGCCAGTTCCGTCGGCGCATTGGCGCGAATGAGCAGCCGGCGGGGCCTGTTTGCCAAAACGGCATCCAGATGGGAGCGACCTATGACCCCGGCGTGGGAAGTGACAGTGATGAGTTCGGCCGGACCGACGAGAACCCAGAGATTGAGCTGGTCAACCGGGCGTCCTCCGGGGAGATAATGGGCCGGGGCATCCAGGTGAGTTCCCGTGTGGGCGCTCAAAGTCAATTCAGAAGAATCGGCCAGGCCGCCTTCTTCCATCCTTGAAGTCATCCTCCTGGAGACTGGAGGATCTCCCGGCCAGACGGCCATACCGGGGCGGATGGTGTGCGAAATATCGTAAATTTCCATCGTGTACCTCAAAAGACGAACTCCACGCCCAGGCGCGCAATGCGAGGCGGTTGAAACTCGACCGGCAGCCGTAGCATGAACCAGGGACCGGTCAGATCAATTTCTTCTGTCTTGTTGCTGTTGTTCAGGAGGTTGAAGACATCAAAGACCAGCCGGATGTCTCCTCCTCGCCACGTCAGGATTTTCCTGATTCGGAGATCGGCGGTCAGATTGAATTCTGTTCGGTGTCCTCCCGGATTTCCTCGCGGTGTCGCATAAACAAAGAAAGGCCCCTGGTTGAAACCGGTAATGATCAGCTTGCGACCAAAGGGCAGACCGTCATAGTAGCGAGCAACCGTGGACACTGTCCAGCCTCGCCCCAACTGAAAAAGCCCGAGATAGCGAACCGTGAAAGAGCGATCGAAATACTGTCTCCCGTAAGTCCAGATCAGGCTGTTGGGATTGTCCAGCAGTCCCCCAATAACCCCCTGGTCATTTTCGAATTCAGTATTGCCCGGGCTGGTGAGAACCCGGGTCATGTAAGCCGAGAAATGCAAAGCCATAACGCCCCAAGCGCCGCCGCGATAGGACAGCACCATTTCCAATCCTTTGTGAAATCCGTTAAGCCCTTCGGGATTGGTGAGAAGGAACGAGTCTTTTCCCAGAGTTGATGGATCCTGGTTATAGACTACAAGGTTCTGATCATCAGCGGTGCCGGGCTCGTAATCTCCTCCGGGATCGAAAACCGTAACCGGGGTGTAGGCCGAAAACGGCACTCCGAGGTTCACTGTCTCCAAGCGATCTTTTTCATCACGGCGAAAGAAATCGGCGCGGAAGCCAAACCCCCAGGGAAGCTTCTGCTCTGCGCCAATCACGAACTCGCGGCTGTAAGGACGCTTCAGGTTCAAATCGATGCTTGATACCTCGCCGCCGAACGCTCGCAGCATTCTGCCGGCTTCACCCGGCTGGTATTGACGATCTCCGTTCAAGTCTTCCCACGTCCACTCGGTTCCACTCAGGCTGTTTGGGTTCTGGAAATCCAGATAACGAGCGTTCAAGCCGTGATGGAAGATGCCAAAGCCGGCTCGGAAGATAGTTCCGCACTGGAAAATTGCGTCTGATCTGGCGCGGCCGCAAAACGGTGAGACAGCCACGCCGATACGCGGTTCGATATCAAGCCAGCTGATCAGATCCTTCTGCTCCGGAAACGATCTCGCCTCGGCAAAAGGGCCTCCCGGGCGGGACTGTGCAGGCAACGAACCTGCAGTCGAATCGATGCGCAAACCAGAACGAAGACTGAGTCTGGAAATTGGACGCCAGGCATACTGGGCGAAGAGCGCCAGGTCCTCCACTTTCTGACGAGGATGAACCGGCGTGTTGTACTGGATGACCGACGAGGGGACCGTTTCCCCCCGTACCAAGGGGTTTGCCTCTAAATCCGCCGGGAGAAAACGAAGGCCTACCGCATCGACGGTGTCAATGACCGAGCGACTGTAGCCGCGACTCGCGTCGATACCGGCCAGGACTTGGCTGTATCCCCGGGTGTAACTCACATGAAACGCCGCTGAAAGCCTTGTCCGGATAGACTCGCTTTGAAACGGCGCAGCTCCCGACCGGAACTCCGTAAACAGGTCGAGGCCGCTCTGGCTCGGTCGGCTTGCGTCGTTGAAGGTGCCCTCCAGATGAGAGCGAGCCAAACCAACGCGCCCATCCAGGTGCAGCTCGGGATGCGGCGCCATTCGCCAGGCCCCCTGCAACACGTTAAAGGTGTCCTGACGCACAAGAGTCGACGAAACCGGAGTCCGAAAACTCGCTGGACTGTGACTGTCGCCCAACTGCTGGCCCGTCCAGCGGAAGCCTAACGACTGGAGGCCCGAGTCGCGACGAAAATCCAACAGGCCCGAGGCCAGGTCTCTTTGCTCGACTTCAGCAAATCGGGGGATTTTTAACCGGAGCTGACGACTGCTCACAGAACCGAGGTAAGCCCAACGGCTGCCACCGAGAGGGGAGCCCAGCTGGGCGTGCACCTGGTGGTCGGCCTTGATCTCACGGCTGCCGGTCGCTCCCTGTGACTTGAGCCGCTCCGTAAGGTTTGTCCAGCTGGTCGGACTGCCCTGGTAATACACTCGCATGTCGCCATGAAGTTGCCTCGATGCCTGCTCGCTGGTCACGCTGACCACACTGCCTCCGCCCGGCTCTTTGGCCCCATGGCCCCCCGTGGACACCTCCACTTCCTTCAGAAAATCGTAATCGGGATAGAAAAGCGGCGTTCCGCCGGTGTACGGGTCGGTTACATTCAGCCCGTTGAGATAAAAATGGTTTTGTGTCCAAGACCCTCCTCGGGCGCTGAACAGGGCAAAAGTCCCGCCATAAATACCTCCCACATCGATCCGATTGACCACACTCGCGGAATCCTGGTTCTCGAGCAGCGACCACAGATCCCTTCCGGTCGGGAACGAATCCATATGAGTCGAGGTGAAGAGGGAACCGTGCGAACTGGGGAACTGGTCGGAAACCAACCCTATGGCCCAGGGCCAGACCGCGGCGGGAACAACTGTGGCGGGAGCGACAAGCGCTGTATAAGCTGCAATCAAATTGACCTTCGCCGCGACCTCGTCGGCCGGTTGCGCCAGGTTCCTGCCTGACAAGGCGATCAGGACAAGAATCAGCACCCGTGTTTGTTCATTCGCAAGAGCTTTCGCTATCCAAATCACGGACTTCTGTATTTTGCGGTTTAAGTTCCGGGAATACAACAGGAGATCGGGCCGGGATGTACAATAGGCAAATGGACGATGCGGTCTCCTCGCTTCAGCAGACCATCACATCATGCCGCCTGTGCCCCCGGTTGGTCAGCTTTCGTGAAAAGGTAGCGGCAACAAAGCGAGCAGCTTACAGGGATTGGGAATACTGGGGAAAACCCGTTCCCTCGCTGGGCCAAAACGATGCCCGCCTACTGATCGTCGGTCTAGCGCCCGCCGCCCATGGGGGCAATCGGACTGGCCGGATTTTCACGGGCGACAGAAGCGGAGACTTCCTGTTCGAAACGCTTCATCGGTTCGGTTTTGCCAACCAGCCTTACAGTCGAGACCGCCATGATGGGCTGCAATTGATAGATTCTTACATTACTGCTGCCATTCACTGCGCTCCGCCCGACAACAAACCGCTTCCAGAGGAGTTACGGAACTGCCGCCGTTATCTTCGACAGGAGATGGTTCTGCTCGAGAACGTGCGGGTCATCGTAGTCTTGGGACGCATTGCATGGCAGGCCGTTCTCCAAGCGCGCCGGGAACTTGGCCGTCCGGTTCCTCGCCCTCTGCCGCCTTTCAGGCACGCCGCCTGTTCGCCCCTTGACGAGTCCACTGCCCTGATTTGCTCGTATCATCCAAGTCAACAGAACACTTCTACTGGAAAGCTGACTCGAGCAATGTTCGATGAAGTCTTTAGAAGGGCGCGCGAGCTGATAGAAGACAATAAGCATTGAAGGAGAGACGAAATGAATCCGATCCTGCTGCTTCCCCTTTTGCTCGCTTTCAGTTTCCAGGACAAGCCGACCGCGCCGGTGAACCAGGCGAAAGTCCTCGACCGACGGGATCTACCGCCTGATCTTAACCTGCCCTTCCAAGAAAACGGTTTCACGGTGGTTGCCCTCACTGTCGTGAATGGAGGAAGTGAACCTCTGGAGATTGATACGACCAAAATTCGTGTCCGGACAGCCAAGAACAAAGAAGTGAAGGTAGCAACTTCCTCGGAAGTTGTGCCAAAGATGGTCAAGTCTGGTGCGCGAGTGCCCAACTTAAGCGTCGGCGCTCCCCCTGTCTACTACCCCGGCTATGGCCGGCCTGGCTACGGGCGCCCTATTGAGCCAGGCGTCACCATAGGAAGCAGCGGCGGAGGCGTAGTGGACATCGGCCGGGTGGAGCGTCTGAAAGCCGTGATTGAGAAGTACGAGCTGAAAAACACCCACGTCCGGCCTGGAGAACACCTGGAAGCTTACCTCTATCTGAAGACCGACAAGCCAGCGCAGGAACTCAAGGGCACCAGGATTGCGCTAACGACCGAGGTAAGCCTCACCGTGGAATAAGCCCGGCAAACGCGGATCGAGGTGTCAGGACCGTGTTCCGTTGAAGGCCGAGCGCGGTTTGAACGAGAAGTAGCCGGAAACGCTTTCGTAGGTCAGGCGCGCCAGGCTTTTGTCCAGATACGAGCGAATCGAGACATAGCATTCATCGCACCTGTTCTGGCGAGTAAAGCTTTCGACCATTTCCGATCGTTTTTCCAACGGATAGCGATGAAACTGCATGGAGCAGGGCTGCAGATAACCCTTGCTCGTCACAACCAGGAAGCGCAAACCGGCTTTGCAGCCCGGAGCGCCCCCACGCCGGAAATAGTCCAGCGTGGCCTCGAGCGTAGTCTTGCTGTTCACGATCCAGTGGCTGTGATTCATTCGCTCCATCACCCGGCGTATCTGCTTTTCGAGTTCAGCCAGGTCGGCCGGGCTTTCGATGAAATAATCGCGACAGCCGGTTCGTCGGGGGGAATAGGCGCTGTAACTGACGTTGACACCCCATTCCCGGGCTTTGTCGGCTATCTCGTTGATGTGCGGCAAGTTGACCCGCGTAATACAGTTGTTGAGAACGATGTCATCGTGGCCGTAAGCGGCCAGCTTCGGAATCAGCTCCGACAAATGGGCATATAGCCCCGGAAAACCGCGAAAGTCATCATGCCGTTCATCGGGAAAATCCAGGCTGACCGAGAACTGATCGATACCCGCCTTCCGCAGACGGTGATAACGATCTTCGGTCATGAGCGACCAATTGGAGACGAGGATGGTGTAAGGTAATCCCGAGGGCAGCTTTATATTGCGGACGATCTCTTCGAGATCATCCCTCATCAGAGGCTCCCCGCCTGAAACCTGGACCACGCAAGGGCGCAGCTCCTGGACGAAGCGGCGATACTCGGCCGGCTTCAGGTCCTGAGACATATCACAGGCCCCGCCGTGATCGCAGTGTTTGCAAAAACAGGTGCAGGAGTCAGTGACTTCAAAGGACACTACTACTGGGCGTTCAGCAAACCAGTTTCCGACTCCCTGCCCGATAATCCTCAGCGATTCGGTGAAAGGAACTTTCCGCACGCGGCTTCACCTCTGATATCCCGGTTTTTCGGGGGAACTTGTACGATCACAACAACTTTCTGTTCGACACCATGCTCCAAACCGCTGGCGACGGCCGACATATTGACAGAAGCGATCCAGTTTTTCAAGCCGTAAATCCTTGATGGGGTAATCCGGCGTAACGTGTGACGAAAAAACCGGTGCGCTTGTTCGCGTAATCCGCGCCATCCGTACTATCCGCGAGGGATACCCACGGATAGTACGGATCGCGCGGATTGCGCGGATAAACCCGCATTCCGCGGCCTTCTCAGACGGGGATTAAGTAGACTGTTCCCATTATTGTTTGAGAAAATAGGGGGTTGGAGGAGGACAGTCGTTGCCGGCTTCGCAGACAATCACGCTAGGGCTCGTTCAGATGAGCTGCTCGGCTGACCCGGACGAAAACTTCCAGAAGGCAACAGACAAGATCCGGCAGGCAGCTCAGCAAGGCGCCCAGGTTATTTGCCTGCAGGAGCTGTTTCGGAGCCTGTACTTCTGCCAGACAGAGGATGTGGAGGCCTTCAACCTGGCCGAACCTATTCCGGGCCCGAGTTCCGAGGCGCTCGGCCGACTCTCCAAAGAACTTAACGTGGTGATTGTTGCCTCGCTCTTCGAAAAGCGAGCGCCGGGTCTGTACCACAATACCGCGGCAGTAATTGATCCTGTCGCAGGACTTGCGGGTAGATACCGGAAAATGCACATTCCCGACGACCCCTTTTACTACGAGAAGTTCTACTTCACACCCGGTGATCTCGGTTTTCAATCGCATCACACCGAGCCAGCCGAACTGGGGGTCTTGATCTGCTGGGACCAGTGGTTTCCGGAAGCTGCGCGGTTGACGGCACTGGCCGGCGCCGAGATCATTTTCTATCCCACGGCCATTGGATGGATCGACGGTGACACCGAGGGCGATCTGAAAACGGCTCAGCCGGAAGCTTGGCGGACCATCCAGCGGGCTCACGCGGTTGCCAATGGAGTCTTCGTGGCAGCTGTCAACCGGGTCGGCCGAGAAGGCAACTTGACCTTTTGGGGACAGTCCTTCGTTAGCGATCCATTCGGGCGAATTGTCGCCCAGGCTTCCGCGGACCAGGAGGAAATCCTGATCGTTCCCTGCGATCTCTCACTGATCGAGCAGACCCGTCGAAATTGGCCTTTCTTGCGCGACCGCCGCATCGATGCGTACAACGGTTTGGGCGTTCGCTTCCTCGATCGAATCTGAAAAATGAATCCTGACTGTCAGACCATGCCTGCACGACTCGGGTATGCCATGCCGGCCGAGTGGAGATCCCACGCGGCCACTTGGCTTGCCTGGCCCAAAGATCCAATCACCTGGCCCGACAGGGTGCCACAGGTCCAGGAGATTTTCCTGCAAATGATTAGCCTGCTGGCATTCCGGGAAAGGGTTGAACTGCTGGTCGATGATCAAGCGACCGAGGAAACCGTTCGAGAGGCCTTGAGTTCTCGATCTGTCAACTGGGCAAACCTTCGGTTTCACCGTTTCCCTACCGTTGACAGTTGGATCAGAGATTACGGCCCGAACTTTCTCCTCGACACCGAATCTCGCCTGGCTATGAATCACTGGGGATTCAACGCCTGGGGCGAAAAGTATGAAGAACTCAAAAGGGACGCAGATATACCACCAAGAATAGCTTCTTTTTTGGGCGTTCCTTGCTTCAAGCCGGGTATCGTCATGGAAGGCGGATCGATTGACGTCAACGGAGCAGGGATTTGTATGACGACCGAGCAGTGCCTTTTGAATCCTAACCGTAATCCGCACCTTTCGCGGGCTGAAATCGAGGAATACTTGTGCAATTACCTGGGAGTCAGCCAGATCCTCTGGCTCGGCCAGGGTATTGCCGGAGACGACACGGACGGCCACATCGACGACATTGCCCGGTTTGTCGCCCCCGATACGATCGTTTGCGCGCTGGAGGACGACCCTGCTGACGAGAACTATGAAGTGTTGCAAGACAACCTGCAAAGACTCCGAAAGGCGCGAGACCGGAACGGGAGACCTTTCAACCTTGTGGCACTCCCGATGCCCGGTCGGGTAGAAGGATCCGAAGGCCGCCTGCCGGCCAGCTACGCGAATTTTTACATTGCAAACGGGCTGGTTCTTGTCCCGGTGTTCGGACACCGCAACGACTCTCGGGCCTTGGAAGAGCTCAAGGGCCTTTTCCCCGACCGCCAAGTCGTCGGCATCCACTGTGAACCGCTGGTCTGGGGCTTGGGAACGCTGCATTGCGTGACACAGCAACAGCCCGGTTAAGATTTCAAGGATCGTCCTTGGAGTCCTTTGACTGATATCAAAATCATGAAACGTCGGAGGATCTGAAATGTCGGATAAACTGAAGTCGGCTTGGGAAATCGCGCTTGAAAAGCTGAATGCCCAGGAAGCGGCCCCTGTCGAGAAACTCTCCGAAGACCAGAAGGCGGCAATAGCGGAGATCAGGAAGCGATTTAAAGCGAAGATCGCCGAGGCGGAGATTGGAGCCGAGTCGCGAATCAAGCGGGCGGTTCAGACCGGGGCTTTCGATCAAATTGAACAAATTCGGCAGGAGCTTGTTCAAGAGCGAAACAGGTTGAACCGGGAGATGGAAGCGGAAGTCGAAAAGGTCAGATCAGGCTGAGCTGGGGAAGGATGCTGACCTTTCCTGATCGGCTCGTTTTA
>ERZ795047.5489-NODE-5489-length-10238-cov-3.390749_pt1 | contig 10238 bp, 9 predicted proteins | sample MGYA00375131_ERZ795047 | MGnify/ENA primary metagenome ERZ795047 (study PRJEB30176, sample SAMN05720228) | activated sludge metagenome | isolation source: Anaerobic digester | place: Japan | collected 2015-05-20 ... | reverse complement strand
AAAATATATTTTTGGTTCATTACAGTACGGACTACGTGTTTGATGGTGAAAAAAACGATTATTACATTGAAGAAGACCCTGCCAATCCCTTGAATATTTATGGAAAAACCAAGTTAATTGGCGAAAAATTGATAAATAGCGGGCTTCAAGATTACCTTATCTTTCGCGTCAGCTGGTTATACGGAAAAGGTAAGAACAATTTTTTAAGTAAAATATTGGCATGGTCAAAGGAGATGAACACACTCAGAATTGCTTATGATGAATTTTCAATCCCCACTTCCACGAGATTTATTGCAGAAAATACTTTGAAGGCAATTAATTGCGGTATAAAAGGGACATATCATTTAACGCCGCGTGGATATGCAAGCAGATGTGAAATTGCAAAAATGTTTTTAAATTTGGTTGGTGTAAACAAGTTCGTGCTTCCAGTTTCTTCTAAGGTCTTCAACACTCCTGCCGTTAGACCAAAATTCTCAGCTATGTCTTCTAAAAAAATCTCTCAATTGCTAAATGTAGATTTTCCCGCGTGGGATGAAGAATTAAAACAAACCTATCAGGAATATTTTGTATGAGGTTGTAAGTAGCACAGACATTCCTGTCTGTGTTGTAGAAAGAATAGAACACAGATGACGCAGATTGGGAAGGATTTATTGGATTGGAACAATGTGGGAGGAGCATCCCTGCTCCTCATCAGGAGTTCAAATCTGTCAGCAAGAATGCTGACGCCACCATAAAACAAACGCTATCTGCGGTTTGAGTTTTATGCAGCAAATTCTACTATTTATTGTTTATGAATTGTTGTTTCTGTTGAAGGCTGATTTTCTGATTCTGGGATTTTAGAGATTTGTGAAATCATTGTCTCGTTCTGTTCTACTAAATTATTTTCGTTGGTCGAGACATTGGGTTTAGCCAAGTTTGCCGCATCAATGGCTTGTTCATCATTTTTAACAGAATCTGTCGACAACTCGGTGGTTTCTTCGGACTTGTTACCGGAGTAAACATTGCCTTCTTCAAGCGCCGGTTTTATGGATTCAATGCGGTATGTTTTCACATCGGGTTCTTTTCCATAACTGAATGTTTCTCCCACCTTTTTCCCGGTCATAGCCTTTGCCATAGGCGAGAGGTAGCTTATGATGCCTTTTTGTTCATCAAAATCCCATGCACCAAGTAGGATAAATGTTTCTTTTTGCATAGTGGATAGGTTTGTTAGTTCCACTTTTGTTCCAATACTAACTATCTCGGTGTTTGGATTAGCAAAATCGGTTCCTTGCGCGATAGCGAGCTGTTTTTCCATATCAAATTTCTGCTGCATCAAAAGTTTCTGCATTTCTTTTGCAGCTTTGAATTCATGGTTTTCGCTTAAATCGCCATAACTGCGGGCATGGGCAATGTCGCGAGAGTTCTGCGGGATTTTCTTCTGGACAAGTTCATCATATTCTTTCTTTTTATTTTCAAGGCTTTCCCAGGAAACAAACAAGACCTCTTTCTTTTGCGAGGAATCGCGGCTCAATACTGATTGTGTAGAAGGATATGCTTTTACAATTCTGCCTAAAAGCGCTCGTTTATCAAAATCGGAACTGAACCCGGAAAACATCTGTATTGAGCGTGCAATATCTTTAATGACGTCCAGTTCAGCAGAACTGAGTAAATCAAGGACAAAATCTACATCATTTGAAAGGATATCAACAAGATAGCTTGATTTTTTCTCGTTAAGGATATCCCTTTCAATTGCTGCCAGGATAGCGCGTAAAAGTTCCGGACCGACAATATCGGCAAACACATCGAGTTTTTTCTCAGACCACTCTTTTGCTATCCAGTAAAGCAAATCACTGCTTGCAGCGTGCTGGTTTATTAACCTTGATAGATATTCTTTAAATGTCTCAATGTTTTGATCGCTCATTAAAAGATGAGCCAATTCTGGAACTATTTTAAATGATACATTGTTAATAGTTTCCAGAATCATATTTTGCCATTTATCAGGATAAAAAGCCTTAAAGGTTTGCAATAACCGGCGATGCTTAGTGGCGGGCATTTGTTCCAGGACTTTTGCCAGGTCTGGCAACCCGGACCAGATATCTGCCACATTTAAACTCCCCGGAGCAGGTTCACGTTTGACGGCGCTAAGTAAGTCATCGCGAACAAAAATTGCGTCAACAGCCACCCCGGGCTGTGTGTTTTTATAATTTGCGATTTCCGAATCTAACTTTTCAACTACTTTTGACACAATCGTTTCTTTATCTTGAAACTCGTTCAGGTTTTTCAAAATCTCTGATGCGATTTGAATCCTTGCTTTCAATCCACGGGCAGAGAAGAAATCATCCATCAGTCGGTCTTGAACTGAAACTGTTGATTCTGTGTATATTATCGGATCGGTGAGTTTTCTGGGTAAAATGAAATGCCCGTCGTTTTTTATCTCCATTTTTACGGTTTCCCACCATTTTTTCCAGTCGTCAGGTATAACATCAGGCACGAGGGTATGTTGAATTTGAGCAACTGTGGCTTTATTGCCCAGACTTTTAAGGACTAACTTAATAAGTTCAAGATGGTCAGTTGCAGCCAGTTGTTTTAAATTATCTAAATTAGTCAGTTTTTGCGCAAGAATATGGTCGCGAGGGATAGGTTTAAGAACACTAACAGCAAAGTTTAAATCCATTGAATGCCCTTTGCGGTCTTTAAAGTCAATAATGATACGGCTAAAAACTGGATCAATAGTCAAAATCTTTCCTATCCCCCAGTTCCGATGCAGACAAAATCCATTTTCAGCCAGTTTAACAAGACCATCTAAATTATTGCGGCGTAATTTTCCAGTCGTAACAAGTTTTTCCAATTGCTCTCTCATATATATTTAAACAAAATACCTTCACGGTTCGTTATAATCAATATATTATATCAAAATGGAAATCAAAAAACCAAGAGAAATTGCTTTAAAGGTTCTTAACGATGTATCGGTTGAGAAAGATTATTCTGCTCATCAAGAACCAAAAGTCTCTGATTCTGAACAACTTATATCTGAATCCTCAAATCAAGAAGGGGCAATTTCGATGTTCATCGAAGAACGGCTTGAAAAAATCCTTCAAAATATACAACTTTCAGACAAGGACAGGCGGTTGGTCTGGGAACTATGTTTGGGTGTAAAAAAATGGCAATTAACCCTCGACTGGCTTATTTCACAAAAAACAAAAGTCCATTCAAGAGAGAACGTGCTGTTAAATATTCTCCGACTTGGTGTGTATCAGATAATATTTTTAACAAAGATACCTAATCACGCGGCGGTGAATGAGTCCGTAGAATTAACGAAAAAATTCGGCATATCTGGTTATACGAGCCTTGTAAATGCGGTATTAAGAGCCTTTACACGGGAACGAGAACAGATGCGCGAATTATTGAAACAAATCAAAAAGAGCCAACCACATATTGGGTATTCACACCCCGAATGGCTATATTTACGTTGGAAGAAAATCTACGGGGAAGAAAATGTGATAAAACTTTTTAAATGGAACAACACCCCTCCAAAAACTTACGCAAGATTAAATACATTGCGCACCAGTGCGGATAATTTGATGAAGAAATGGACGGAAGAAGCCGTTGAATTTAAGAAGATAAATTTGCCATATATAAAAGAAGAACTTGTTTATGAAGTAAAATCTCATCCACCGTTTGGCAAATGGGAAAGCCTGCAGGCGGGTTGGTTTTACATTCAAGACCCGAGCACATTGCTGTCTGTGACTATGCTCCAACCTCGCGAGGGCGAAAAAATACTTGATTTTTGCGCCGCTCCGGGAGGGAAGACGACATTTATTGCGCAGCTAATCAACAACAAAGGCACAATATTCGCATACGACAGCGACGTTTCCAGATTAGATATACTCAAAGAAAACCTTAGCCGTTTAGGGACAGAGTGTTGCAAAGTTATTAGCCCTGAACAATTTGCAGAACTTGAAACAAACGCGCCTTATGACCGTGTGCTTGTGGATGTCCCCTGTTCTAATACCGGCGTTATGAGGAGAAGGATTGAATTGCGATGGAGGTTAAAACCTCAAAAGATTAAGTCGTTGCAACAAAATCAATTTGAAATACTTTCAAAAGCAGCAAGATATGTTCGCAATGGCGGCGCAATTGTTTACTCAACTTGCAGTATTGAACCGGAGGAAAATAACGAGGTCATCAGGAAATTCTTAAACCAACACCCGGAGTACAAACTTGATTGCGAAAAACAACTATTGCCATACATTGACGGCGTCGATGGGGCCTATGCAGCGCGATTAATTAAAAACAAATGAGCCTGTTTCACAACCTCGAAATTTAAATTTGAAAATCTTTTGCATTTTTACTCGCTGATTATTCGCGTAGCAGATTTGTAAAAATATTTTGTCTAATATTGAATTTTTCCTTGATACTATTTGTAAAATACTTTAAAAAAGCCGTGATAGTCCAAGAAAAAATTAAACAAAATTGAATTATGACAGAAGCATTCCCAAAAATCTCTCAGATTAAATATGAGGGACCGGATTCAAAAAATCCATTAGCCTTCAAATACTACAATCCCGATGAAGTAGTTGAAGGTAAAACAATGAAAGAACACCTAAAATTCTCTGTGGCTTTCTGGCACACTATGCGAGGAACCGGGGCTGATATGTTTGGAGTTGGAACATTTTTCAGACCATGGGAGGACGGGACAAATTCAATCCCGATGGCAATAAAACGGGCAAAGGTAATGTTTGAATTTTGCTCAAAACTTGGCGCTCCATATTATGCCTTCCACGATAGAGACGTAGCGCCCGAAGGCAGAAACCTCCGCGAGACAAATCAGAATCTTGATAAAGTAGTTAAAGAACTCAAAAAATTGCAAGAGGATACTGGCATAAAATTGCTATGGGGGACAGCCTGTCTTTTTTCGCATCCTCGTTATATGCATGGCGCAGCAACAAGCTGCAATGCAGATGCCTTTGCTTACGCAGCCGCACAGGTTAAAAAGGCGATTGAAGTCACTAATGAACTCGGCGGCGCCGGTTATGTCTTCTGGGGCGGTCGCGAAGGCTACCAAACTTTGCTAAATACCGATATGAAACGGGAACTTGATCATCTTGCCGCATTTCTGCATATGGCGGTTGATTACAAGAAAAAAATCGGGTTTAAAGGGCAATTTTATATTGAACCGAAACCAAAAGAACCAACAAAGCACCAGTATGATTCGGATGCAGCAGCCTGCCTGAATTTTCTGCGTCAATATGATTTACTTGGTCATCTTAAACTTAATATTGAGACCAACCACGCAACACTCGCGGGACATACAATGCAGCATGATTTGGAAGTAGCCGGCTCAGCAGGCGCATTAGGTTCAATCGACGCTAATACCGGAGACCTGTTCCTTGGTTGGGATACAGACCAATTCCCCACAGATATCTACCTTACAACAATGATAATGTTAACAATTCTCAAGTATGGCGGTTTTACTACTGGCGGAACAAATTTTGACGCAAAAGTCAGACGAGAAAGTTTTGAACCGATTGACCTCTTTTACGCCCATATTGGCGGAATGGATACATTTGCCAGAGGGCTAAAAATTGCCGCTGAAATCCGCAAAGATGGACGTCTTCAGAAATTTGTTGAAGAACGTTACAGTTCTTGGGATACAGGCATTGGGGCGCAGATTGAAAAAGGCAAAGTTGGCTTTAAAGAATTAGAGGAATACGCCTTGAAGATGGGTGAGGTTAAGACAAACAAGAGCGGACGACAGGAATACCTTGAAAACCTTATTAACGAATTCATAAAGTAATTACATTCAACAACAAAAAAGACGCGCTTAAATGCGCGTCTTTTTTATTTTATTTACTGTTTTTAAATTACATCTTCCCGTTTTTCCGATAAATTACTTATTATCGCTTTTATTATCGGTCTTGTCAGCGGGCATAACTTCCAGCAATTCAATGTCAAAAACAAGTACGCTATTGGGCTGGATTCTTTGACCGGCGCCGCGTTCGCCGTAAGCAAGTTTTGCAGGTATAAACAATCTCCATTTATCTCCTTCTTTCATCATCTGAAGGGCTTCCGTCCAACCAGGAATAACGCCGTTGACCGGAAATACAGCTGGTTCATTGCGTTCAACAGAGCTATCAAACACCGTGCCATCAATCAAAGTGCCGTGGTAGTGTGTCTTAACAGTGTCGGTGGCTTTTGGCGTCTTGCCTTTACCAGACTTAATAACCTGATATTGCAAACCGCTCTTGGTTACTTTTACCCCTTCCTTCTTGGCGTTTTCCGCTAAAAATTCTTCTCCCTTTTTAAGATTATCTTGTGCCTGTTGCTTTTGTTTGTCCTGGAATTTAGCCATCATTTCTGTCCTAAAGTCATTGAGAGTATTTTTTATTTCCTCTTCAGATAAAGCCGGTTTCCCAGCAAGGGCATCAGCAAGACCAGCGGCAACAGCCTTCGGGTCAACATCAATATCACTACGTTTGAAACTGTTGCCAATATCAACGCCGATGCTATAGCTGACTTTTTGTTTTTTATCCTTCAAATCAGGTTTATTATCTTGTGCAACAAGAACAGATGTCATTATCGCAAGACCTGCTGAGACAATTAAATATGATTTCATTTTATATCTTTCTAAACTATTTCCATTCAAAAATGGTCTTTTATAATAACTCTATTTTATCTTTTTTGTCAAAATATATTTTCCAAACGTAAATCGGGAAAAAAATTACCTCTTAACTTGAAATTAAAACTAAATTATTAATAATCTCTTTTTGTGCGATATATCAGGGATATTTTAGCAGAGGCAAAGGCTCAGAAACGGCCAACGGTTTCGTTTGAGTTCTTTACGCCAAAGACGGTTGAAGGAGAAATAACTCTGGATAAAAAAACTATACCGTCATTAAAAATTGCAAGACCCGATTTTTGTTCCGTTACTTATGGCGCTGGCGGCAGCACACGGGGAAAAACGCTCGGGTTAGTGAGCAATATTCAGGAGACGCACAACATTGTGGCTATGGCTCATCTTACCTGCGTCGGCGCGACGCGAAATGAAACTATCTCAATAATCAATGAAGCGAAACAACTCGGAATAAAAAATATATTGGCGCTGCGTGGAGATCCGCCTGGTGGAATTGGAGAGTTCAAAAAAATAGAAGGTGGCTTTGAATACGCTTATGAGTTGGTTGAACTTATTAAACAAATCGGCGGGTTCTCTATTGGTGTGGCGGGTTTTCCCGAAGGGCACATTGCCTGCAAGGAAGGCAAATATGTCGACTGGGATAGATTAAAGTTTAAAATTGATAAAGGCGCCGATTTTGTAATGACGCAACTTTTCTTTGATAATAAGTACTATTTTGAGATGCGAGATTATCTGGTAAAAAAAGGTGTTTCTATTCCAATTATACCGGGCATTATTCCGATAACAAGCGCTTCGCAGATTAAAAAGTTCACCACTCTTTGTGGGGCAACAATTCCGATAAGGATGCAAGAAAAACTAAACAATTTTGGCGATGATGACGATGCTACAACCGCTTATGGTATTGAATTTGCCACAGAACAATGTTGTGAACTTTTAAAAAATGGCGCACCGGGTTTGCATTTTTATTCATTAAACAAATCTAATCCGACTTTGAGCATATTAAGAAATCTCAATTTATTGCCATCTTGATACAAAAGCACATAATGTAACTAAATTTTTGTTCGTGGCTCTATTAACGTATAAATGAACGCCGACAATGAAATGTAAAGATTTACTTAAAATTTTAAATGAATATGTTGATGGCACGATTGATCCTTCAATGTGCGAAGAATTTGAAAAACATCTGGAAGGTTGCAATCCGTGTCAGGTTGTTGTCGATAATATAAAAAAAACAATCACTATCTATAAAGAAGGTCAACCTTATGAATTGCCGGTAGAATTTAAGGAAAAATTGCATAAGACACTTCGAGAAAAGTGGAAGAAATCCCTTGAAGCGGAAAATAAATCTTAATCCTTCATAAATTTTTCTCGTCAACACTTCTAAACAAAATTAAAATAACTTCAATACGATGGCTACCCTTGTTTTTGATATAGAAAGCGTGGCGCTACCTTTAGAACAGTTCGATGAGGCGCAACTGGAATATTTATTTAGAGAAACAGAAAAGATTACCGATGAAGCGCAAAAAGAACTTCGTCGTCAGGAAATAACGCAACAACTTGCGCTCTCGCCTTTTACTGCGCAGGTGGTATGTATAGCGATGCTCAATGCAGACACAAAACGCGGTCAGGTGTTATACCTCTGCCCGGATGAATCCGAAGAAGATGAAGAACAAGCAGGGCCGGTTGAATTTGTCCCATTTCCCGATGAGGTGGAAATGCTTACAGCCTTCTGGGATGTTTCAAAACATTACGAACAGATAGTTACCTTTAACGGGAGGTCATTTGATATCCCGTTCATTTATCTGCGGTCAGCCATCTTAAACATACCAATTAGCAGAAAAGATTGGCTCGGCTACCGATTCACAACGGAACCTCATTGCGACCTTGCTGAACAACTTACGTTTTATGGAGTAAGCGGCAAAGAAGGCGCAGCCCGCAGATTCAACCTTGATTTCTATTGCAAGACATTTCATATAGATTCGCCAAAATCCCACGGCGTAACAGGTCGCGATGTGAATCAACTTTTTTATGAAAACAGGCACAGAGAAATTGCCGAATATTGTCTGAGAGATGTCCAGGCAACTGTTGAACTATTCCATATCTGGAAAGAAAGACTTTCAGGAATAAAATGATTCTGCCGAAATGTAAATTATCCAGCAGGCTGCAAATTAGATAAATGGACACCATAAACCCAGAAAAAATTTCATTAATTTTTGCGCTCAAAGAAGAGGCAAAATTTTTTAAACCGCTTCCGCATCTCAAAGTATATTTTAGCGGGATTGGAAAAAATAATGCGGAGAAATTCATCAAACAGATTCTGGCTAACGACAAACCAGAAATCGTCTTGACCTGCGGATTTGCTGGCGCCCTAAATCCTGCCTTAAAATTTAACACAATCGTGTATTCTGCTACGGACGAATTAAAACCAATTCTAAATTCTTATGGCGCTGTTGAGTCAAAATTTTATTGTTCAGACAGGCTAATTTACTCTGCGTCTAAAAAACTAAAACTATATCAAACTACCAATGCCGATGCGGTGGAAATGGAGAGCGGGATTATTTACGATATTTGTACTAAACAAAACATCTCTTGTGCAATAATTCGAATCATATCTGACACGGCAAACGAAGACCTGCCTATGAATTTTGACGAAATTACAGCCGAAAATGGCAAAATCATTTATTCAAAACTATTTCTAAAACTTTTAAAACGCCCGCAACTTATTCCACAATTGCTCAAATTTCAAAATAAAATCAATCAATCTGCAAAAAATCTCGGGGAATTTCTGAACAGGCTGTTAACCGAAATAACCAAGACTCCTTAAAGACACATATCCTTCATTTCCATTGTCTGTCTTATTCCCTATAATGATATGATCTAATAAATCTATCTTTAAAATCTGTCCTGCCTTAATTAATTCTCGCGTTGTTTTAATATCGCCTTCGCTCGGAGTGGGGTCTCCGCTCGGGTGATTATGCACAACCACAATTGAAGATGCCCTTGAAACTATCGCCGAAATAAATACCTCTCTCGCATGAACAACAACTGTATCAAGAATTCCCTCCGCTATTTTTTCAAACCGTATTAATCGCTTTTTTGTATTTAATAAAACAACCCAGAATGTCTCAACCTTGCAATCAACAAACTCATCTTTTATTGCTTCGACGATTTTTTCCGGAGAATTCAAAAGCGGTTGTTCACGGCGCACCTCTTCGCTCATCCTTCTGGCAAGCGTAAAAGCTGCCTTTAATGTTATAGCCTTATCTCGTCCAATGCCTTTTATTTCCGTTAGTTGGTCAAGCCTTGCCTCAACAAGCCCTCGTAATGAACCGAACTTTGAATACAATTCTTCGGCAACCGATAGAACAGAAACGCCTTTTGTCCCTGCTCGCAATAAAATCGCAAGTAATTGAATATTAGTTAAGTTCTCCGCCCCCTTATGAGCAAGAAGTTCACGCGGTCGCTCTTCTAATGGAATCTCGTTTATTAGCATTTGATAGGCAAGATATTACACAAAACAAATGAATTTCTCAATACATTTTCTGAAACAAAAATTTCCATAATTTTTGTCATAATCTTGGGATAATGTATTTGTGTTATGTTAAACTTGAACGATAATAAAAAA
>ERZ795047.5485-NODE-5485-length-10246-cov-3.900893_pt1 | contig 10246 bp, 6 predicted proteins | sample MGYA00375131_ERZ795047 | MGnify/ENA primary metagenome ERZ795047 (study PRJEB30176, sample SAMN05720228) | activated sludge metagenome | isolation source: Anaerobic digester | place: Japan | collected 2015-05-20 ... | reverse complement strand
CAACCGAGAATATTGACGAGATAATAGATATTATCTCCACTCTGGTTGAAAAAGGCTATGCCTATGAAGTTGAAGGCGATGTATATTTTAGCCCAAGTAAATTTGACGAATACGGTAAGCTTTCCAATCAGCCGCTTGAAGATTTGGAGTCCGGCGCACGAATTATGGTGGGCGAAATTAAGCGTGAACCGATGGATTTTGCCCTTTGGAAGGCAGGAAAACCAGGGGAGCCGGTCTGGGATTCTCCTTGGGGAAAGGGCCGGCCCGGATGGCACATAGAATGTTCGGCAATGGTCAGGCGTTATCTTGGTACCACAATTGACATCCATTGCGGCGGACAGGACCTTATCTTTCCTCACCATGAAAATGAAATAGCTCAAAGTGAATGCTGTAACGATGCACCTTTTGCAAACTATTGGATGCATAACGGTTATATTAATGTTGATAATAAGAAAATGTCAAAATCTTTGGGCAACTTTTTTACTGTCACGGATGTGGCGGAGAAGTATGGGTATGAACCGATCAGGTACCTTATGATTTCAGCTCATTACAGAAGCCCAATTAATTACAGCGTTGAAATGATTGAACAAAGCAAATCTTCGCTTGAAAGGCTTTATAACGCAAGGGAAAACCTTGAGTTTTATATTGAAAATGCAGAAGTAAATTCACAGCCTGCGGACGAAAAAGTTTTTTCGTTGATTGAAGAGCGTAAAGCAAAGTTTATTGAGGCAATGGATGATGACCTTAACACGGCAGACGCTTTAGCCGCAGTTTTTGAGCTTGTAAGGGATATTTTTTCAAGCGTAATAGAAGGAAAAGCTTCCAAAAATGCCGCAGTAAAAACTCTTGGTATTTTTGACGAATTGGTTGATGTTTTGGGCTTGCTCTATAACAAGCGTGACAAGTCTTTGGATGGCGAGGTTGAAGAGCTTATCAATAAGCGTAACGAGGCCAGAAAGGCAAAAGATTGGGCAAGAGCCGATGCCATAAGAGATGAGCTTAAAAACATGGGTATCGTGCTTGAAGACACCCCGCAAGGCGTCAAGTGGCACCGTGAAGCATAGTATCTGTTAAGACTTTTGGAGACACAATGGAAAACAAAGAACGAAACGAAGAGTTTGAGAATATTTCTTTTTTGTTAGAACGCCACTTTGGTTATGAAAATCCCAAGGCTTTTGTAAGAACCTTCGGTTGCCAAGGTAATGTTGCGGACAGCGAGAAAATTAAGGGAATCCTGAACAGAATCGGTTTTTTCTTGACCGAAAATGTTGATGAAGCTGATATAATAATCCTTAATACCTGTGCCATAAGGGAAAATGCCCAAAACAGAGCTTTCGGCAATATCGGAGCCATTAAAAAATATAAAGAGAAAAATTCCAAGGTAATAACGGCGCTTTGCGGTTGCATGCCCGAGCAAGATTATGTAATCGACAAGGTAAAAAAACACTACGGGTTTCTTGACCTTATCTTCGGAACGGGCTGCATAGCCGATTTGCCTGATTTATTGACAAGAGTTTTGCAAGGCGAAAAACAGGTTGTAAAAACCGGCAACGAGTCACTCAGTTTAAACGAAGGCCTTCCCACCGCCCGAGACAGTACTTTTAAGGCTTTTTTGCCGGTAATGTACGGGTGTGATAATTTTTGCACATATTGCGTTGTTCCCTATGTCCGCGGCAGGGAAAGAAGCAGGAGTTTTAATCAAATAATTGATGACGCAAAACAACTCATTTCTTCCGGTTATAAGGAAATTACTCTCCTGGGGCAAAATGTTAATTCTTACGGTATTAAAGACGGGTATAAGGAAAGCTTCGCCGACCTTTTGCGTTCAATTAATGATATTGAAGGGGATTTTTGGCTTCGTTTTATGACCTCGCATCCGAAGGATTGCAGTTATGATCTGTTGGATGCCATGGCCCAATCCGCAAAGGTTGCAAAACACTTACACCTTCCCTTCCAAAGCGGCAACAACAGGGTGTTAAAGGCTATGAACAGGGGTTACAGCCGCGAGAAATACCTTGAACTTATAAATTATGCCAAAAGCGTTATGCCTGATATTTCTCTTACAAGCGACGTTATTGTCGGCTTCCCCGGCGAAAGCGAAAGTGAATTTGAAGATACTCTTTCACTGGTGAAGGAAGTGGAGTTTACTTCACTTTTTACTTTCCTGTTTTCTCCCCGTGAGGGTACGGCGGCCTACAAGATGGACGGCTATATTGATGACAATATTAAAAGCGAGCGTTTTGACAGGCTTATTAAACTGCAGGAAGAAATTGCCGCTGAGCGAAGCCGATCGTTGGTTGGAAAGGAATTTAAGGTTTTATGTGAATCGTATGCGGATGGCTCTTCGAATGCTCTGCTTGGCAGAACCGAAGGCAATGTCATTATAGAGTTTGCCGGCAAAAAGGAATCGGTCGGCAGTTTTCAAAAGGTAAAAGTGTTGAGCACAAAAACTTGGCGTCTTTTTGGCGAGTTGGCGTGATGCATTAAAATATTTTTTAGGAGTTTTATTATGGATTTAATCAAATTAACAAGAGAACTTGGCGCCGCAATTCAGCAAGACGAGCGCTATTTGGCACTGCACCGTGCGAATTTGGCGAACGAAAATGATCCTAAGTTAAACGAGTTATTGAACGAAATCAGAATGGTTCAAATGTCTTATCAAAATGAGGCATCTAAATCGGATCCTGATGACGGCAAACTTGAAGCCTATGACAAAAAGTTTAATGAGATTTATGACGAGATTGCCAAGAATCCCAATATGCAGGCTTTTCAAGTTGCCCGCCAAGAAGTGGATGATATGATGCAATACATTACGGGAATACTTTCACTTTGCGTTAACGGTGAAGACCCCGAAACATGTGAACCGTCTAGTGCAAGTTCTTGCAGCGGTGAGTGTTCTTCGTGTAGCAGTTGCGGTTAAAATTTAACTTTGAGGTCTTTTGATGGCTGAAATAACCCCAATGATGAAACAATATTTTGAGATCAAGGAACAGTATCCCGATGCTATTTTGATGTATAGGCTTGGGGATTTTTATGAAATGTTCTTTGATGATGCTAAACTTGCCTCACGCGAACTCGAACTGGTTTTAACGGGTCGCGATTGGGGGCAGGCAGAGCGCGCTCCAATGTGTGGAGTTCCCTTCCACAGTGCCGACTCATATATTGCTCGCTTGGTTTCAAAGGGTTATAAGGTTGCTATATGTGAACAGACCGAAGATCCGGCTTTGGCTAAGGGCATAGTTAAAAGGGCTGTTGTCAGAGTCCTCACCCCCGGCACAGTCATTGAAAACAGTATGCTCGAAGAAGGCAAGAATAATTATTTAGCTTGCATTTGTCTTAAAAACACGACTGCGGGTGTGTGTTTTGTTGATGTCTCAACAGGATTGGTTCATTTAACCCATTTAAGCGCAAAGGATGTTCACAAACGGATACTTGCCGAATTGGGCCACTTTTTACCAAGTGAAATTTTAAGCAACGAAAATGAAGCTTTGCAAAAGAATCTTAAAATGTTTGCCGACTCAAGAGGATCACTGGCTTTTGAAGTCTTAAAGGATGAAAAATTTAACTTTTTTGAAAACAGTCGTTTTCTTGAAGGACATTTCGGTGAATATGCTTATGAAAGCTTTGAGTTTAAAGGCTTGGAAGAAGCCGTTGCGGCCCTTGGTTGCGCTTTAAATTATTTAAAGTCGGCACACAAGTCTGATCTAAAGAATATTAAGACTGTTGATTTTTATTCGGACGCACAATTTATGCATTTGGATTATGCCACCAGGCGTAACCTTGAGCTAATCGAGACTTTGAGAGGAAGGGATAAAAGGGGATCCCTTCTTTGGGTGATTGACAAAACGAAAACACCCATGGGTAAGAGGATGATCAGGTCTTGGTTGGAGCAACCATTAACGGGAATAGCGGGAATTACCAGGCGTCATAATTCTGTTGGAGAGCTCATTCAAAAGCCCAATTTAAGGCAAGAATTAATAAATTTTCTTTCCACTGTCAATGACATGGAAAGGCTTATTACCCGCATTGTTTACGAAACAGCCAACGCGAAGGAACTCAGGTCGCTTAGCCAAACTGTTAAAACCGTTCCGGTTATTAAACAACTTTTGTCTGACTGTGAAAGTGCCCTGCTCAAAGAAACATTTGATTCCATTGATACGATGCAGGATATTGTCGGCCTTATTGATGCCGCAATAGTTGAAGACCCTCCTTTTTCCGTAAGAGAAGGGGGCTTAATTAACGATAATTTTGACCCAGAGCTCGATGAGCTTCGCGAGATTTCGCACAACGGAAAAATGTACATTGCTGCCATTGAAAGTCAGGAACAAGATAAGACAGGGATAAGGAAGCTTAAAATTGGCTATAACAGGGTTTTTGGGTACTACATCGAAGTGCCGAATTCCTTCAAAGCCGAAGTACCGGAAAATTATATTAGAAAGCAAACGCTTACAAACTGCGAACGCTACATCACCCAAGAATTGAAGGACCTTGAATCTAAGGTATTGGGTGCTCAGGAAAGAATTGTAAAGCTTGAATACGAACTTTTTGATTCCGTCAGATCACAAGTTGCAACTCATTTTGAAAGGGTGCAAAAAACAGCCCGCGGTTTAGCCGTTATCGATACATTATGTTCGTTGGCAGAGGTTGCAGCCTCAAACAATTACACTTGTCCGCAAATGGTAAATGGGGATGAAATCAAAATTAATGACGGTCGTCACCCCGTTGTTGAGCTTATGCTTGACAATACTCCCTTTGTGCCGAATGACACCTTGCTTGATTGTGATCAAAACAGGTGTGCCATAATAACGGGCCCAAATATGGCGGGAAAATCAACTTATATGAGGCAAGTCGCCCTCATCTGCCTCCTGGCGCAAATCGGGTCTTTTGTACCGGCTAAATTTGCCCAATTATCCATTGTTGACGGAATATATACCCGCATCGGTGCTTCTGACGACTTGTCGGCAGGGCAGTCGACTTTTATGGTCGAGATGACCGAAGTAGCTTCAATTTTGTCAAACGCCACATCAAAAAGCTTGATTGTTTTTGATGAGATTGGCAGAGGAACCTCAACTTATGACGGCATGAGTATCGCACGGGCAGTTATTGAACACACCGCAGATCCTAAAAAACTTGGAGCTAAGACCTTGTTTGCTACCCACTACCACGAACTGACGGAGTTGGAAGGACTTTTGGACGGCGTAAAAAACTACAATATAGCCGTTAAAAAAAGAGGGGACGACATTACCTTCCTCCGCCGAATTGTAAGGGGAGGTGCAGACGGCAGCTACGGAATTGAAGTTGCTAAGCTTGCCGGTGTTCCAAATTCGGTTGTAAACAGAGCGAGGGTCGTGCTTAAAGAACTTGAAGAAAATGAAGGTGTAAGAATTTTTGTGCCCGATGAGGATACGGTTGATACCGAAGATTCGGCACAGTTATCTTTTTCCGCAGGCGCCGAATCTTTGATTATAGAAAATTTAAGAAAATTGGATGTAAATACCCTTACTCCGATTGAAGCCTTGGGCATTCTTTATGAACTTGTTAAGGAGGCCGAAAAACTTGAGTAAAATCAATGTGCTTCCTAAAAATATTGCAGAATTAATAGCTGCCGGAGAGGTCGTTGAAAGGCCGGCCTCGGTTGTAAAGGAGACGCTTGAAAATTCCATTGATGCCGGCGCAACTTCGATTACCGTTGAAATTAAAAACGGCGGCATTACCTACATTCGAATCACAGACGACGGCAGCGGAATAGAAAAAGAAGATATTGAAAAAGCTTTTTTAAGTCACGCAACAAGTAAGATTTCCACGGCTGACGACCTTAATGCGATTTTCACATTGGGATTTAGGGGAGAAGCTTTGGCTTCGATAGCTGCCGTTTCAAAGGTAGAGGTTCTTTCGAGGGTTGAAGGCGAGGATATCGGCAGCCATTTAATTATTGAAGGCGGAGAAAAAGTTATGCACGACGATGCCGGGTGCCCCGTCGGTACCACGCTGATTGTGCGTGACATCTTTTATAATGTCCCCGCCAGAATGAAGTTTTTAAAAAGAGATGTAACCGAAGCGAATTATATTGCCGATATTGTCGACAAAGTGGCTCTTTCGCATCCGGAAATTTCTTTCAGATTTATTCGAGACGGTAAGCAGGAACTTTTAACCCCGGGTGACGGGAATTTGTACAATACCGTTTATGCCTTGTTTGGAAAAGAATTTGCAAGCGGTCTGCTTGAAGCAAAGTATTCAAATGACGGTTTTGAGATTGACGGATTTGTTTCAAAACCCGAAAAGTCTCGCCCGAATCGAAATATGCAGTTTTTCTTCTTGAACGGCAGGTACATTAAATCTGCGACGGCATCTGCCGCCTTGTCTGAGGCCTATAAAAACTCTGTTATGGCGGGAAAATTCCCTTCCTGTGTACTTAACATAAAAATCAATCCCGAGCATGTTGACGTCAATGTCCATCCAACCAAGACCGAGGTTCGTTTTTCAAACGAAAAATCTCTTTTTAGTACTGTCTACTATTGCGCTAAAAACGCTATTACAAATTACTTTTTACATCCGGAAGAAAGCTTGAACTTAAGTCCCGTCGGTCAAATTAAAGCATCACAAACCGATGATAAAGAAAGCAAGACCGGTCAGAATGCTACCGAAAAAAATGTTACCCGACCCACGGAAAGAAAATGGGAATTAAACAAAGTTAAAACGGCGGTTGACAGCAGTTTATTGAGGAAACTTAACATCGTTGCGGATGATTTGGATGTTAAGCAAAAATCTTTGTTTGCTAATCTTGACGAAACCGAGGAAAAAGAAAGCGTAAGCGTTTTCCCGGAAAATGAAAAAACTGAAGCAGTAGAAGTCACTTCGGTAAGTGCCGTTAAATCAAGTTTTCCTCAAGAGGCCGAAAGAGAATACAAGCCAAGTGTTAAGGATGAATTGCCCGGATTAGATGTAATAGGCGAGGTTTTTGCCACATACATTATTGCCCAACTTGGCGAAAAAGTTTTTCTCATTGACAAACACGCCGCTCACGAGAGAATTATTTTTGATAAGCTTAACAGACAACAGGATGACGGAGACCGGCAAATCCTTTTAACTCCTTTAACCGTTTTGTTAAATAAAGAGGAGTATGCTGCGGTATTGGATAATCTTGATTTGTTAGCCGAATCAGGCTTTGATGTAAGCGATTTTGGCGGAGGAACGGTAATAGTTCGCGAATGCCCAATGGAGCTTCAAAGACACGAGATAGAAGACGTGATTTTTGAGTTGGCCGGATTTTTGCTGACTAATACTAACGAATTGTTGTCTTCAAAAAAAGAATGGCTTCTTCAATCAATCGCTTGCAGAGCGGCCATTAAAGCCGGGGATTTTACAAGTGCTTATGAAAGAGAGCGCTTTGTAACCATGCTTTTAAAAAATCCCGATGTTCGTTTTTGCCCACATGGCAGGCCGGTATACATAGAGGTTAAAAAAAGTGAGTTTGAAAAGTTATTTAAACGCAGTTAAATCGGACGGAAAAATTCCGGTTATCGCTGTTGTCGGCCCTACCGCAAGCGGTAAATCAGATTTGGCTGTGGAAATTTGCAAAAATTACGGCGGCGAGGTGGTTTCAGCCGATTCTATGCAGATTTACAGAGATATAGGTATATCCACCGCAAAACCAACAAAAGAAGAGATGCAAGGCATAAGGCATCACTTAATTGACATCATTGAGTTGAATGAACCTTTTAATGTTTATGAATATTGCAAATTGGCAAAGGAAGCTTTGCTTGATATTTCGAACCGCAACTTGTTGCCTGTTCTTGCAGGTGGCACCGGTCTTTATATCGATTCTCTCTTAAAAGGCGTTAGTTTTTCCGATTCTGACGCTAATCAGAATATAAGAGAAGAAATAATTAAAAAAGCAAACGAAAAAGGTTACGAATCTCTTTTGGAAGAGTTGCGTCAGATTGATCTCGGCGTAGCGGAAAAGCTAAATGTTAATGATAAAAACCGTATCGTACGTGCCCTTGAAAGATTTTATGCTACCGGAAAAACGCCCACTCAACTTAATGAAGAATCAATTAAAATTTCATCCGTTTTTAAACCTATTTATATTGGTTTAAACTTTGCGGACCGTTTTTTGCTTTATGACAGAATCAATTACCGAGTAGATGAAATGGTTAAAAGAGGAATTTTAGATGAAGCCATGCATTTTTATAAGGCCGAAAAGTCATCAACCAGCATCCAAGCCATCGGTTTGAAAGAGTTTTTTTCCTATTTTGACAGAGAAAGTACCCTGGAAGAAAGCATAGAAAAACTAAAGCAATCAACAAGAAGATATGCCAAACGTCAATTGACCTGGTTTAGGAGAAATTCTGAGATAAAATGGTTTAATATTGACGAATATCCGAATAGAACAAGTCTTTATGATTCGATTTTTTTGTACTTGAATGATAAGTTTTCGGAGCCGAACATATGAAAGGTAGTAAACTAACAAATAAAATAGTTTTTAAAAGGCTGATAATTGGATTGTCACTGGTCATTGCCGCCGCTTTTTTTGTTTATAAGCAATATGATGATATTATCATAACCCAAACGGTGTATGAGACGGTAGCTTATGATACTGTAGAAACAAAAGTATTATTTCTTCGTGACGAAAAGCCTTTAAATACAGCAGGAAACAATGGTTTGATTTTTGTTGCTTCGCAGTCGGAAAAACTTGCAAAAGGCGATAAATATGCTCTGAGTTTTAAAAATTCGCTTGAATCAGAAAAGTATTTTGAAAAAGAAAACATAAAAAAGGAACTTGAAAGATATAAAATCTTAAACAACTCCTCGAAAGTCGGCGCTGAAAATATTGCTTCGGCGGAAAGGGTTGTGGACGAGTCATTTATGAAACTTTTGACTGACTTTAACGGTCACGACAATTCATCAATAGATTCGGAAATAAATGATTTTCGCGACAAGTTGACTTTTTTCCAAAATTCAATAAGTAATGAAAAAAAGGATTTTTCTTATAAAATCAGGTCACTTGAAGATGAACAAAAGCTGCTTGAATCCGGCGGAATTCCGGAGTCTTCTTATTTTACGGACACAGCCGGTTACTTTTCCAGATTTACCGACGGATACGAAAATCTTGTGAATTATAAAGATGTGACAAAATTAACTTGCACTGATTTTGATTTGCTAACTTCAAATATTTATTCCGATGACTTAATCGAAGGAGGCAAAATCGTCAGCAGTTATACATTTTACGCACTTGCAGTGTTAGAAAATAAAGATCTTTTGCGCATGAAATTGCCAATATATGGTGAAAACTTAAGTGTCAAAGGCTTTGAATTGGCCTTTGGCCAAAGTGACAGTTATAAAATTGAGGCTGAAGTTATAAGCATTAATAGTTGCGAAGAACGCAGCTTGGTCGTTTTTAAATGTAAAGATTTAAACGAATCGTCTATTGATTTGCGACTTGAAGATGCAACGATCTGCTTTAATAAACAAAATGGACTTAGGGTGAGCAAAGAAGCGCTGCGCTTTGATGATGACAATAATCCCGGGGTTTATGTGAAAAGCCTTAAATTGATTAGGTTTGTAAAAATAAATATTATCGGTGAATTTGGCGATTACTTATTGGTAAGCAAGAATATGCCAATACAAAAAGAAAGTGCCAAAACAACGGAAAAATATGAAAGTACCGAGTTTTCCGGAGAAGAAACTAAAGTTTCAAAGGAAAACAAAACAGATGAGGTCGAACGAATTCTGCAAACTTATGATGAAGTGGTTGTAAAGGGGAAGAGACTTTATGCTAGGAAACACAACTAACGGATTTGATTTCTCATATATTTCGGAAAATTTGAAGTTTATCCGCGAGAACATTGAAAAAGCAGCCTTGTCGTCAGGCAGAGAAACAAATGATATAAAGCTGATGGCTGTGACAAAGAATGTTGAAACGGCAAAAATTAATTACGCAATTTCACAAGGAATAAAATTAATTGGTGAGAACCGAGTTCAAGAATTTTTGTCCAAAAAGGAAAACCTAAATTTGAATGATTGTGGTGCTCATCTTATCGGTCATCTTCAGACGAATAAAGTCGGGCAAATATTGGGTAATGTTGACATGATACAGTCTGTCGACTCTCTAAAAATTGGAAAAGAAATTTCTAAAAAAAGTACAAATCTGGGGATTTTAACCGAAGTCTTGGTTGAGGTCAATGTCGGCTGCGAGGAGAGCAAGTTTGGATTTTCTCCCGATGAGGTTTCGGAAAAAATATGTGAG
>ERZ795047.5484-NODE-5484-length-10246-cov-18.651457_pt1 | contig 10246 bp, 12 predicted proteins | sample MGYA00375131_ERZ795047 | MGnify/ENA primary metagenome ERZ795047 (study PRJEB30176, sample SAMN05720228) | activated sludge metagenome | isolation source: Anaerobic digester | place: Japan | collected 2015-05-20 ... | reverse complement strand
ACAGCCCCCCTTCACGGGCTTTCGGGGTTGACGACCCTCCCCATGAAGAGGATCGCGCCGGAATCCTTCTCGGTGATGAGGAAGACGAACGGGTGGTCCGCACGGAAGACGGGTGTGACACCCTTCCCGGCCGCAACGCCGGTCGCTGCCGCGGCCTCGGTGCCCTCCTCGTTCACGTCGATGAACGCCTTATGGAAGACTCCGGTGACGAAGAGGTCTCTCGTCCCGTCCATCCCCGAGAGGTCGGCATCGCCGGTGAAAGCCGTCGGCATCCCCATCGCCGCAAGGGTTCCCGGAAGAGGATACTCCGTCTCCAGCGTGAACTTCGGGAAGAAGACCCTGACGTTCTGCGGGGCGAGCGACTCTCGCAGGTCCGCGTCCAGGGCCTCCTCCGCAGCCGTCAGGCTGTCTTCCTTCGGCAGAAGGACGAGCATCGAGAGTTCCGTTCCGTTCCCGTGGAAATACGGCATCTCAAGCACCTGGAGTGTCCCGGTCTCCGCGTAGGGGTAGACGGCATTCCCGTGCATCATCGGGACGGCCACCGTCTCGTTCGGTGAAACCCGGAACTCCTCCTCCGTCGTCCTGGCGGGGTCGAACTGCTGCGCCCATGCGCCTTTGAAGTAGATCGCGTTCGTGATCACGAGCCGGGTCAGCGGGTCGATCGAACCCGGCGGCAGGAGGTCGCGGATCCGATCTTCGGTCTTCTCCTCCACCCACCGGTTGATCGTCTCCCGCGACCCCTCGGGGTTCTCGATGAAATCGAGGTTTGTGGCGTTTGCGCCATACCAGCGGGCGGCCGTCTCAATATACCCCGGAAGGAGCGAATGGGTCTTCTCTGCCCAGAGGGCGTTTGCGGTGCGGAGGGTGCAGTTGCCGCTCCCGCTGTTCAGGGCGGCATTGAGGTCAGCAAACCCCTCCCGCCGGAGGGTCTCGTTCGTTGGAAGGTGCAGCACCGATTCGATCTCGTCGGCGGTCGTGCCGCGGGCGCCCTCGCATGTGATCGCGAGGGCTGATGCGATGCTGTAGGGCGAGAAGAAGAGGTTCTCTCCTGCATACGCCGGGTCGGCGGCAAGGTGCCGGTAGAGGTCGAACGCGAACAGGTTGTTTCCGGCCGCCACACCGCCGGCGCCGTCCGGCGTATCGGGACGGGTGGTGCCGGCGGCGCTCAGTCCTGCAGCAATGAGCGCCAGGACGAGGACACATACTCCGGAGAATATCAACAGTTTTTTCATCGTTATCTCCCGTGGATCGCACCGGAGGAAAAGGCGGGGCATCCACAGGGATTCTATCTCACAATAAAGACTATAAAACCGGCGAAACCGTTCGAATCCGGTCGAACGGATCCGAAAACTACCTATAGAGGTCCCGTGACCCCCTCGTCCGCGGGGAAGCCCCCCGCCGCCGGGCGCAGGCATACGCTATGAGAATCACCCCGATCACCGCGAGCGCGATCCCGGCAGCGAGCAGTTCTGTCGGAGCCCCCTCCGGGACCGGGAGGCCGCCGCCTCCCGCGATCGGGGGCACCGGCACTTCACGGATCGGCGCCGTCAAGAAGGCCGCGACGGCAACAACCCCACCGGCGAGGCTTGCGAGCCCCGCAGTCAGGATAATCCGGATCCGGGCGCTGCCGTGCGGCTGCAGGAGGGCCCGCCCCTCCGGCGTGAGCGCGTAGTACACCCAGGCGCGCCCGTCGTCATCGGCAGCGACAAGACCGGCGTCGGCAAGCCTCTGCAGGTGGTGATGGACGGTGGACTTTGCCAGGCCGAGGCCGTCCGCGAGCTCCGTGATCGTCATCCTGCGTTCATGCAGGTTCTTCAAGATCGTGAGCCTGGTACCGGACGCCAGGACCTCGAACGTCTCCTTCGTCAGGACGATATCGACCGGCTCCATAGGGGAGTTGTTCGGGGGAGGCGGGATATAACCGTTCCGTTAATCGTCCCCGTAACGCAAAAACCAGGGCATTTCGCCATCTCCTCCCGGCGGCCGGCCGGCCGAAGAGCCTGTTTGCCGCGGGAGCGGACGCAAAGCCGCCCCGGGCGCTTAACGTCTGGCAAAACACCCGGGTGCGCCCCCTTCATAAATGTGGCCTAATTCTCCGGTTTTTTCCCGCTTGCACAGACGTTGTAAGCCAGGTACGGCAGTCTCTTCTCGATGAAGGGCTCAACCTTCCGCGCGAGGGTAAAGATCGGTTCGATGAGTTTCAGGTGCGCAAACGAGCACCGGCTGATCGTGACATCCTCAAACCCGGCATCGCAAAAGAGTCTTGCCATCTCCGCGTTGGTGTAGTAGTGCTCATCGAAATCGCCCATCCCCACACCCCTCAGGCCTATCCTCTCGCTCATCCTGTAGACGAAGGGGACGATGCTTGTAAAGACCGTCCGCGAGAGCGTGCAGACGGCTATCCGGCCGCCGGGTGCGAGGACGCGGTAACACTCCCGGAGCGTCGCCTCCGGGTCGGGGATGTAACTGAAGGCAAGCAGGCTTGCCAGGGCATCGAAACTCCCGTCCTCAAACGGCAGCGCATCGGCCGTCCCGACACAGAACCCGCAGTCCGGGCAGCGCCCCCGGCCGTGCCGGACCATCCCCGGGCTGACATCGAGCCCGACCGCACGGCCCCCCTCCTCTACGTAGCGCTGCACAAAGAGTCCGGTTCCGCAACCGACGTCCAGCAGAAACCCGCCTTTCGGGAGATTCCGCATCACGTGGTCGCAGATGTGCCCGTGGTAGCACCTCCCCCGCCTGCCGTCGTAGCGCTCATCGTATACATCCGCAATCTCGTCATAGTGCTGCTGTACCTTCTTCACCAGACACCTCCAGCGCGATCCGGGCAAGCAATGCATTTAGCTGCACAAAATCGTTTGCGCTGTGCGTGAGCCGCAGATCCGTATCGGCGAGGGCTATAACAAGGGCCGGGTGGTTATAGTCGCGCCGGATCGCCTCCCGGAGTTCAACGACAGCCTCCTGCGCCGAGAGCCCGTAGTCGATCAAAAGCGACTCAACGATCCCGCGGGCAGCCTCCAGGTTGCCGCCGCGGAGCGCCTCAAACGCCGATGCGGCGATGTTGCCGGTCTCCGACCGCGCAACCTCCGCAAGGTCGAACCCCTCCTCCCCCGACCCTGCTGCAATCTGGAGGTAAGTTATAGCCCGCCGCAGGTCGCCGTGTGCGGCACAGACGATCAGGTCGAGATCGTCTTTTGGGACGCTCGCCCCCTCCGCGGCCAGTATCTCCTCAAGGCGGGCACGGACGAGCGCCGCATCCAGGGGGGCAAAGAAGAGCGGAAGACACCTTGACGCGATTGCCGGTATGATGGCCGACGGCCTCACCGTGACAAAGACGAACCGGCATGTGGCGCTGTAGCGCTCCATCGTCCGGCGGAGCGACTGCTGCGCCTCAAACGTCAGGTGTTCGGCGTCCTCAAAGACCATCACCTTGAACTCGGCATCCAGCGGCCGCATCGAGGCATACCACTTCACAATCCGCTTGAAGTTGGCGATCAGGCTCAGGTCTTTCCGGTATATATGGCTGAACCTGTCATCCGACTCAAGGACGCTCTTCCCCTTCCCCAGGAGGTCGGCCGTGCTGAAAACTGTCGTGTTCGCCTCCCGGTTCTCGCCGTAGAGCCGTTCTGTCATACACCCGACGGCGGTGGTCTTCCCTGTCCCGTGCGGCCCGAAGATGAGCATGTGGGGTATGCTGCCGGAGTCCGCGAACGCCGTCATCTGCCGGATGACCGCATCCTGCCCTATGATATCCTCGCACCGCCGGGGGCGGTAGACCTCACTCCAGAGCATGACTCAGGTTCTCTCTGATCTCATCTATTGCCGCCCGGAGAAGATAGGCATTGTCCAGCGACCCGATCAGGCGTTCAGCCTCCCCGGGCTCAAGGCTTGAACAGCCCGCGGTGATCCCGGGGAGGGCACGGGTCAACTCGTCGACGATCGTCAGGTTCGCGGTTCGGGCCGTCCGGGACAGCGGGTTTAGATCGATTGTTATGACGGTCTTTCCCATACGCCGGAGCGCCGCACAGCGGTCGCCGTCCTCAAGCGGCACAAGAAGAAGATCGGCGTCCCCTATCCCTCCCGGCAGGCAGAGGGCGCGGTCGTGGGAGAGCGGTATGAGTCGTTCAGCCGTCCCCCTGAGAACCCGGACACCGTGGGATTCAAGGAGCCGGGTGATCCGTTCCACCCGGTCCCCCGTCCGGTGGAAGAGGTTCACCTCGACATCGGCGCCGCTCGCCCTCTGGAGCGCCGCGACCTCGTCCGCTGCAAGCGCCGCGGTGTTCCCGTTCACCGATATAACCGCGTGCCGGGCGGAAAGGAGCATCGCAGCGGCCGTCCTGGCGGCAACGGCCGCGCTCGGGGTCGTCCTCTCGCCTATAAGGTAGTCAAACGCCTCCCCGCGGCCGTGGGCGGCAAGCCCTTCCAGGGCGACTACACCCTCGCGGGCGCAGCGGGCCAGGCGTTCGCGGGCGACGAGGGAGCGGTAGCGTGGATGGTCTTTAGGTATCACGGTCTCACCTCGATCAGGTATGGGCCGCGGTGTGCGACCGCCAGGGTGTAGACCTCCCCGAACCGGGCGAGCACCTCCTCCGCCGCAGCACCGCTGGCAAAGACACCGTTTCCAAGCATCGTCATGCTTGCCGGGACGCCGGCGGCGTCGCAGGCCTCCAGCACCCGGCGGAGATCCGGCGCGATGAGCCTGCTCCTCTCGGCAAACGACCGCGAGAGCCGGTAGAAGTCGACCAGGTTGTGCGGACATCGCCGGGGGTACGCGGCAGCGATCCGTGCCATCGTCTCAGCCGATGCAAGGACGGAGGCTGTCGGCAGCGGCCCAAGACTCATGGCGTAGATGGGTTCTTCCGGGTAGAATCGGGCAACCTCTGCAGTGATCCCGGGCCCTTTCCGGCAGGCGACCCCGCCGCCGAGGCTTGCGGCAACGTCCCCAAGACCGGTGCGCTGGACAACCTCGGCCTCGTGGGCGGCGGCCGCAACCCCGTCTGCGGAGAGCCCCAGATCAAATAGACTGTTTGCGGCCGTGAGCGTCGCAAGTAGCGCCGCCGCCGAGAGCCCGAACCCGGCGCCTATGGGAAGCCGGCACTCTGTCGTGACGCGGGCGCAGACCCCGATCCGGTCAAGGGCGTACTCGATCGGCGGCGACCCGGTGCTCACGCAGCCATCCCGGAGAACCCGGACGCTCGTCTCCCCCGCCTCCTCGACCGTCGAGCGCACACCCTCATCGATCACAACGCCGGCGCCGATGCTCCCTGTGGTCGCGGTATCTCTACCCTCGATGCGCCTGAAGTATCCGGATATATGACCCGGCGAGAATGCTACAGCAGTTCTGACCATATAGCCCCGGCGACCTCCTCTTTGCTCCCGGTCACGTTCCGCGACCCCCCTGCAGTCATGATCACAAACGACCCCTCCGCTGCTCCCATCGTTGCCGGGGTGTTCAGAACAACCATCCTCACACCGGCGTCGAGCATCGCCCTCGCCCGCTCCTCCTCGTCCCAGCCCAGTTTGAAGGCCACCGTCACCGCCGGGCGGCAGGTCTGCATGACCTCATCGATGACCTTCGGGAGCGGGTTCAGCCGGATCGTCATCGGAGATCCGCCCCTGATCTTCCCCTCATGCCTCTCGGGAGCATAATCCGATATCGCCGCTGCGCTGATATACACATCGACCCCCTCGTCCCGGCAGACCGAGAGGACGGCCTGGCGCATCTCCGCGGCCGTTGCCGCCCGGATGTTTCGAACGCATGGAAACGACCCCGCGTGGACAACAGCAACATCCGCCCCCAGGCGGAACGCCTCGAGAGCAAGCGCCCGCCCCATCAGCCCGGTCGACCTGGTCGTCAGAACCCGGACATCGTCGAGAGGTTCAGCGCACGCCCCGCTCGTGATCAGCACCCTCTTTCCTGCAAGCGGTCTCCCGGAGACGGCACGTTCGGCGTGAAGCACGATCGTATCGGTATCGGCGATCTTAGCCTTCCCCTCCTCGATCCGGGGCTCGACGAGATCGATCCCCCATGAACGGAGCCGTTCAATGTTCTCCACGACCCCCGGATGGCGGTAGATGCTCTCGTGCATCGCCGGGACGACCACCACCGGCATCCCGCGGCCGAGCGCGGTCGAGGCAAACGTCGTGACCGGGGTGTCATCGATCCCGGCAGCGATCTTTCCAATCGTGTTTGCGGTGCAGGGTGCAACCAGCAGGAGGTCGGCCTCCCCGCCCTCGCCGCAGTAGAGGACATGCTCCACCAGCCCGGTGATCCGGGTGATCGCCGGCCGCCCTGTCGCGTAGGTCAGGGCGTCGGGATGGATGATACCTCTCGCGGCCTCCGTCATTACCGCCTGCACCGCTGCCCCCCGGCGGCGCAGGGCGTGGGCAAGTTTCACCGTCTCGACCGCCGCGATGCTTCCGGTCACGGCGAGCACCACGGTCTTTCCTGAAAGTGTCTTCATTCTATCCTCACATCCTGCACCATATGCCAGGCGTTCGGCCCGTATTTCTTCACCCGGCGCGAGGATATCGCCGCCGATAGCCCGGCCTCCATCAGCCGTTCCTGGATCGCCGCCGTCGCGCCCCCGATGCTGTGGACGTGGATGACGCTTCCCGGCCGGACATGGGCGAGGGCGTCGGGGAGGAACGATGCCGCCTCGAAATGCCCCATAAGTATGCGGTCGTAGACCCCCGAGAGGAGGCCGCGGCAGTCGCCCATCATCGGCGTGACCCGGTCGGCGACGCTGTTTGCCGCGATGCCGCGCCTCAGGTAGTCAAAGGCTACGGGGTTTATCTCCATCGCATGGATGCTTGCACCGCTGCGCGCCGCCGGGATGGTGAAGTAGCCGATCCCGGCAAACATATCGGCGATGCGCTCCCCCGGCCGGACAAGAGCGGCGATCCTTGCCTTCTCCACGCGGTTTCCTTGAGCAAACATAACCCGTGTAGGGTCAAGGATGAATGTGCAGCCCTGCTCCCGGTGCCGCACCTCCCCGGCGCTCCCGTAGACCACCTCCGCATCCGGGATCCGCATGGCACCGGTGCAGCCCTTCAGCCATACGACACCGCGGGGGTGGCGGTGCGCCACGATTGCCTCGATCTCCTCTTTCGTAGGCGCATCGCCGTGGACGACCGCGACATCGCCGATGAGGTGGTAGCCCCGGCCGCGGTAGACCCTCCGTTCCGGGAGATCCTCATCCGCCGGGCAGCCATCCCTGACCGGGACGCAGGCGATCCCGTCACGCAGGTATGCCCGGCGGTCGGGATCGACCCACGCCTCGCCCGCGATACGCGGCAGAACCGATGCCGGCAGCCTTCGCACCCGCACAGCCCATCACCCCACGATAACCAGCCGGTCGTCTTCGTCGTCGCGGAGCACCCGGATGCAGCCCCCCTCCACCGGCGTCGTCCAGGGCACCGGGTTGACCTCGCGAGTCACGTAGGTCTCCGGGTCCATCAGCCCCACGACACCTGGCTGGGTGAAGACGACGAGAGCCGACCTGGCCTCACGGACGTTGCCTATGAGGCGTTCTGCATCGTCGGTCCTGAGCGTCAGCGGCGTGCCGTCCTGGAGGTCAAACACCCTGAGCCGCTGCCCCTCGATCTCGCGCACCTCGTAGTATCTGCCCTTCGATACAACCACGTCGCCCTTCTGGTAGTAGGGGAGACGGATGGAGTATGTGATCCGGTACAGCCCCTTCCCGTCCTTCTCCCCGACCAGTTTCGGGTGGGTCGTGAACCGGCCGCCGAGCGCTCCCGTGACCTGTTTTGCTATCTCCTGGCCGAGGTGCTGTGTCCCGACGGTGATGTCGAGACCGTCTTTTCTGTCGTCGAGGTCGGATATGAACGAGAGGCGGTCGCCCGACTGCTGGAGCGACTCCTCCGCCTGTTCCGCTATGTTTGTGGCGACCTCACGCTCGTAGGCGTTGATCTTTCGGTCGGTTGCCCGCACCTGGACTATACCGGCGTAGTAGCCGCCGGAGATGCGGCTGCAGCGGTCGCAGGACTCTTTCTGCCAGCGGATCTCTGTTCTGCAGGTCTCCCTCACCGGGACGCCGTAGAGCGCCGCCTCCACCTCGATGGTGCAGGCTGTCCTGTTTGGGGCTGGATCCTCAGACTGGATGGTGACACGGGCATCCCTTGCGTCCTGGTGGATGGTCACCGCCGATATGGCAAGTTCGGCGATGAGGTCTTCGCGAGAGACCTCAAGGTCTGACCAGGTGCTGCCGCGTTTCTGCGACCCGCAGACCGGACAGTAGACGGCGGTCACATAGGGTTTGCAGGAGAGCAGCCTCACCTCTGCCGCCCGGCACGCAGGGCAGATCCCTCCATCTTCGCTCGGTCTCCCGCAGCGGGGGCAGATGCTTGTCTGGGCGGTCATACCTTAGATCCTGAATATCTGGGCGTGGGGGACGCCGTCTATCATGATGCAGTCCTTCTCGGCGATGAGCCCCATGGAGACGGCCAGGGCAACGACCTCTTTGCCGATGATGTTGGCGTTGTCGGCGTCGGCAAGCGCCCCCCGCACCTCATCCTCCGTGGCGGTCTGTGTGCCGTAGAATCCGCCGCTGATGCGGACCTCCACCTCGCCGTGCATCAGGGTGACCTCCATCAGGTCGGTGTCGCAGGCGGCCACCACCTCGCCGGAGCCGGGTATGTGGTGCACTTTTAAGTACATTGTAGATTGTTTGATCGGAAGATCCCAAAAAGGTGCGCCGTTCCGGTCAGGGGAGCGAGATCTCGACGCCGTATGTGCGTGACGGCGTCCCGGCGTGTATCTGCCAGGCATCCTCCTCGGTGATGAGCCCCTCTTCAAGGTAGCGCCGGGTGAACCGCGGGACCGACTTTGGCCCTATAACAGCGCCGGGCCTGGCGTTCTCGTCCATGTAGTCGCTCTCCATGCTGAACCGCAGCCCTGCACGGGCGAGCGCCGGGATACCCTCGTGCCGCGCGATCAGGGACGGCACGAGCGGTGTGTCGGGGGTTGCAAAGTGTTTGACGACCCGCTCGATCGGGATACCGGCCCGCTTGGCCATCGGGACAACGTCGATGCACGGCCCGCTCTCGGCATGGAGCTGGACGGCGCACCCGCAGTCGGCGCCGAGTTCAAGCGCGTGGTAGAGGACGGCGTTTGAGGCTGCAAGCACCTCTGGTGCAGTCTCGTAGTGGGGCCGGCCGCTCTTGAGCGCCACGGCCGCCCCTTCCTGGACGTAGGCGGCGGCAAGGTCGAGCCCGGCCATCATCACGCCGGCGGCCTCCTCAAGCCCCATCCTCCCGGCAAGACGGCTGATCTCTGCCGGGTGGACGCCAAGGACGGGGTAGACCACAACCCCTATCTCCCGGATATCGTCAGCAACCCGGAGGGTTCTCTCGAAGACCTCGCGGTAGTCCTCTCCCGAGGAGGGTTCTACGCCAGACGACCATGAGGGTTTTGTGACCAGGAAGATGTGTGTCCCGCCGCTGCGGCGGAAGTCCTTCGCGGCCTCGATCCCCCGGCCGTTCAGGGGGTCGATATGGATATGGTCATCGGTGATCGGTATCGCGGGCGGTTTCATGGGTCTCTATGATCTCCATCATGGGGTAGTCGCCCTGGAGGTGCAGCCGGGCGCGGCAGACGGCCGTCCCGACCCGGGTCGTGACCTCCGCATCAAACATCTTCCCGGCAAGTTCCGAGTAGCCGAACCGGTTTGAGACCATCATCCCGCGGTTCAACCGGACGCGGACATCCGTCACGCAGGGCTGGAGACTGACCGCCTGCTCGATGGCGGCCTCAACGGAATCGGCGGTCTCGCGGGAGATCGGTGTCCCGACGAACTGGTGGTAGAGGGCGCCGAGCTTGATCCCGGCTTCAAACGCCGCTTTCTCGCGGTCGGTGATCATGAGTGTATGTTGGGGTTGTGGGAGTAAGAAGGTGCGCCCCGGGGGCAGGGATGTGCCGTTGCGTGCGTAAGCGCAAGCGTCTTGCTGACCGTTGTGCAGTGGCTGCAGGCCTCGTTTCAGACGGTGGCCATCTGGAGGCGTAGCGAGCGTAATCCTCGGGGGATGTATGACGGCGGGATCCTCCCATTCCCTGACCCTGATGAAGGCCGAATCACGGAGTGATGGTGCATTATCGTGGAGGTTTTTGGTCAGGGCGTCCATTGTGGGTTGTCGGTGCAGCCTTCCCCATCGACACAGTTCCATGGACAGGATGAGCAGATCCGCGGCTCGATGTGAACACCCTGCCGAAATCCCTTCCCTGCTC
>ERZ795047.5477-NODE-5477-length-10253-cov-7.046970_pt1 | contig 10253 bp, 6 predicted proteins | sample MGYA00375131_ERZ795047 | MGnify/ENA primary metagenome ERZ795047 (study PRJEB30176, sample SAMN05720228) | activated sludge metagenome | isolation source: Anaerobic digester | place: Japan | collected 2015-05-20 ... | reverse complement strand
CCTGTTTGGTCTGGATGGGCCACGGGCCCAACTGCGCGGAGGCCACCAGCGGCAGGCCGACCAGCAGCCACACCGCGGTTTTCCACACTGTGGAAAAAAGTTTTCCACAGTGTGGAAAAATTGGCGCGCGCACGGCCCGTTTTTTCCACGCTATGGAAAAACTTTGCGGAATTTTTCCACGCAATGGAAAAACTTTGGCGAAATTTTCCACACAATGGAAAAACTTTGACGGATTTTTCCACACAATGGAAAATAGGCGAGTGCCGAGCCCAAGTCCGAAGGACGCCGGGCGAACGCGAGCTCTATAGCGACCGGCGCAGCCGGGCGAGCAAGCGAGCCGTAGCGAGCGCTGCGGCAAACTTTGCGGTGATTTTTCCACAGTGTGGAAAAGTTGCTGCAGGCGGGTCATGGGGCACCTCCGGCCAGTTGGGCGATGCGCTGGCGGGCGAACGCGGCGGCAGCGGTGCCGGGGGCGTAGTCGCTGTTGAGGAATTCCTGATAGGTGTTGAGGGCGGCGGTTTTGTCGCCGAGTTTCTCGAAGCAGTCGCCGCTGCGCAGGTAGGCCTCGATGACGGCTTTTTTGTAGGCGCCGTAGAGGACGTAGATGCGCTGATAGTAGGCGATGGCCTGGCGGTATTCCTGCTGCGCGGCCATGCAGGCGGCAATGCCGAGAAGCGCGTCGGGCTTGAGGCGGCGCGGCGCGGCGCGATTGGCGAGGATGGTGTTGAAGTCGCTGATGGCCTCGCCGTAGCGCTGGAGGCCAAGGAGCGCTTCAGCGCGCGTGAAGGTGGATTCGAGCAGGATGTCCACTTCGGCGGCGTTGTTGAGGACGGAGTCGCTGTAGAGCAGCGCAGTGGTGTAGTCCTTGTGCTGGAGCGCCTGCTGGGCCAGGAGCGATTGCGCGGCGGGGACGTGGCGCGAGTCGGGATATTTTTCCAGGAGCATTTCGAGGTTGGGGATGCCGGAGTCGGGCATGCCGTTTTCGATCCACGAACGGCCCAGCCAGAGCAGGGTTTCCGCGCCAAGATATTCGGGCTTGAAGCGGCCGGAGAAAATGGCGAGCTGGCGGGCCTGCTGGTCGGCGGGGAGGGTTTGGGCCTGCGCCCAGGCAAGGCGCGCGGCGAGGGTCAGGCGCTGGGCGGCAAGGGCCTTGTCGTAGCGGGTGCGCAGCTCGTTGGCGTAGGCATCGCTGCCGCGCGGGTACATGCCGGCGAGGTCGCTGAGCATCAGGTCAAAGCCTTCCCAGGCGGGGGTGTTGCCGTGGCGCTCGATCATCTGCCAGTACAAGTCACGCGCCTTGTCGGGTTGCTTGATTTGTTTGAGGGCCCAGCCGGCGTTGTAGGCGGCGTCAATGATGTTGCCATCGTTGGGCATGTCCTTGATGAATTGGACGTAGTCGCGCGACATCGCGACATATTCGTTGGTTTCGGCGAGGGCCTTGTAGACGCGGGCAATCTGGGTGAGGGCCATGTAGTAGAACGGGCCGGCGTCGGGGACCATGGCCTGGTGATAGGACTCCTTGGCGGCGTCGAGTTCGCCAAGGGCGGCGAGGGCGTCGCCGCGCATGATGGCGGCTTCGTGGCGGAAGTAGTGGTTGGGGGTTTGCACCAGCCAGGCGGCGACATCGTCGGCGCACTGCTGGTATTCTTCGAGCGCGTAGCGGCAGCAGGCGGCGCGGTAGAGGGCCTCGGGGGCGTAGTTGTTCATGGGGTTGTTCTTGGCGTAGTCCAGGAACAGCGGGAGCGCCTCGGCGTATTGGCCGTTGTAATAATAGGAAATGGGCAGCCAGTATTGCACATCCGGCGCGAGGTTGTGCGTGGGGTAGGCCTGCAGCCAGGCCTGGAAGCGCTTGATGGCTTCATCAAACCGCTCCTGCATGGCGATGGACAGCGCCAGATAAAAATCAATCCGCGCGCGCTGCGGATGCTCCGGAAAACGGCGCACGAGCTTGCGCATCTCGATTTCGGCATCTTCGAATTGCTCGGTGTTGATGAACGATTCCGCGCGCAAGAAGGCCACCGTAGGCACGTTGATCCAGCGGTTGGAATAGACGCCAACCTCTTCATCTTCCAGCGCCCAGGCGGGCTGGCCGCCGGCGGTGGCGCCGCCGCTGAGGTCTTCGCCCAGATCAAACATTCCTTCGGCGCTGTCGGCTTTGACCACATCGCCATCCTTGGCCAGTTTCTTTTTGCCGGCCCAGCCGCCGAGGCGCTTGGCCTTGGCGCGCCGCTCCAAGTGGCGCAGGCGCTCGAATTGCGAGTCCACGGAGTTGCCGTTGGGCAGTACGGTGGATGCGCCATAAACGCGGGCGAGGCCGTTGGCCACCAGCAATTCGCCAAGGTCGTCCTTGCCCACCTGCACGAGGCCGAAGAACCGCTTCTGCTGGCTGCTGCCCATGGCGTCTTCCCAGCGGGTCCAGACCACGAACTTCTGGCCGGCCAGAGTCTTGCGGGTGAACTTTTTGCCGAGGTTGCCCAGCGGCACCACCTGCGTGTCGGAGATGTTGAAGTAGCCGGCCTGGTCCTTGTTGCGGTCCTCGAATTCCTTGTTGGTTTCGGGGCAGTCCACATAGTAAAGCCGGATGATCAGGTCGCGATTCTTGTGGCGGATGTGGAAGCTGTCACCGTCCATGTAGCCATCGGCAAGAACGCAGTCCTCCAGCTTTTCCCACTTGCCGGCGGCGGCGTGGGCGGGCAGCGCGCCGAGCAGCAGACCGGCCAGCAGGCCGCCAGCCAGCGCGCTCAGGGTCAACCGGGGGGGGCGCATGGTGTTCATTCCCATTTGCCCTCCGGATCATAGGTGGACAAATAGTGGTCGCACTCGATGACCAAATCGTTGAAGCGGCGCAGGCGCGAGATGGCGAGGATCAAATCGAAGTGGCCGGCCTCGCGCACGGTGTCTTCCGTGGCAATGGCGACCACGCGGGTGAAGGCGGCGCGGGCCTCCCAGTAGCGGTCGGTGTTGAAGAAGCAGCGGCCGATGCGGTGGAACAGGTTGGCGTCATAGTCCGGCAGTTCGTCGAGCTTGGTGGCCATTTCCTTGGCTTGGGCGAGTTCGTTGGCGAGGCGGCGCTCCTCCTGGAAGTGGGAGCGCAGGTTGCGCATGTCCATGCGGCCCGATTGCGTGGCAGCCAGTTGCGCTTCGAGCGTGCGCACATAATTTTGCATGTGCGTTTGCAGCGCGCGGCGGGTCTTCACCCGGCGGTAGGCTTTCAGCGCCAGCTCATATTCGGTGTCGTTAAACATGTAGTCGCCGATTTCAAACGCCAGGAAATTGCAGTAGGTGATGACCGACCACGAGCGCGGGCGCTTCTCGATGGTCTCCAGCAGCGCGATGGCCTCTTTGCCTTTGCCGTCATCAAACGTGGCGCGCGCGCAGAACGCGCCGGCCTGACCCCACAGCGGGCTGTTTTCATAGAGCCGCATAAAGTCCGCAAACGCGGCGGCGGCCAGCGCGTGGTTTTCCTGGATCAGCCGGCAGATGCCAGTTTGGTAGAGCGCGTCCTCGGAGTAGGGCGAGCGCGGATAGGCGGAGCGCAGCTTCTGGTAGGCCGCCACGGCCAGCTCGTATTCCTCCAATTGCTGCTGGGCGGAGGCAATCCGGAACATGGCCTCGTCGGCGAATTTGGATTCGGGATATTGCGCGATGTATTCCTCGAATGCCTTGATGGAGTCCGCCCAGCGGCTCAGGTTGTAGAGCGCGCACGCCCGCGCGTACATGGCCAAATCAATCTGCGTGCGCAGCTCGGGCTCTTTGCCGAACACCTTGACCAGCTGTTCGAGGAATTCGACGGATTGCTCATAGTTGCCTGCCACGAAACGGCTCATGCCGCTTTGGTAGAGGGCTTCGGGGGAATCATCCGGCCCCTGTTGGCTCTGCTGGGCGAGGGCGGGAAGGTGCAGCAGGGACGCCAGGGCCACTGACGTCAGGAGGGTTGACAACCGTTTGGTGGCGCTTGGCATCATGCGTGGAAAAATCTACGGGATGCGCAACGGGAAATCACGCCTTTTTTTAGGCGGATAAGTTTTGCGTTTTACACGGCGAACCGGCGCGGCCCATCCGCCGCGCCGCGCCGCTTTTCCGTGCCCACGCCGGAGGGGAGGGGGCGCGCCCGTTTCTGCTCAAGACGGGGTCTGCGACGGCCGGAACAAGTCGCGCGTGTAGCTGCGCACGTTGCGGTCGGCCAGATGGTCGAAGAGCATGGGCATGTCGGAACCAAAGCTGACCCGCCGGCGGGGGTGGGGGTCCAGCTCGGCGTAGATCAGGTCATCCACCGCCCGCGCCAGCGCCACGGTTTGCGCCAGCGGCGAGACAATCATCGAATGCCCAAAATAGGTCGTGCCGGCGGCGTCCGCGCCCACCGCGTTGGCCGCGATGTGATACAGGTGGTTTTCATAGGCGCGCATCTGGTTGGTGCCTTCCCAAATCTCGAAGCTGCGCATCAGCGCCGAAGGCCGGCACAGAATCCGCGCGCCCTTCACCGCCAGTATGCGGGAGATTTCCGGAAAGTCGCCGTCGTAGCATATATGGATGCCGATGGTCCCGATCTCGGTGCGGAAGACGGGAAAGTCGCGCCCGGGGGTGGCCCAGCCGTTGTTTTCCAGCCGCTCGGTCGGGAAAAGGTGCGTCTTGCGGTACGCCCCCAGGTTTTCGCCGCGCGAATCAATCAGGAAGGCGGAGTTATAGACCACGCCGCGCTTGGGCCCGCGCTCATAGGTGGGCACCACGCAGTGGATGCGCAGCTCGCGGCAGGCGGCCTGGATGGGCGCCAGCAGCGCCGCCGTGCGCGGCAAAAAGTCGTACAGCTCCGCCGGCGGCATGGCCGGGTTGTAGCCGGTGGTGATGGATTCCGGCAGCACGAGCAGCTTGGCGTTGACCTCGCGCGCGGCGCGGCGCAGATAGTGAATGATGCGTTCCACATTGGCGGCGATGTCATTGGGCACCACCGCAAATTGCGCGGCGGCCACCACCACGCGGCGGGTTGTGGCGGGCGAGGCGTTCTTTCCTTTTTTCATGGCGTTCCCTTTCATGCGGGGGGCTCTGGTCAGCCGGTGCAGCCGGTAGGAATACGATACAACCCACCGGAGGCGGCCACAAGGTCATCCAATGAATGAACCGGCAGCAGGTCGGTGGTGGCGGCGGCGGGGTCCAGCCCCAGATCAGCCACCGTCTTGACGAGGCCCGCGGCGCGGAGCGCGTCGCGCTGGGCGGGTGTGCTGGTCTGGCCCACGGGGGTGTCGCCGGCGACTGCGGCCACGGCCTGCTGGCGCGTGGCGCTGTCAATGCACTTGTCGAGGTAGGCAATGCCGACTTCCGTGACGATGTGCGTCACCTGATCGCCGGCAATCATCACCGGCGGCTCGGCAAATACGCCATCCTTGTAGAGTTGTTGGGCGTCGAGTTCTTCGACAAACACAGGGATGTTTTTCTTCTCGGAGCGGGTGGGGGTCATTTGCACCACCAGTTTGCGGCCGCGGAAGGCTTGCTCGCGCATGCAACCGGCGGTGGTGGTGGCGGGCGAGTTGTGCCGGCGGCCGGGGGGCGTGCCACCGAGGTTGGGCGCGCCGCCAAAGCCGGCAATCATGCCCTTGATGGCGGTGGAGGAGTTGCCCCAGCGGTCAATCTGCAGCGTGGCGCCGATGAACAGATCAATGGCGTAAAGGCCGGCGATGTGCGCGTAGCAGCGGTTGGAGCGCATGGTGCCATCGGGACCCACCGCAAAAATGTCGGGCCGTGCGCGCACGTAATCCTCCATGCCCGGCTCGCCGCCGAAGGCATAGACGTGCTCGACGAAACCGGCCTCGATGGCCGGGATCAGCGTGGGGTGGGGGTTGAGCACCCAGCGCGTGGCCACCTTGCCCTTCAGGCCCAGTTGCGCGCCGTAGGTGGGCAGCAACAGTTCGATGGCTGCCGTGGCGTAGCCGAGGCCGTGGTTCAGCGCCTGCACGCCGTACGGCTGATAAATGCCTTTCAGCGCCATCATCGCCATCAGCACCTGTTGGTTCGTGATCTTGGCCGGGTTGCGCGTGAAGAGCGGCTGCAAGTGGTAGTCCTCGTCTGTCACCACAATGAAGTCCACCCACGAGGCTGGGATGTCCACCCGCGGCAATTGCGCCAGTTTTTGCTTGGCTTGCACAATCACCACGCCCATCTTGAAGCGCGTGGCTTCGGCAATCAGCGGCGAGTCCTCCGTGTTGCTGCCGGTGTAGATGTTGCCCGCTTCGTCACACGCTTCCGCCACCAGAATGGCCACCTGAGGATACAAATCCACAAAGTAGCGGCCGAACAATTCCAGATAGGTGTGGATGGCGCCGATGCTTACCTTTTTCTCAGCGGCCAATTGGTAGAGCGCGCGCGACTGCGGCCCGGAATAGGCGAAGTCCAGCCGGTCGGCAATACCGCGGCGGAATACATCCAAATGCGCGTCCAGCACCAGCGCCGATTGAATCATGTGCAGGCGGTTGATCCGCCCCGGGTCCAGCTTGGTCAGCTCCCGGGCGAAGAAGTCGGCCTGCTTTTGGTTGTCGCCCTCGATGCAGACGCGGTCGCCGCTGCGCAGCACGGCATTCAGCAGCGCAAAGGCGTTCTCCTTGGCCACGAACTTGTTTTGGGTGAAGGCGCCGGCGGCTTGCACGCGGGCCTGGTAACTCTGGCGGAGGTGGTCGAATGTTTTGCTCATAATTGGCGGCCATGCTAGGCCAACCGGCAAGCCAATTCAACCGGTAAAAGCGCGGCGCGTTCAGCCGATGGCGTACACCACGACTTGCCCCGGCTGCAAAACCGCCGGCAGTGGGCCGTTGGTCAGCAGGTCGCGCTTGGCGTTGGGGTGGGGCAGGGTGAGCGGCTGTGGCTGGTGCCAGTCGCTGTTGCCCAGCACCGCCAGCGCTTTTTTGCCGCCGGGTTGCTGGCGCAGATAGCCCAAAATGGCGCGGTTGGCCGTTTCCAGCGGAATGACCGTGCCCGGCGTGGCGTCTGCCAGAAGTTCGGCATATTTGGCGCGCACGGCATGCACGCGGCGCAACGGCTCAATGAGGTTCTCTGCGCGCGTCCAGTCCATCGCCGCTGCGCTGAACAGCGGCAGCACCGCCGGCGGCAATTGCGCCACTTCTTCGTTGGTGAAATCAAAGCCAGTGTTGACGGGCGTTGGCTCCGCCAGCTCGATGCCGTTGTGCAGATACGGCACGCCGGGCAGGAACGCGCCCATGGCTTGGGCATAAAGCGCATAGGCGCGCCCGCCGGGCCAATGCACCGCGCGCGGGCAGTTGTGATTTTCCGCCATCGCCATGAACGGTACCGGTAACCCCGCGCCGTGAATCCACCGCAGCCAGCCGCGGAAGCGCTCGGTGTCGCGCACGGTTTGCATGAAGGGGCCCACGCAGACGTTGTACCCCTCTTCGCGGGCGTGCGGCGTCAGGTTGAATTCCTCCGCCCACAGCGCGAAGTCCGGGTCCACCTGACGCGCCCGCGCCACGAGGCCGCGCTTGAGTTCGGCCGGCAGCGCGTGACCCATGTCAATCATCACGCCATCCACCCCGTAGTGCGTTTGGTAGTGTGGGATGACTTCCGTGATTTTGTCCCACAGCGGCCGAACGATGTTTTCCGGACGCGCCAACTGCGCGGCATACATCCGTACCGTGTTGTAGGCAATATAGTTGAAATCCGGGTGGTCATAGAGCCGCAGATACGTCACATCCGTCCACGGCGGCTGCTCGGAATCCGGCCCCCAATCGCAAAACGCGCCGGGAATGCGGACGGTCACCATCTCGCCGGTGCGCGGGTCGGGCGCCGTGCCGCGCCACGCGCCGTTTTCCATCCGCACCGTGTCCGGGTGGGGCGGGGCTGTGAACATGTCGCGATAAATCTGGTGCGGCGGCAGCAACTCGCCAAAGCGCCCATTGCCCACCGCGTCATAAATCTGCCGCAACTCGTCCGGCGTGAACAACGGCGCGCCATAGGTGTTCTCGGATTTCTCGCCCGGCTGCCGGTCGGGCACGTCCGCGCGGATCCAGTACAGCCACTCCGGGTGCTCCTTGGCCCACGCTACATCTTTGGCTGCCGTGCGAAATACGAACTCCACCACGATCCGCAGCCCCAGATGATGCGCCGCCTCGACAAACGCCGCAAACTCGGTCTCCACCCCCAGCCCCAGCGCCGGCTCGGTCAGATGCTCATCCAACGCGTAGGGGTCGCGGATGGCAAACGCGCTGCCCATGTCCCCCTTGTTGCCGTCCTGCCCAATGGCCGTAATCGGTAGCAGGTGAATGGTGTTGCACCCGAGCGAGCGGATATAGGGCAACATCGTGATCGCCTTGAGAAACGTGCCCGTCTCGCGCCAGCCGGACGCCAGCGGATCGCAGGCAATGCGTCCATCGCCGTTGTGATCAAACGCCGCGCCGTAGCGCACCAGCAAGTTATATGCAATGGCATTTTTGCCCCAATCGCCCGGCATATCGCCATCCGTCACCCGCTTGCGCCTCGGACTCCTCACAATCCTGCGCAGGCTTTGCAGGAAATACTCTTCCGGAACGACTGATTGCGTTGACAATGAACCATGCGGGTCCAGCCAGAGACCGGGCACCAGATAGGCCGGCGACGGCGCCTGTGCCCGCTCTTCCAAACGGGAAATGACTCGCTGTAAGGCTCTTTTCTTCACAACCAAGACCCCACCATAATCGAAACGCTTTATATTGCAACTAAAAACGCTTTACTTGATCGCCCGCCAATCGAGTGCTCCACACCCCCTCTGCCCAAAACATTCCCCCGGCCATCGGCGGCAACTCAGCCCATAACGCCATTTCTGCCCCCGAAACGGCTTCATCCAGCGCTTTTCAAGCAGCACCACCCATATCTCATTGCCCAGGGGAAAAACTCCCTCGGAAGTCCAAGATAATATCACTTATAATTATAAGTGAAATCAAACGTTATAATCAGCTAAATATTGGGTAAAAATAAGGTTGCAATTTATTCGATTTCACTTTTTATTATATGTCGTAGTGAAGGAGGTGTGAGATGATTTTGACCCCCACGTTATGGCGGACAAGCCGGGTATTGGCGAATCAGCTTCGGCTGGATTTGCTGCGGCGGATTGTTACGGGTAATGGGCCGCATGTGACGGAGCTTGCCGAAGCGCTGGAGATACCCCAACCACGGGCGAGTCAAGAGTTACGCCGGTTGCAGTCTCGGGGGCTGGTCAAGGCGGTGCGACAGGGGCGGTATCTCGTTTATCTCCCGGAACCGGACCCCAAGGTGCCATCGGCAAAACCGATCCTACAAGCGGCGACAAAAGCATTGGCGGAGTGGCCGGATCTTGAAACCATCCGGGTGGCATGGGCCTTTGGGCATCAGCGGCGGTTGGATTTGGTGCGGGTGCTGCAAGGTGGCGCGTTGCCGAGCGATGTGGCAAGTGCGAAGGCCGGCCTGTCGAGTGTGGCGGGTCACCGTCATTTGCAGGTTTTGCAGGAGGGGGACATTGTCCAGTTCCGCAACGAAAGCTGGCGCCTTGTACCCAACCCGCACCCGCTGGCTAAGGCTTTTAAGATCCTGATCGCTGAAAAATAAACCAACACAACCGTCCGTACCTTCTCCTGATTCCTGATGCGGGCTGGTTATCCGCGATACACCCAAGCCCGCATGTCACCGCCTACGTTCACCGTCGAGCCGCTTGTGGCGCGTAGTGGTAATATCCTTTGTCTCCGGTGAATGAAGGGGAGGCGGGGCGGGCGCTGGAGCCCGGCCCGCGCCGCACCCGCCGGTGCGGGCGTCGGCTTCATATTAGGATGCGGAGGGCAGGGCCGGACGCCGCCACGACGATCCCGACCGCCCAAGAGGTTGCGCTTCCCGTCTGTCCCGTGCGGACGATCCCGCAAGTCGCGGCCACCCCGCGGCGCGCCCCCGCTCTGCCCCAATCACTTTTTCAAAATGCACTTGCCTCGTAGAAGGCACTCTGGATCGCGTTGTTAGGCCTTCTTCTTCCCCTTTTTACGCTGTCTCTCGTAAAAGAAAGTGCCACCCTCGTAATCGCGAATGTTTCCAGTCTCGATGGTGTGTCTCTTTTTCCGTTCGTTAAACTCAAGCAATGGTGATGCTGCCCGAATAATGGCTGTTTCAACCTCTCGCTCGTGCTTTTTATCGGCAATAACGTAGAACGAAAAATATTGTAACTCATGTGGATGAGCCTTCTTGCGCGCTTTGAGCCTTGTCCTGAGTTCAACAATGGGACACCCAGAAGAAAGGTAAGGTATTCACGCCAAAAA
>ERZ795047.5469-NODE-5469-length-10265-cov-5.095690_pt1 | contig 10265 bp, 4 predicted proteins | sample MGYA00375131_ERZ795047 | MGnify/ENA primary metagenome ERZ795047 (study PRJEB30176, sample SAMN05720228) | activated sludge metagenome | isolation source: Anaerobic digester | place: Japan | collected 2015-05-20 ... | reverse complement strand
GGAGGACGAGCTTGGTTTCTTTTTGAATGAGGAGTTTGGTGGTGGGGCAATTTTACTTAGAAATTTAGACGACCCTCGCAAGTATGTTGGCGCTGAATTTGCTGCCTTAGGCGTTGACCAAATAGAGAGGGTTACGAAGGATGTTTTTGACAGCTTAAGAGGTTCTTTACGCTGGCCAGGTGTAGAGGAGCCAAAATTCTGTGCGACCGCAAATCCTGGTGGTATTGGTCACCGCTGGGTGAAGGCTTTGTGGATTGATAGAAACTTTCCGCCAGAGCTGAAGCCGTTAGAAAATGAGTTCGTTTATCTTCCCGTCTCGCCTTATGATAACCCCCACCTTCCAGAATCCTATATAAATGACTTGATGACCCTTCCAGAGAATTTGAGAAAAGCATGGGCGGAGGGCGACTGGGAAGTGCTCGCTGGTACAGCCTTCCCGCAGTTTGGCGACAGGCATATCATTGAGCCCTTTGAGATACCAGATAAGTGGGTGAAGATGAGAGGCGTTGACTGGGGCTTCTCTGCGCCATTTGCATGTATATGGGTGGCTAAAAATCCAGACACAGGCAGGTATTATATTTATAGAGCAATGCAGCAATCAGGACTTACCGATAGGCAGCAGGCACGCACAATCCTTGAAATGACTAATGAGACCATTCATGTTACCTATGCAGACCCATCTATGTGGCAGCCAAAGAATGCAATTGGAATAGTAACATCAACGGCGGATGAATATGCAGCCGAAGGCGTTTATCTTACAAAGGGCGATAATAATAGGTTGAGCGGAATGCGCAAAATTCAAAGATTGCTTGCTGATTTAGATGATGGGCTTCCAGGTCTGCAGGTATTCAAAACCTGTAAACCATTTTTAAATACCTTCCCATACTTGGTTTTAGATGAGAAAAATCCTGAAGATGTGGACACAGACCAGGAAGATGACCATCTATTTGATGCGTTGAAATATGCTTTGAGTGGTGTTACACTTAAGCCAGTAAGCAGCGTAAAGCTGAATAACCCCTGGCTTAGACTGGAGACGATATAAATGAAAAAATTAAAAAGAGGAAAATCAATCAGCGATAGTGAAATTGTAGAGATAATGTCGCATTCGCAACAGTTGCGCAGTAACTATGATGTACGCAACGATATGCTGAAAGAGATTGAAGATATCTATTTTATGAAGCCGACCGATGTACCTGTTGGCGAGCATATAAAAGAGACCATTTCTCCCGATGGGCATAATGCAATACTGAATGCAAGCCGTATGCTTGGCTCAAAAGACCCTAATTGGGACATACCAGATGAGTTTAATTCGGAGAAAATGCGCACGATTGCCAGTAAATTGGAAAAGTGGTGTGGTGCAACTTGGTATGGGGCAAGCAGAGTTAGGCGAAAACCGATACATTCCGAAGCTTCTTTGATGTCTCTTTTGTATGGTGAGGTGCATATCAAGGTAACGAGGACGAAAGACCTCGTGGATACGGCTGTAGATGAGTTTTATAAACGGCGTGCCGAGAGGGCATTATCCATTTCACCCTTGCTTTTTGATGTTTTGAACCCTAAAAACGGCTATGCAGAGTTTGATATGCTTGGTTTGTCTGCCTATCACACTCATTACAAGACGAAAGTTGACAGAATGAGGACTGCTTATGGCGGTTTACTCGCCGATTTAACCGAAGATATGAAGCCAAATGATGATTTAACCTTCAACGAGTACTGGAGCCACCAGTATCACATGGTTTGGTTTGACGAATTTGGAGACGACCCTATCATTGCGGTTGAAAATGACAAGCCCTGGATACCTGTAATCGTGCAGTTTTTTGAAGGAAGCGACCTTTTTACCGAAGAAGACCAAGAGTTATCCCAGCCATTTCTATATGCAGCCTGGAAATCAGGAATTCACAAGCGTTTAACACTTAATTTGACCACGCTTTACACGAATATTTATACGATGGCAGCCAATCCGACCTTTTTATATGAGCGAAATCAGCCAGATAAGCAGTTAGCGCTTGATTTTTCAGTTCCAGGTGGTATTGCTTATATAGACCGTGGAGAAACTTTGACCCCGCTGGTAAAAGAACCTATCCACCCAGCGTTTTTAGAGGGAATGAGGGTGGCGGAGAACAAGTTTATAGAGAGCACAATTTATAAAACTGCTTTGGGTGAACCGATGGGCGCAAATGCAGCCTATTCAATGGTTGCTTTGCTACATCAGTCAGGAAAATTACCACTCTATCTCTATAAAGAGCTGCTTGAATATGCCTATGCTGACGCAATGAAGCTCGGCATTGAAATGCTAAAGAATGGCGGTGGAAAATATATCCCTGCAATGGGTAAAGATGGCGTTATAGAGGTGAATTTTAGCGAAATACCAGAGACATACGAGCTTACTACTACAATTGACCTTGACTTACCGCAGGATGAGCGCCAGAATGTCATTATGGCAGTTCAGGCAACCTACGGCGATGACCCGCTACTCTCTAAAAGCTATGCCCGCAGAAAGATGCTTGGAATAAAGCAACCCGATGTAATTGATGATGAGATATTCAGAGAGAAGATGAACCAAATTATGGCTGCTCAATACCTGCAACAGATGCAGCAAAAGGAAATGCAGAAGGCGCAAATGCAACAGCAGCAACAACAAATGCAGCAACAAATGCAGCAGCAAGGTAGAATGGATTTACCAGACGAGATAATCAATAGCTTGAGAAATATGCAGCAAACTGGCGTTGCTGGTGTACCTTTAGCGGGGCCGCAAATGGGTGGCAGGGGTATGGGTGAGATGCCCAACATCACTGGCAAACCGCCAATGTTTCCAGAGGAGAATGTAGAAAGTGAAGAGCGTTAGAGATTTAGAGAATGTATATTTGATGTCAAAGACACAATTTGACGAGAAGCTAAATAACTACTATGCTGAATTCTATAAGCCGATAACGGAAACTTGGAAGGCTTCATTTTGGCAAGGCTTGCCGAGTGAAATGAAAGAGCAGATAAGAATTGACAAACCCTCTGCATATAGAGAGATGGAGAGGAGATACGGTAAGGAGGAAAAAAGAAATGCCAGTATCTAAAGAAGCAATTGGTGGTGGCACTTCAAAACAAAAGACGACACCAGAGCCAACAAAGACGCCAGCAAAGACTCCATCAAAGACCACATCGAAGACGCAAACATATCAATATTATTCACCAAGCTCTGCAAGTTTTGGTTTAAGGGGTGGTAATTCCGCAACATGGCTTCCTCCACAAGTAAACTATCCATATAGCGGGTTTACTGTACTGCCGTATCATACTTGGGCTGGCGGTAGACTAATGGGTGAGTTGCCTATGATGGGCGAGATGACACAACTACCATCAGATAAGCCTGGGTATATGTTTGACTACAGTCAATTTGCAAGAGACTACTACTTAAGAAGTCCGAAGTTTGATATCTTTCTAAATCCAGAAGAAGAAGTACCACCTGAACAGCCTCCTCCAGTTTACTACGGCTGGGGTGGTGGTGGCGGCTGGGGTGGTTATGGTTCTGCAAAACCCAAGAGAAACCCGTGGATATCAGGATTAGCTAATTGGAGAATTAGGATATAAGCAGTGGCTATAAACCCGCAGAAGCCAACACCAGATACCCCGCAGTATCGTGGTAGGTATGCGAAGCTGGGGGAATATGGTTTAGGCACAGATTTTGCAAGACAAGGCACGCTTCCAAGCTATATGCCACAAGGTTATGTACAGCCAAGAGGCATACAGCTCACAGCAAACTATGCGCAGCCGAGATATGTAAATCTTGGTACGAACTATATTCCACCAAGATATATATACCTTACTGGTCAGCCGAGAAATGCATGGATTCAACAGCAAGGTGTTCAACCTAATATCCAGCCAAACATTCAGCCAAGACCGTTAAATTATGCACAGCCAGGAATGAGCTATGCACCTCAAGGTGTTACCAGCCCATCTGCTCCTGCGGGAGAAGTAACATACGGTAGGGGGGTTCGTAGTGATGAAGCCATAGGTCAGACGCCGAGAGAAAAAGGATACAGACCAAGTGAATTAGAGCCTGTATATCTTCCTCACGGCGGTACTGTATATTTACCACCAGATAAAGAATTTTTAGAGAGCTATGCAAAACAGGTTGGCGCTTTATATGGTCGTGAGAAGGGTCAATATACAACTGCGGTAGAAAGTCCTGGAGGGATATGGGATATCATCAATGTAAATTACCCCTATTGGACAAATCCAATGAGGATCTATGCTTACAAGACGCTCATTGATTCAGACCCCTATGCTGGAGCTAAATACCCGTGGCTGGATATTGAGGGAATAAACGCAGCCTATAAGTTCTTAGAGTGGGCAAATCAAGGTAAAGACCCGTCCGAGTGGAGAATACCAAAAGGAAGTCCTATTGAGCAGTATCTTTCAAACCTGCCTGCACCACCCACAGAATATTGGTTTCCAGAAGAGCAGAAACAGCTTGCGGAAGCAGAAAGACAAAGCATTGATGTATATAAAAACTTACAGACATGGCAGCAATTTCTACTCATTGCTTCCCCAGGTGCAAATCCAGAAGCGCTTGGTGCACCAGCTGGGGCTGTTGCTGCCTCACGGACAATAAACTCGCTTGTTACTGGTTTAGCAACTAAAGGTGCGTTAAGTTTATTTATACCATCCGCAGTAGCCATTGGTGGAGCACCGTTAGTAACTGTTGCTGGCGCCGCTGTTGGCGGTATGCTTCTATACCAATACATAACTGGTAATGAAATCCCTTATCTTGGCAATGTACTACAGTCATTAAGCGTATTTAACATACTTGGTGAAGCAAGTGAAAGGGTAATTGGTCTTACAGAACAAGCGGTTCAAAGTGATGATGCTTTCAGAGAGATATTTTCGGACGCAGATGCATTTAGAGCCGCTTGGCAAGCTGCTTCAATGACCTATGAGACAAAAGGCACAAGCTACTTGATGAACCTTATGTCAAAGGCATTTGGTACAGGCGAGGTGGCTAAAGCTTCAGAGGGTTATGTATGGGCAATAGACAGGGGTGAACCACACCCAGTACCATTAGAGGGTGGTGTTTATGGAGTAGGGGCTCTCAATGAAGCCAGAGAGCGATTATTGGCTGGTGAAAAGCTTGATATCGTTTATGCCGATATTGCCAGTAGATTTGGTTACCAGGGGTATCTTGGTGATTACATTGGACAGACAATATTAGACCCGATGAATGGTATGCCTTATATACAAAATAAGGCAATGGCGAAGATTGGCGACTCGCTGATGAAATCTGATACACCAAAGATATTGAATATAGAGACAACTCAACAATTTGGGGCTGCATTAAAAGTCAGTGCTGAAACATTAACGGGTAATGCAATAGTAGACTTTATGCCCTGGCCAATTAATTCAATACCACAGATGATTAATAGAAAATGGCGCTCTTCTGGTGGTATTACTCAAACACTTATGCTGACGCAGGAATTTTATAGTAGGGGCTACTTTCCAGGTCTTACTCCCGATAAATTGATACCGCCAAAAAATATCCCAGAATTTGATAAATGGTTTGCTGGAATAACAAATGATGGCTTTCCTAAGTACATGGATGTTACCGAGCCAAAATTGAACCCACTCAAACGCCTTACACAGAGAACACCAGAGAGCAAAGCAATAGAAGGACTCCACAATGTAGTTGACCATGTACAAATTGAATTAAGAGATGTAAGTACAGCTGACGAGGCTTACAGAAGAGTTGAGGCAATGTCAAAAGCTGACCCGAATCAGGTTGCTGGAAATGTAGCGGAAATGACAGGTGATTTGAATGCAGAGCCATTTACGCCAGATAGTTTTAATTCCGCCGTTGCCTATGCAAATGCCTTATCCTTGCGTGAAGCGTTTGCCAAAGGAATTCCACAGGCAGATTTAGCTATGTGGAATGCGACAGAGGTGCAGAGGGCGAAACTGAATGAAATGGCAAAAGCATTTGATACAGATGTCAATAAAGTTGTCAAGATGCTTAACGATAAAGACGCTGATATAGCTGGATTAATGAGAAGTAAAAATGTCACCATTGCCGATATATTGCCAGATAACGAATTTATAAGAGATTACTTTAAAGTTTACATCGGTGATAAGGTAGCCCCGTGGAGTCTTGACTTATGGAAATCGCAGTTTATAAGCCATATTTACAGAGCTGCAGATGAATTCTTGGTGCATCGTTTCGGGCTTGATGCCTCACAGCACGGTAAGTTCAAGAGAACAATGCAAGTGATGAAGAAGATTCAAGGTATCTTGGTATTAGGATTCAATCCAAGATACTTGATATACAACTGGATGAATAATGTCTTGAGCACAAATGTTACTGGCGTTGGTGGTATAGCAATTGGTAATACGCCGTTCAAGATAATGGAATCCTATGATTTCTTCCCGTCTGCGGAGAGGCTTGGTTTTACAGAAGACTTTAGCCCATTAAAGGCAGCAGCAGCAGAAAAAGATTGGAAAGAATTGGGTAGGGGTTTAATTAGAGCTCAAAAACTTGTTAACAAGATTGATGAGCTTTCAATCTTTAAAAAGTGGTCTGGAAAAATGGAGGAGATTGAATCTCGCTCCGCATACGCAATTGGATTTGACGATGCGTATCAGTCAATAAACAGAGTTGGGGCTGGCTTAAGTGAAATTCCAGATGAGCTAAAGCGCTATATGACACCAGAGGAATTCAATAAGTTTAGAACCAATATAGAATCCGCCAAGAAACCATCTGATATAGATAAGTTTATGGAGATGGAGGATATAAATGCAAACAACTATGTCCGCTATATTGCTCAAAAACTCTACGAGAATTCCAACCTTCCAAATGTTGACCCTAATTTCTATGAGGGGATATTAAGAAGGATTGGAATTGTTCAAATGCTTGAGGAGGAGTTAGCTGGAAAGAGAACTATTCCAGAGGTAGAAGAAGCATTTAATCGTATAAGAAACAGAGTTGATGACACCACCTTAGATGCCCTTGAATATGATGTGAGTGAGATTAGAGATTATGTAAAGGCTAATCTCGGCATTAGTGGCCCTGCTGCTATAGGAATGGAATTTTCAGAACTAACTTATTTATATGCTTGGGAGTGGATGAGGCAACTCACCGAGCAAGACCAAATTAAATACAAAGCTATGGCGGAGGCGGTTGAGGGCAAATATCTTGATAAGAACTTATTCAAAAAGATTTCTGATGATTCCAACAAGCTGCATAGAGAGAGAATGGCACGGATTAATAGGCTTCTCGGCGAAAGAAAAGCAGCGCTTATTGAATCCTTAGGCGGTAATGCGGATAGGTATAAGAATTTATTTGATGAATTTGCATCACTTCAGGAAGCAACATTCAAGAAGGCAGATAGTAATTGGGAGAAGTTTAGCAAAGATGTTAGCGATAGGAAATTCAAATCGTCATTAGAATTTGACAGTGAGTATCAAAGGGTAAGGGCTGAAAATGACAAGTTATTTAGGGAGTTATTTAATGCAGAGGAAAGATACGATGTTGAATTAACTGAAATGTTAGCTCAGGAATTGGAAGCCGCTGGGCAGGATGGGCAGGTCATTAGGGAATGGCGTGCTGAGCGCTGGGAAGTAAGAAAGCCGATGATAGAAGAGATAAATAAGTTCTTTGAAAGCACCATAGGCATGAGCCCAGATGACAAATCCATTGCTTGGAATAAGTTTGTGGCTGAAGTATACAATCCTACAATTCAGCTGTTAGCAGAAATTGATGCACATTATATTCAAAATGTCGCCCCGCCAATGGCAAATGATGCTACTGCTAAATTTGAATTCTTTACCAAAGATGTCATACCGATGCTGAACGATGTTGAGAGAGCAATCATAGATGATTTAAAGGCTGGGAGGCGCCCGTGGAAATTAAGCAACTTACCACCAGAAGCACAGGAGGCTGCCGCTAAATACATCGCCAAAGCAAAGGTAGAAATGAAAAATAACCTCATCGCTGCCAATGCTTTTGCTACAGCAATGCGTGATTTTGCTATGCTTAATTACCAAGACCAGACCTATTGGGATGAAGGACTATCTTATATCTTCCCGTATCACCTATGGTTCACAAAAAGTATGAGAAACTGGGCAATGAGAGCCATAGACAAACCAGGGATGTATGCACAATTTTATAGGTTAAAAAGATTTAGCAGTCGCCTATCAACAACGGGAATGCCAGAGAGGTTGAAGGATAAGATACGAATACCATGGCCATGGCTTGAAGACTGGATGGGTACTGGAATATGGATTAATCCACTATCGCAATTATTCCCGCCATCACAGTTTATAGAAGCTGGCCAGAGATTAATAAGCTTTGATGAGGAAATAAAGAGGGATGCGGAATATATACTAAATGACTTGGTGAAAGAGGGAAAAATAACAAAGTATGAAGCTGAACAAGCCAGAGCCACGAGGAGCGGAAGAGCTTGGGATTTAGCCTATTCAATAGCACAGAAGGAATCGGATATGTCTGACCCGATGAACATAGTGTCAATGATGATGCAGCCAGCTATGTGGGTTACCGTTCCTTACTACCTACTTAAGGGGAAGCCAGAAAAAATACAGCCAACGCCATTATTGAGAACATCAAGGACGCTTTCTGAAATGCTTGGTGGTGAAGAAACATTTTTTGGAAAAGTGGCTGGTTTTCCCGCTGGTATAGCAGGAGCTATACGGCAAGGTTTAGGTATGTCAAGAGCGCAGGCTTTCTTTGGTGAATGGGGTGATTACCTTGTAGAAAGAAATATAGCCAATATGCTTGAAGAGGGGCTGATAGACTATGAGCAAATGATGAACGCTATTATCAATAAAGAAGGCGCCGTATATGAAGAGGGCTGGAATAGAACAATGCAGGAGGTAAGCCTTCGTGAGCCATTCTATCTCACAAAGCTAACAGCAGAGAACGGCGCACCGATGGATGATATTACTTGGTCTGCATTTATATCCGTCTTTCCTGCTGGAATATTGCCAGAGGGCGAAATAAGTTACAGAAACCATAAGCAGGAATATGCAAAGGCGTGGGAGATTTACAAAAAGGGCGATAAGAGACCGCTGGCTGAATTCTATGATAAGCACCCAGAATACAGCGCAAGAAGCGCTATAAACATAAAAGACCCAGAAGAGCGGGTTAGACAATACTTAATCAGCGCAATTTGGAATAGGTATACGGCCTTACCAAGTCCTGATAGAACGGCAATAAACAACGAACTCGGCCCCTACTTTGAAACTGCATTCTTGGATAGTAAAACTGCTGCCCCAGAAAACATAGATTTAGAGACCCTGCAGCAATGGCTATATGTTATCGGTGGACAGCCAACTGGCGAATATCAGCAGAAATTTGAGGAAGCTGGCATACAACCGATGACCTATTGGCCAAAAGAAATGACCGATGAATATAAGAAGTTCCAAGACGAGAGGGATAAGAAATTCCCCAACTGGTTTGCTATACAACAGGGATATTACTCACTTACATCTAAATCCGAGAGAAGAAAATATCTGCAGAAATTCCCAGAGCTAAGAAAGTATTGGGAGTGGAAAGCTGACTATGAGCGTAAGCACCCAGCGGTTCAGCCGATATTTACAGCAAACCGACAAGCAGAGCAAGGCGGGCTGAAAGGTTACTTGAACGAGCAGGAATACAGCATGATTTCAGAGCCGCTTTACGACCTGCTTTATCAGCACATTATTGCTGGCTATGAACTACCACCAGGCGCTTATGCTGCTTTGTATGATATGTGGAATAAGCTGGGCAATCCAGGTGGCATATTTGATACCTGGTTCAATTACGAATTGATACCAGCTGTAAAAGCTACTTTGAGATAGCTCTTGCATTTATTGACAATTTAGAGTATAATTGTCTTATTAGAGGAGGTATTGTCAATGGTTGAACAAGAACCTAACACTTCTGAGACACAGGCAGGGCAGCCTGAAACTGTTCCTTCTCCCGAGCAGGGGGTGGCGGTAGAAAGTGGACAAGTCAAAGAGAGTGTGGAAAGTCAAAGTTTAACAAGGGAGCAAATTTTGGAGCTTGTCAAATCCGCAATAGGAGAAGCCGAGCCAGAGATAATCAGCAAGGCGACAAGACATGCCCAGAGTTTGACCGACAAAGCCACAGAACGCTTAAATGCACGCATTGAGGAACTGAAACGAGCTGGTGTAGAGGTAAGCAATGAACAGCGCTACAACCTTGAAAAAATCATCAGCGAGGAGGTTCTGAAAGAAGAGAGTGCTTCGCCAAAAGCTGAAGCCAAGCA
>ERZ795047.5463-NODE-5463-length-10269-cov-7.439103_pt1 | contig 10269 bp, 10 predicted proteins | sample MGYA00375131_ERZ795047 | MGnify/ENA primary metagenome ERZ795047 (study PRJEB30176, sample SAMN05720228) | activated sludge metagenome | isolation source: Anaerobic digester | place: Japan | collected 2015-05-20 ... | reverse complement strand
GCGGCGGCCGGCCACGTTTTTATACATCAGGTCCAAGGCTGCGAACGTCGAGTCGGTGTGCTTGGCTCCTTGCAGCCGTAAAAACTGGCGCGTCCAATGGGTGGCCCACGGATTGAACAACTCATTGACGCCCAGCAGGAAAAATGAGGCCAGCAAGCCGGTCATCAGGTAGGGCATCAGCAATTGCGTCAGGCTTAGACCGCTGGCGCGCATGGCGATGATCTCGGAGTTTTTGCCAAGCTGCCACAGCGCATAGAGCAACGCCAGCAGCAGCGAGACCGGCAGCAGATAGGGGAGGAAAGTCGGCAGTAGTACCGCGTAATACAGCAGCACTTGGCGCAGGGGCGTGCCGGCTTCCATAAAATCCACAAAGTTGCCGAACAGGTCCACCAGAATCGCCACGATCCCGAACCCCGCCATGATGTAACACCACGGGCGGAACATGTTGCTCAACAAGTAGCGACTGACCAACTTCATCCCGGAATCCTTGAGGCGGCTGGCGCGCCCCGCGTCATCTTACTCGACGCTTTCGATCTCGCCCGGCAGATATTTTGTTTTATCCACCCACAGATAACCGGTGCCCCGGCACAGCGCGCAATTTTCTTTGCGACCGGGTTCGCCTTCGCAGCGGGGGCAGACAATTTTGACGTTTAGATTTTCCTGCACATCCTTGGTGTTGCGCATAATCCCCGTAGAGTTGGCAAACCAAATCAAGCCCGCCACTGCAAAGATTACTCCCACGACGCCCCAACGATATTTCAGTGACTGACCGAGGCTGCGTTTACTGAATGACATGAGTCCTCCGAATGCCCGCAGTGTGCCTGTTCCGCGCAAATAAAGTCAAGGCATGACGGGACGGCAAGTGCACTTTTCCGGCGCAAGGGGGGGGCGGTAGGGGAGTTTGCGCTTCACAGGCACCGGCAGGGGGGGCTAGGGGAGAACCTCCACGCGCCAATCCTGGCCATCGAACTCCTCAGAGGCCGACCAGATTTGGCCCACGTTGTTGGTTTGCGAGAAATCACCGCCCGGCTTGCACAGCAAATAGCGCTCGTCCATGCCGTCGGGGGAATAACCCTTGAGTTGGATGGCGTAGAAATTATCTCCCGGCTGCGTGACCCACGCTGGAATATCCACTTTCCACAAATCCAACAGTACGCTGCCCTCCGCGGGCAGGTCGCGCAGGGTTGGGCCTTCTGGCTCTGCGTGGAGAGTGATGTTTTTCACCCAGACGCCCATGATCCAGTGCGACATCCGGCCATCCCACCAACGCACAAAAATTTGTTCATCTGCGGGTCCGGCAAAATCGTGGGCGGTCAGCACGTAGAGGGTGATGGTGTCGTCATTGGGAATGGCCTCGGCGCCGTTGGGGAGAAAGCAAAAGTCCTCTCCGGGCACCAAATCCGTGTAGCGACCGGAGTGACCACTGGAATGATAGGCCCAGTCGGTTTGGATATCGGCGCGCACTGCCGGCAGGGCCAGCGTGACCAGAACGAGGAATATCGCAAACTTTTTCATGGCAACCTCCGAAACGCGGGCCATTGTAGCCACTCCCCCGGACCAGCGCAACTCTCGGAACCGGTCGGATGATTGGCCCCTCGCTTTTTCAGTGGCTGGATGGTCACGCTTGGGCTGAAGAAATAGCGGTTGTCTGACCACCTTTTTTCCTATTTGAACCATGCTATCCAGAGTTTATAAAGTCTGGATGGATTTGGTTATATTCATATCTCAATCATATACAAACTGTTAGGCATAATTTTGTAGGAATTTTTAATCGGCTGTTTTGAGGTTGCCATCCAGAGTTTATAAAGTCTGGATAAGAGCAAGGTGAATGATTTCTGCGTTTTTTATCCGTGCAATACGGTCCCGCATGGCAGTTGCCGACCCCAATGTCCCCACAAAAATATCGGCGGGGAGTCTATTGGTTTGCTCCGCGCGGGCTGAGGCTTCAGGCGCTAGCGGCCTTGGCTTGGGCGCGGACTTCAAAGTCGCAAATCAGCGGCAGGTGGTCGCTCAGTTGCACATGGCGGGCCACCTCGAAGCGGGTCACGCGGATTTCCGGGCTGTGCAGAATGAAATCCAGTTGCCAGCGCGGTGATTGGCTGGGGAAGGTCGGCAAGTTGGCATAATTGGCGCTGGCCAGCCGGAGTTCCTGCATGAACGATTGCAACTCAATGCGGCCGGCAAAGGCGTTGAAGTCGCCGGCAATCAAGTAGGGCTTGCGCGAGCGCTTGACCAGGCGTGCGAGGTCCGCCAACTGTGCTTCGCGGCAGCGTCGGCCCACGGCTAGGTGCACGATATAAATGATGACGTCTTCCAGTTCCAACTCCATCACGAGGCGCTTCATGCCCTTGCGCAAAAAGTGCGTGCGTTCGCGCAGCACCGCCGGGCCGGAGAGGCAGGCATTGGCCTGCTTGCGCATGATCGGCAGGCGGCTCCACCAGGATTGGTAGCTGTATTTGGTACGGCAAAATGTGCGTTTACCCAGTTGCCGGGCGATGGCTTCCGCCTGGCTACGGTGCCCCGTGCGGTAGGAGCCGTCATCCACTTCCACCAAGCCCAGCACGTCGGCTTTCTGCTCGCGGAAGAACTGAATCAAGGCGTCAAGATTCTTGTTGGTGCGCCGGAAAAAGCCGCCAAAGGGAACCGGCAGGTGGAACTTGAATCCCGTACCGGTGGCATAGCGCATATTGTAGAGCATTAGACGCATGGCAAAAGAAATATGTGGGGAACCATACACCGCCCCGGCGGGAATTCAAGCGTTTCGATAAGAAAAATCTCGCCCCCCAACGACGGACAGGATACAACGCCGGCATGAAGCGTCTCGGCTTAATTTTGGCCCCGCATCCGGATGATGAATGCATCACCGGTTTGTTGCCGCTGCGCCTGCAAGAGGAGGCCGGTTTCACCATTTGCGCGGTACCGGTGACCCTTGGCAGCCACCGCGCCCGCCAAGCTGCGCGACGCAAGGAGTTCGTTGCCGCGTGCACCATGTTGGGCTTCAAGCCATTGGCCATGCCCAGCGGCGCGCCGGAGGTAGCCATCGCCAAGCTGCTATGCCGTTGGCAGCCCGGTATCCTGCTGATGCCCCACGCCCGCGACGGCCATCCCACGCATCGGCAAGTACACCGCTGGGGCGTAGCGGCGCTGGATGCCGTGGGTGGATCATGGCGGGTGGTGGAAACGGAATATTGGCACCCGCTGACTCGGCCCAATCTGCTCGTCGCCGCGGGCAGGGGGCAACTGGCCCGGCTGCGCCGCGCGCTGGCTTGCCACGTGGGCGAAATCGCGCGCAACGATTATGCCGCCCGTTTGCCGGCTTGGATGAGCGACAACGTGCGGCGCGGTGCGGAGTTGGTGGGCGCACCCGGTGCCGCTGCGCCGCGCGTGGCCCAAGCCACGCTGTACCGCGCGCGTATCCGCGCTGGCGGGCGTTGGCAACCTGCCCCGCGCGGGCGCTTCATCGTGTCACGCCAAAACTTGTGCGACTGGCTCGCCTCATGGGATTAGCCTGATTTTTTTCAGGCTGGCGCCGCGTAGAACTCACTGCTGAAAGGGCGGGAAATTCAACAACTCTTCCAAGACCGCCATTTGTGCCGAGATGTCTTCCCGATATTCTACATGGACGTCGGTCGCCCGGCCGGGTGGGTCGAGCAACTTTTCGAGCCATGGTGTGCTGACGTGTATTCGACCGGGGCGCACCTTGTGCTTGAGCAATGTCTCCATCAGGTGGTCCGGAATTTTTGCCAACAAGCCCGGCCAACCACTGTCTACATCTACCGTGAGGAGTTGGGCGCCGAGGATGAACGACGACTCGCGATCCGTGAGCAACAACAGATAGGGGATTTGCGGCCGTTCATCCTTTTCGCCCGTGTACATGGGCAAGGGCCATAACCCCAGCTCAAACGTGTGCGTGGTGCGAGGAATATCTCGTACCTGATGGATGACCGCCATCGGCAGTTTAAAGTCGTAACGCACCAAGGGGATCGTGGGTTTGACCAATTGCCTGGCCCACCCATCGGCTTTCTCCACCAGCACCAGCACGTCGGCACCGGGCGCGGTCGGTGGCAGCAAGCCGGGATCGGCCAAGTACTGCGGGAGAAACTCCAGCGCCTTCGTCAGGCACGTAAGCAGGCAGTCGGCCTCCGCCGGTTCCAGAATCCACGGCGCATAGCCCGCGCGATAGCTCCGGAAGTAGGGCCAGCCCCGCTTGCCGCGTGGTGCATAGCCGATTTGTTTCAGCAACTTCTTCTCTTCCGGGAAGATGTCCCCGGCTTCGCCAAAAGCCGCCATGAGCTGCGGCGTGTTGAGGACTTGGCCCGAGTCCCTGAGGGAATTGCCCGGCGTGGTTTGTATCTGCCAAAACAGCCGAAGACCCTCCATCCCGTCATAGAAGGTGATGGCCCGGAATTCGCCGATGGCGCCCATGACGCTGGCGAACCACGGCTCCGGGCGGGCGGCCGGCTGAATGCCGAAAATCTCCGTTTCTTCCATCTGTTTCCACGGCGCCATGTCCCACAAGCGGCAGGCCAGGTCATACAGCGCCTGCCACTTTTCCTGCGGAATACGGTGGAGCGGATGAACGGATTTCTTTTTTGTGCTCAAGGTCGTGGCCGGTTAGCGTTGGCGTTCGAGAATCTTGACGGCTTCAATGGCGGTGCGGATGGCTTCCTCAATGCCGACCTTGGCGATGATGGGTGCGTCGTCGTAAGTCAGGCCAATCGTCGCCAGCACTTCGCCCGCGCGCACCCGGCGGATACTGGACACCACGAACAGCGCCGCCGATTCCATGGAGGTGGAAATCACATTCGAGCGATACCACGCATTCCACTTGGCATCAATGTCCTCACGGATGGGAATGTCCTTGTCCTCGATGAAGAACGCATCCTTGCAGTGCCCGATGCCGGCGTGCGCCGGAATCTTGAGATTGCGCGCAGCTTGGCGCAGCGCCAACGTAACATCCAAATCCGCCACGGCCGGGTAAGACAGCGGCACATATTGCCGCGTGGTGCCTTCCTCGCGCACGGCGCCGGTGGTGATGCACAGGTCGCCCAGTTTGACCTCGCGTTGCAGCGCGCCACAGGTGCCGATGCGGATAAACGTGTCCGCCCCGCACTTGATCAACTCTTCCACGGCAATCGCAGTGGAGGGACAGCCGATGCCCGTCGAGCAGCACGAAATCTTGATGCCATCCACCGTGCCGGTCCACGTGCGGTACTCCCGGTTGAACGCCACTTCCTTGGCGTTGTCGAAGAACGACGCAATCAACGGCACTCGCCCCGGATCGCCCGGCAGCAAAACATAGCGGGCCACATCGCCCCGCTTCAAATGCACGTGATATTGCAGCTCTTCTTTTTTCTTGGCGGCGGGTTTGGCAGGACGTTTCGTTTTCTTGGCCATGGTATTTCCTTTGCTGGAATGGGGTTGCACTACATGGAGCCAGTTTGGCGCAAAGCCCTGCTACCGCCAAGTATTTTTGGACTCTTTGCCGATTTCAGTGGCTGGATCGTCCCGCCTGGGATGAGCAAACAGCTGTCGTCAAACCAACCTCTTTGTTTTGCCATTTGAACCAGACTGTCCAGAGTTTATAAACTGTGGACAGTTTTTGAAATATTTGCATCTCAATCAAATGCAATTTGTTATGTATATAATATTGGTCATTTTTAATCGGCTGTTTTGAGGGTGCTGTCCAGACTTTATAAACTCTGGACAATTTTAAGGCGGTGTTTTTTGTGTTTTTATCCGTGCGCTGCGGACCCGCATGGCAGTGCCGACCCCAAAACCACCACAACAATCGGCGAAGCGCCTTTTTATTTTTTGGGGGGGTATTGGCTTCTACCCGCGCACCGCCACGCGCGCCGGAAAGGGTTTCTTTTGCGCGCCGGCTGGGTCATACTGCGGGCATGAGGAAGGCGCTGGCCGTTTCGTTCATCGGGCTGGGCATCACATCGGTGATGGCCCAAGTGCTGCTGGTGCGCGAGCTGTTGATCGTGTTTTACGGCAACGAGTTTTTCATCGGCTGGACGCTGTTCGCGTGGTTGGTGTGGACGGCCATTGGCGTGGGGGTGGGGGGGCGCGTGGGGCAAACGCCATCCAGCGCTTTGCGGTGGCTGGTGGTTAGTCATGCGGCGACCGCGGTTTTATTGCCGGGGCTGCTGGCGTTGATCCGCGCGGCGCGGACGTTGCTGGGCGTACTGCCCGGCAGTTTGCCCGATCTGCTGCCAGCCATGGCCTTTTCCCTGCTGGTATTCGCGCCGCTGGGATTGGTGTTGGGCGCGCATTTTGTGGTGGCCACCCGCCTGAGGCCGGCGGGTGCCGCTAACGGACGGCCTGACGCCGGTGGCTTGGGCTGGGGTTATGTGTGCGAGACCATCGGCTTTGTTTTGGGCGGCGTACTGTTCAGTTTTGTGTTCGCCACCGCCAGCGAGCTGCGCACGTTGGTGCTGCTGGGTTGTCTGAATGCCCTCGCCGGGTTTGGGCTCTGCCGGGGCTTCCACAGCCGTGCGGGGAGCCTGCGCGTCGTGTTGCTGATGGCGCTGGCCGCGCTGTTGCTACTCTCCACCCACGCCCGTCGTTGGGAGTGGCGCACCGCCGCTTGGCGTTATCCCGGCCAACTTCTCGTGGCTGCGCGAACCTCCATCTATGGCCACTTGGCCGTGACCGCCATTGGCCGGCAGATCAACTTCCACGAAAATGGCGCTTTGCTCGGCGCCGAAGATGAGCAACAAGCCGCCGAAAATCTGGTCCATATCCCCATGCTCTGGCACGAGCAACCCCGCCGCGTGCTGCTGATTGGCGGCGGCTTCAATGGTGCGCTGGGGGAAATCCTGAAGCACCAGCCCGCGCACGTGGATTATGTGGAGCTGGATGCCGCGCTGATCGCGCTGGCCCGGCAGTACGCCGCGCCTTCCCGGCAGCAGGCCTTGATTGACCCGCGTGTACACCCCATTTTTGCCGATGGCCGCGCGTTCCTGAATGCCCGCGCCGCCGATGCCACTGCGGAACCCTACGACGTGGTGATTCTCAATCTGCCCGGCCCCAGCACAGTGCTGCTTAATCGCTATTATAGCCGCGAGTTTTTCCGCGATGTGCGCCGGTTGCTGGCGTCCGACGGTGTGCTGGCCGTGCGCCTGCCGTTTGCGCCGGACTATTTATGCCGCGAGCTGGAAAATCTGGGCGTCTCCATTGACCGCGCCTTGCGGGCGGAATTTCCGGCGGTGTCGTTGCTGCCGGATTACGATTTGCTCTATGTGGCCTCGCCGTCCGCCGCGCCTGAGCCCACCGCGGCAACCTTGCAAGCTCGTTACCAAGTGCGTGGCTTCCGCACGGAGTTTGTGATCCCCCCGGCCATCGCGTACCGCCTGACCACCGACCGCGTGACCCAGACAGCCACGCTCTTTGATCGCAACACAGATACCCGCCTCAACCGCGATTCACGCCCTGTGGCCTGTGTGTATAGTTTTGCGTATTGGCTGCGTCTGTTTCATCCGCGGGTGGCCGATGCCGTATTGCGTGCCAGTGCCCGGTCGTGGGGGTGGGGCGCGGGCGGGTTGCTGCTGCTGCTGTTGCTGATGGGCAGCGCAGTTGGCGCGCGCCCGGCGCACTTGGGACCGTGGGCCATGGGCGTGGGCGGCTTTACCATGATGGGCGCGGAGCTGGTGCTGTTGCTCGGCTTTCAGATTGTGCACGGCCACTTGTATTACAAGCTGGCGCTGCTGCTGGCCGCCTGCATGGCCGGAATGGCCTTGGGCGGGTGGTGGGGATTGCGCCGCACGGCGACGGCTACCCCTCGCACACTGGCCAAACTGCATGCGGTTTTGGCCGGCTATTTACTCATTATGGCTGGAGTGTTTCAGCTCATGGCCGTTGGCACGTGGCAACACGGCACGGGCGGCGAGCTGGCCTTCTTGTTGCTCGCTGTGGGCGCGGGTGTCGTGGTGGGATGGGAGTTCCCGCTGGCCACGCGCCTCCACTGGGCCGCCAACCCGGCGGCGGCCGCCCGCGGTGCGGTCTATGGCGCGGATATTCTGGGCTCCTGCCTCGGGGCGTTGCTGGTGAGCTTGTGGGCGCTGCCGCTCTACGGCATCCCGGCCACGCTGCTGGGCCTGGCCGCGCTCAACCTCGGCATGGCCGCTATTGCCAGACTCCCGGGATCACTTCGCCGGATGGCGCCACGCCATTCGTGAGCCGGTTTTCCAGCACGAAAAATCCCTGCCGCCGGATCAGTACTTCGCCGGTTTGCGGGGAGTAGGTCGAGTCACCGGGCGAGCTGGGGATGTTGCCCGTATAGACATAGTGCAGTCCCTCCGCCATCGCAATGTCTCGCGCGCGGACAATGCGCTCGATCGGCGTGGGTGGCAGATTGGCCAACTTGTAGAGTGGGTGAAAGCGCGTGAAATGCACCGGCACATCCGGCCCCAGGTTGTCCCGCACCCAGCGCGCCAATTCACGCACTTCATCCTCGCTGTCGTTGAGCCCGGTAATCAGCAAATTCACGATCTCCAACCACACGCCGGCCTCGTGAATAATCTTCATGGTTTCCAAAATCGGTTCGCGGCTGCCGCCGGTCACTTCGGTGTAGAATTGGGGACTGAACGCCTTGAAATCCACCTTGTAGGCATCAATGTGCGGCAGCAGCGCTCGCAGTGGTTCGGGCTGGATGTAGCCGTTGCTGATCACCAGCGTCTTGAGGCCGCGCGCTTTGGCCAGCCGCGCGATGTCCAACATGTATTCATAAAAAATCGTGGGCTCGTTATAGGTGAAGGCGATTGCTTGCGCCCCGCTGCGCACCGCGGCCGCAACCACTTCCTCCGGCGTGGCGGCGGTGGTTTGCAACTCGCCCGGCAGCGCCTGGGAGATTTCCCAATTCTGACAGAACAGGCACCGCATGTTGCAACCCGATGTCGCCAGTGAAAACGCCCGCCCCCCCGGCAGCACATGGAAAAACGGCTTCTTTTCGATCGGGTCCACATGCACCGCCGCCATCTGGCCATAGACCAGCGAATACAGCGTGCCGCCGATGTTCTGCCGCGCGCGGCACAGCCCCAGCGCACCCTCCGGCAAACGGCATGAATTCGGGCAAAGCCGACAATGCACCATGCCGTCCGGCAACTTGTCGTACCAGCTTGCTTCGTGTAACCGGTTGGTATCCGCCGGCGCGGGCGCCGCCACCTTGGTCAGCGCCGCCGGTTTCTCGCGCACCCAAATCAGCGTCGCGGCCAACCCCAGCACACCCACCAGAAAACAAGCTGCCAACGCCTTCTTCATAGCTTCAGCATACCATAAACAAAAAACAGGATGCCAACCCCCAGCGCGCTCAACCGCGCCGCCCAGCGGAACTCCGCCAACTGCCCCAGCCAACCCACGCCGATTAGCGGCAGAAAGTACAGCGACGTCGCCCCAAAAAAGACCGCAAAATACACCAAGCCCTTGGCCACGCTATGCAGCATGAACACATACGCCATCGACAGCAAAAATGGCGGACACGCCTGCAACCCCAGCAACAACCCCAGCAAAATCGGCGCACTTGCCGCGCGGCCCGTGCCCGCCGCGCAAAACGACCAGCGCGGACGCCGGAAACCCAGCGCGTAAAAAATCAGCACCAGCGCCATCAGCATCATGCCCGCCGTCATCACCCGCTCCAGCCACGCCGCGCGAAGTTGCTCGCCCAGCAACCCCACCAGCGCCCCCATCAGCAAATAGCCCGTCAACCGCCCGCCCATCAGTTGCAACCAAACCTTGATGGTCTGCCGCGCGGTGCGCTGCTCCGCCGCAAAAATCGGCAACAAAAAAGGGAAACACGTCCCACAGCAAAAAATCCCCGTCGCCAGCCCCGCCAGCAACGGCTCCACGATGACCTCGCGCCACACCATCTACGCCCCCGCCACCCCGCACCCAAATGGAAACGAAACTTTCATCGCCGGCCTCGATGGTACCCCGGAGAGGGATCGAACCTCCGACCTGCGGTTTAGGAAACCGCCGCTCTGTCCAACTGAGCTACCGGGGCCTGTTGCGCAGGATTCAACCACCATTCGCCGGCTCGTTCAAGCTTGCGCTGGCCGCGAAAGTTTTGATTGTCAAACCCCGCCTGCTGGGGCAAAGTCCCCGTCCAATTCCTCTGCGCCCCCATCGTCTAGAGGCCTAGGACGCCAGGTTCTCATCCTGGTAACACCGGTTCGAATCCGGTTGGGGGTGCCAACTCGCAGAATACTTTGGTCGGGCGGGAATGGTTGAGGAATGAAACCTTCCCGCCGGGAGCGGCTGGAAGGTCTG
>ERZ795047.5461-NODE-5461-length-10272-cov-4.406186_pt1 | contig 10272 bp, 17 predicted proteins | sample MGYA00375131_ERZ795047 | MGnify/ENA primary metagenome ERZ795047 (study PRJEB30176, sample SAMN05720228) | activated sludge metagenome | isolation source: Anaerobic digester | place: Japan | collected 2015-05-20 ... | reverse complement strand
AGTCAAATTTTAGACTATGGATCAAATTATATAAAGTTGATAAAACTTGGAATGACTCACCATGTTTCAAAACTAAGTGATTTTAAAAGATTTTCGTTTATTAATTGGCTAGAATCATTTGAGAGATTTTCGCTAAATAGAGTTGAAATAAATCTGGAAAACACACCCCCAAATGGGACAATCAGAATAGGTCTATTTTTTGATATTTTGTAAACTAAGTTTGATTTTAATATATCTACTGTAGATGGAGAAATCACCAAAAGTTGGAATAGGAGTTATTGTTTATAACAAAGAAAATAAAATTCTTTTTATTAAAAGAAAAGGAAAACATGGACATGGCGAATGGTCCTTTCCGGGTGGAAAATTAGACTTCGGTGAGTCGTTTGAAGAATGCGCCAGGAGAGAGGTTTTGGAAGAGGTTGGAATCGAAATATCAAATCCGGAATTTGTAGACGTAACAAATGATTTATTTCCAGATCATGATTTACATTTCATAACAATATTCATGAAGTCTAATCATGTTTCCGGTGATCCCACAAATTTGGAGCCAGATAAATGCTTTGAAGTAAAATGGTCAACATTGGAAGAAATTTCTAAAGAGCCAATATTTACTCCCATAACTAACTTACTGAAATGATTTATATTGTATGTATAATAACTGTCATTGTAATGATTTATTATGCTGGGGATGATGATCCATACCAAAAGCAGGACAGAGAGAGAGGTATAAAAAAATCGTTTCTCAAATAAAACCCACTAAGAATTTGCTTAAACAAGAACTAAAGATTGTTAATAGTCCCAAGTCGGTGAAAAAATGAAAATATAATTTGCGATTCATGTCGAAAGAGATACGCATTTCTGAGCCAAAAGAATTGGTTCACAAGAGTTGAATATGAAAAACTGAATACATTACATAGAGAGTGTGACTTTTGCAAAACGAAAATTCTAGATATAAGAGATATTTATGAAGATATTGATAATTTATCATCAAATAGAAGAGGATATCTTATTTCCCCATCAGATCTTAGAACTTTGAAAATAAACATACTCGCTATCAAATTAAAAGGAATTGCAAATATATGAAAGACACGCGAAAATGTTGCAGGCTATGAACATTTCTTTTTTCTTGCTGTTCATTTTCGCGTTTGCGCTTATTCACTGGCGTTCCTCCCACATCCCGTTGCGATAGGAGTCTTTTTCGGCGAGTTGGCCGTTGTCATAAAAATGTTCCCATGGAAGTGCTCCCATGGGCCCTCCCGCTTCCCGTTCTTGGTTTGGTTCATTCGGCTTCGTGGTTTCATAAGATTCCATGTAAATATGGAATAGAGTTTCAACTTAATAATAGAGGAAATCATCGCTTAACTTTTTCGTATACCGTTATGGTTCGTTGCTTGGGCTCTACAATGTATGGAGTACCATCCAAGTATCCTCCATCATATGATGCATACCACCCATCAACTCTTATATAGGTATCAAATTTTGGAAAATGAACAACTATCCAATAATCATCACCCATTCCTTCTCCACCATACTGCGCAACACATGTTACCGTCCCTAGAACATGGGAATGTGGCATTCCATCTTTTAAGAATTTGTCGAAGATCACATTTGATGCACCATATTTCATCTCTGGCCAATCTATGTCGCTATTCTTTCTTTTTAAGATAGCAAGAAGTATTTCACTTTGACTCAGAGTGGCATCTTCTAAAATATTATTCAGATTTAACTCCCTTGCAATATCAATTAGGCTTTCTTTTGCTTCCATAGTTCTAGTTGTGTATTAATTATGTTTCTATATTCTATTTTTGGTTTGTTCAATGTCAAAAAATTACTCATAGCAAATAAGGCGAGCCACGTTGGCGCTAAATGTCCAATAAAATATATCAGGTTAGTTCTGTATATAAGTCCGGGACTTGTGGTTTTCCCGTTCTTTTCCCTTTCAAAAGAAAGAACATAGACTTCTTCCCTCACAACATCAAGTTGTTCTTCGTTTGTTAATTTTGAAAATTTTGATTCACAAATATTAACAGATCCGTCACCAACTAATATTTTTTTATAAACAGGAGTTGGATTTATCCAAAGATGGACTTGATCATGATGAACCTCACGTGTAAGATAATCATCAAAGAAATCTTCTTGATTCTTGTCTTGATCAGACTGGCTTCTTTTTCCATACAACTTTGCCCAGTGATCGTAAAGTTTATAAAACATTTCTTCATCAATTTTAAATCCCTTATTTAGAAGAAATTCTATATCAAATATGTGTTTTTTTCTAGACCGAACAGTCCAAAATATGTGAGAAGCCTTTAAATTTAATATTTCCTGCGGAGTGGCATATTCTTTGTGACCCCACCAATCAGGCGCTGGAATTGTTTCTTTTATATCGTTATTCTCAATAGTCGAAGAGAACTCTCCATCCGTAACAAATAGATCCAGATCTTTAGGAGTTCTAAATTCCGAAAAGTGGTGCTTCAAAGCTGTTGATCCTATTATAGTTTTCATTCAATTATAGTAAGATTATGCGATCTATTCCTATGGCAAATCCAATTCCTCCATCATATGATCCACCCCCACACACTTGCTTTTGTGACCCCAAAGACGGACAAGCTATTTCAAATCCGATTCCATTTTTATAATAATCTAATCCTCTTGAGAACTTCAACTCCCAATTGTGTGAATTGTCTGTATCTTCCCATCTGTGGCTTTTCTCCACGGAAACATTCACCGATATAAAACATTTTAACATCCTTGTTTTATTTAAATACCTCAGTAGACATTTGTTGAACAATATTTTGATTCTCATTTCCAACTTTATTTGAGAAAGTTTCTTGCTTTTGTATGATGGGTATCATTATTTCTTGATATCCATTCTCTATTAGGATATTGGACATAGAAGTCAAAATATCTCTTTTCTTTTTAGCTAGTTCACCAAAAAGAATTCTAGTTCCTTTATATGTTGATTCTAATTTAATATCCATTTTAATTAATAGTTAAAAACATTGATACGTTATAAACTTTTGATAATTCATCTTTCAATTTCCGATGATCAATTGCAAATAGCAATTGATGACCATTTGCAGCAATTGAATGGCATCCCATATCTTTCCCCATTTTATTTGATGTGAAATATCCGTTACCAAAGTAGTTAATGTAATTAACATTATATTCCATTTCAAGCCTATTTAGGACCGGATAAACTGCTTTGTTCCACATATCGAATCCTCTGAGTGAATTTTTAACAGAAGTATTCCAATTTAGCACATAATGAACATTTGATTTTATTCTTGATATTAGATGCCCGATCTCAGAGACAGTCTTGAGAAACGGAATTTCCATAATTCCCTTTCCGGTAGATAAATTGCTAATAAGAAGGGGTTGGGGTTGAATAAAATTCTCAACTCCCAGATAAAAATCGACAGAGTTTCCACTATCTACCCAATCCAGAGATGCGTCATCTAAAAGATTTAATACATCATATGGATTTGGAGATTTTTTAGCAAGGAAATCGCCGATAGCCAATTTGGCAGAATCCATGATAAACTGATCGAAATTTTCGAGAATGGGCATCATGGAGCCAAATATAAGAAAAATTAATATAATCTGGAAATTTCCTCTGTGCTTGTTTCTCCCATTATATCAAAATGGACCATATCATTTCCAATATATCCAATATTTCCAAGATGTAAATCTTGTGTAGAAATTCTATTCTTATTTAGATTTTTACACATTTTGTTATAATCTTTAAGTAATTTCTCGAAGATGTCCATGGATAGATTTTCATTCTTTATCTCAATCCTCATTTCTTCTACATCATCTTCTAATATTTTTTTACCGTAAATATACTTGTCCATAATATTCATTATTGGCAATTCTTCTTTATTAAATCCCCTTGCTCTATCCATTAATATGGCCCATATTTCATATTCCTTTATTCTCTTAATTCTATAATATCTTACCATATTTGGAATATTTTGGCCTAAAAGACCCTTGGCAATTCTTGCTTCCTCTTTGGAGGATGTTAATTTTATTACTTTGTTTTTATCAACAATAAAGGCCATTCCATATGATCCGGAGTTTAGATACTCTGCCCCAGAATTGAAGCCAAATAGATCACAAATTTTTCTTACTATTTTTTTTAACTTTTTAATTGGATCTGGATCGGAGTTTGGAATTCTACCAGATATAGACGAAATGCCTTCTTTACCAGCATTAATATCATCATGTACTTTACCAGCATTCTTGAATTTTTCAAAAGTAGCGATCATATAACGTATATATTAAACAAATAATTTTTTTGATTTAAAAGGTAAAATATGAAATTGATGAAAAACAAAAATAACAACAGATTGATCAAAGCTCTCATGGATAAATATGAATCCGATATGTCGGACGCATTAGCTAGATTGGAAGTTTATTTAAAAAGTCCTGTTGCCATAGGAGAACATCCACAATTTACTGAGGAAATGGACAAGATTATAAACCAATACATGGATGGAAAGGACAAGATGGAGTCTCTCTTGGAGATGACCAAAGAACTTGAATCCTGATTTCATTTTAGTTTCTTAAATAGTCCATACTTGATATATATTTATCTATATCTTTATATATAGATATATGAAAAAAGCATTGTCAGTACTGGCATTTTTAACATTTTTGACATCCTTCGGACAATCGGAGCCTATAGTTAATATCGAATCTATAAAGAACGATAATAGGCTAGAGATTAGACTATCTCCTGATGGAGAATTTGATCAAGTTCTATCATCACTGGTCTTCACCCTTAAATGGGATAATACAATTGGTGAATTAGGAGATCTAGACTCATCCTATTCATCCTATGCGATATTCAAATCTGGCAGTCCAATAGTGGATGACAATCATACATATCAGGTATATGTAGGATTTGATATGTCTCCTATGTCAGAATCTGGAACCTCCTTAGATCCTATATGTCCACTTGGGTCATTTATAATAGATTCTAATGGTTACTATGAAATAGTAAATGATGATATTACAAATTCTATAAACGGAGATTATTACATATCTCTTAATGGTGAGGATATGACAGGAGAAATAATCAATGAAATCCAAACTGGAGAATTGGAAATATCTCAAATATCAGATGCTTTGTATCCAAATCCATTTGGAGATTTCTTTAGTGTTAAGTCAAGAGAGGTCCCAAAGGGAATTCAGATTATTAGTAACTCTGGTAAAGTAATTTATGAGAACTATTCTAAGAATCAAGATATATTTAGATTCGATGTGAGCTCCGTTCCACCGGGATCTTACCTAATAAGGATCATATTTAGTAATAAAGTTGAGGTGATAAAAGGCACAAAAATCTAAATTCCTAGATTCTTTAGTATATCTTGACGATTTCTAGATACTTCTTCGAAAACCGAATATGGGCACCATATTTCTTTTCCCGAATCATTTATTATTTGAACATCAACAAACCCGTTGTTATTAACTTGAGATTTTATATTCTTGTAATGATTATTTACAGTTATCCCAGAATAGTCTGAAATACATTTCAATTGTGACCCAGGATCAACGATCGCTATTTTTACAAGCTCAGATTTCAATTCTGAGGTAAGTGTTTTTATATTGCATTTTCGAAGGTCAAGATCGTCATTCTTTACATATTTAATAAATTCTTGTACAAGATTTTTAGTCATATTCATTTCCCTAGAATATAGACTAGGCATTTGGAACTTCATTGTATAATATCCAAAATCCAAATTTCCAAAGGATTTGATATAGTAATCGACATCGATTTTATTCTGAGATAAATAATTATATATTATTGGAAAGGCATTTTTCAATCCACAGGCAAATGATTTATTTCTGTGTTTAGTATATCGATTCACAATCTTAAAATCCTTCCACATTCCGATGAAAGATTTTTCGGATTTATTAGAAAATATTCTTGAGCTGTCTAAATTACTATTGAGTTCTACTATTTTTCTTTTGACCTCCAAATATGAAACTCTTCTATCATAGAGAAGATGCATTCCATTCTTTTCAGATTCTCTTTTGAATTTCATAAATGAGATAACACTATCAAATCCAATTCCGTATAAAGAACTTTCTAATACTCTACCGTCTTGCAAGTCTCTAAAAATTGGATATGATTCTAAAAAATTATCTAAATTATTTAGATTTTCTTTTATTGTAGAAATCTCAAGAATCATAAAATGGGAACTTTTCTTATAGATCTAAAATGAGAATTGTAATAATTCAAATTGTTGTCTTCTTTTATAACTATCTCCGTGGATGTCATCCTAATTACCTTTCTATTTCCTATATTAAGGCTTGATATTTGTTTCCCCGTATGATCAATAGTTTTTATATCACTCCCCATTCTTACTAGAATGCAGTCGCTGTTCCAATCAATGAACTCCGCTCCTGTTGGAAGATTAAATCTTTTAACAACATTTAGTCCTTCGTAGACAGATATCTCATTTTGGTGAGATCTGATATCGGTTGTTTGTCCAATCAATGGTATTGAAATCATAGAAAAGATGAATATTAAATAGAATTTCATTTTATATATAGTTTATAACCGGTGGGCGTAGTCCCCATTTTAGGACCGGTATAGTTAAGCTATAGAAAAACGAGGAACTCGCTACTCCTCGTTTTTCATTATGGTTGATATTTTTGATTCCCTAGAAACCGATTTTAAAGTACTTTCCATTTGCAAAATAGAATTATCTCTTGATGTATACTGTTCATTCCCTAAAAATGATAGTGGTAAATCATTTAAAGGAAATATTGCATAGAGCTTACAGGCATAATATCCTCCTTCATTTGGAAAATCGTCATAAAATCTCTCAAACCTATCTAGTCTATCTTTATTAAATCCTTTATAAATTTCTAAAAAATTATTATCTAAATCCACAAGATATGCCCACTCACAAAATAGTGAATCATATATGAATTTATCATTGAGATGTATCTTTTCAACAGATCCATCATAGATTAGATTTAAAATATCAGAACCCACATTTCTTGATAGGTGTGGATGTTTTTCTTCCCAATTAGACATTTTGTCAATTTTATCCAATTCTTCTTCAGTATATTCAGAGAGATCTGATATCTTAGATTTGAGAGTTGATAAATCAAAATCATTTCTTTGGAAAAATTTCAATATTACAGATCCAGCGCCAGTTGGATATCCATCCCATTGTCCATACTGTGATACTTTAGTCTTTCCATTTTGTATCACCATAGTTAAGTTTCTTGTTCCCATTTTTTCTTAAAATTTAGCTAAATACGACGCACCCATCGTTAGATCCATATCTAAAAGCTTCTGTAAAGTTGTTATAATTTTTCAAAAACCACTCATCCTTTTGATTAACAAGATGCTTATGGTTTAAAAAGTCTTGATGAAGCTTTCTACAAATCTCAGTTCCAATAAATCCCTCACAATCAGAAAAACAAATCAATTCGGAAAATGGAAGGATGTCCTTTTCTTCTATATCTAGAATATCGACAATCTTTTCATTTCTACTGAAATAAACTTTAAGCCACTCCCAGTGATCTTTAGCCTCGCCATACCCAACCATTTTTGACAATTGATCCCTCCATTCATTATAATATCCATAGCTACCAGCTCGGAAATTAAATTTGTCTTCATAGTGATAATCCCCATCTTGGATTCCACTAGAATGATTATATATAATATCATTACTTAGAAGCCGGATGGAAAGACTATCTTCCAAAGAGGAAGATATCTTAGAAATTGCATAAATATCTAGTCCCATTAGATGTATTTTAATTCTTTAAGGGCCAAGTATCCAAAGTAGAGGGCAAAAAATCCGCCTATAAGATACCCATGGTAGAATAAAATCCCAGCAGATATAACTGATATGGATAGTGAAATCTTGGCGGATATTTCTATTGCCTTTCGGCGAATTTTGATAATCAAAATATCTCTTAAGATACTGCCACCGTCTAATGGATATATTGGAACAAGATTGATTAAAAATAGTGTTGCATTTAGATTGAAAATTTGTTGAAATATATCTCCCATATTTAAATAATAAAATGGAAATGATATTGCACACAATAATAAATTTGCCATGGGACCGGCCAGTGTAATCTTTATTGAATCTCTTTCGTGTATATATGGACTTGAAAATACACAGGATCCAAAGAACATATCCACCCCAATTTCTTTAACTCCGTATCCCTGTTTATTTGCCATAAATGCATGTCCCATTTCATGTAAAAGAATGGAGAAAAATAAAATTAGAACTTGGGTTGGAGTTAGAAATGCAAAGAACAAGAAAAACCACCACTTTAAAATTACTGGTGATTTTTGAAAGTTGAAAAGTTTAATTCCCGATTGGGTCATTTTCTGTAGATTTTACTTTAGACAATTCAGATATTTTCTCTCTGATTTCAGATAGGGTAGTTTTGTTACAAAACTTTCCATTCTCGTAAATAACTCTAAGAATTCCTTCAGATTCTTGTTCAGGAGTACATTGAGTAAGAACTTCAAAGTCATCGGTTACACAAACAAGCCCCTTAAGAGACTTTTTTGTTCCATCATCTGTAACGGGATCTTTGTAAATATCATGAGCATTACCATTCTCCATAAACCAACATCCTTTGGCAGCAAACCCGAAAGTGTCTCGGGTATTCATTTGATAGGTATACGATCCGATTCCAAGAACAATATTGGTTGATGCAAATCCTTTTGCTTCTAGCCTCTCATAGATATCAATCTGACGATCAAGAGTAATAGAATCCCCATAAATTGCACCGATGTGTGGATCTAAAACTTTATATCCTTGATCATTTACACTTCCACCAAAGATCTCCCATAGTAGTTCAATGAGCCCTTTTTTCTGTGGAGTAGAGATTGGAACGCTTTTTCCAGTATCATTGCTTCGGAGGCGATATTCTCCATCACGAGTTATAACTTCGTGGTATGGTTTACCATCCAGTCCGCAAATGATATCTACTGGATTTCCACTGTCGGGCCTAATTACAAGCTTGCCGTCCCTTGACATAATTTCCTCCTTATTGGCTGGCAAATATTCTGTTACCAATTTCCACAAATCAAAAGTATCAGATACAATAGAAAGAATTCCTTTTGGGAAAATTTTCATCCAGTCCGATATCATCTGCTGTTCCCCAACAGTGAAGATTTTAGTTGTTGATACACTATGCTCGGATGCATTAACTGAGAAGATGGCAGTTTGGTCCTTTGGTTCATCGTAGAAATATCTAGCGGCAGGAATAACAACCAGAGTATCAGATCCCTTAAAAGATGTTGCATGTCCTAATCCGGAAGAAAGCATGTCCCATGGCGATAAACCTCTTGCTGAGAAATCATGAGCAAGGAAATCTATCAGCCATAAATTTGTTGGATCAGTTTTTAGAATCCAATTGGCTAGATTCCTTCTGTACTGAAGGGCTATAGTTGCTGAGGTGGATGGCTTCCAAGCTAAGGATGAAATTATTGTTTCAAGATAAAGAGTCAGCCAAGCAAATCCATCAATAGTATTGATGAATGTCATGTGAGGGATGTTAGCAGGAGTTTCAATTCCCTCCGGAAGTGATTTAATTCTAATTGGGAGGAATCCAAAATCATATAAGTCAGAAAAGTGATCGCCATTATACTCCATATTGAGATATAGTGACATATCTTTAGAAAATTGCATTGCTTCCTCCTTTGGAATCCCAAAGAAATTTTCTGTGAATTCGTCATGAATCCATCTGACGGTCAATTGTTGACCAAATGATACAATTTTCTTGATTCCCTCGGGAGCGTGTTTTAAACTTCTGGGTATCCAAGTTCCACCGAGGAAAGATGTACCTGGAGCTAGCATAGCTTTATGTCCGACTTTATATCCGTCTGAGTAAAATAGTGAGTTGGGTTTAAACATGGTTGGGTTATATTACAAATATAGTTATTTTTATTTAAATTCTTGTTATATTAATTGGTATTTCAAAAGATGAAAACATCTCAGCCATTTCGATATTGGAATATCCGTTTAGGTTGGGTCCATTTCCAGAATATGCAATGATGAATTCTTTATCAAGGTTATTTTGAGCAAAATCATATAGTTGCTTTATTTGACTTATGATATCTCTCTTTGAGATAGAGGGATGTTGTCTTTTTTTTAAATTCTTTGTTACTATAGACCAAGTTTGTCCAACAAATCCACCCACCCCATACTTAGCTCCGAATTTTAACGCATATAATGCTGATCCCTTCCCATGTCTAAATTCGGTGTTAGCTCCGTATACAAATACTTG
>ERZ795047.5448-NODE-5448-length-10290-cov-4.587298_pt1 | contig 10290 bp, 10 predicted proteins | sample MGYA00375131_ERZ795047 | MGnify/ENA primary metagenome ERZ795047 (study PRJEB30176, sample SAMN05720228) | activated sludge metagenome | isolation source: Anaerobic digester | place: Japan | collected 2015-05-20 ... | reverse complement strand
GGGGTAGGCTTGGGTATTTGGCAAAATTCCCGCTTAATGCTATTGCGCCGGAAAAGAAAATATCAGATGGTAAGGGTAATAAAACCGTGGAAAGGCATTACGGTTTCCCAATTACCGACTTTGCCATGACCAAACAGAACGATGCCATGATAACATACGTTCTGTACTATTACCGGAAAATATATTGGATTGAACTTTGCGAGGACTTAAAAATGTACGACCCTAAAGCCCGTACTCCGTCCGATAGAACCGTTAGTGCCATGATAGCCCTTGTGGGCGGATTAGAACCGATAAGAAAGCCGCCGCCCAAAAAGACGGCAATGGTTGAGGTTTACCACAATAGCTAAATTTGGTTATTTAGAAAAACCGTATTTTTGTTGTAATTATACCCTATTAAAATAAATGTCCGATACCCCAAACAGTAGTCAGGGCGTAGTACATACTGACGCAATAAAGCAATTTCAGCTAACAACTGAAGGCATCAAGGACAAATCAAGTCGTGAGTACGGGCTTGCTATTTCAAAAAAAATATGGGCTACCGCAAATAACACCGGACAAGGCGGCTATTTCTTTTCACGTAATGCAAGGTTTCTAAAAAACAGAAACTACGCAAACGGGAGAATGGATGTGCAAGCAATGTTTCAGGATAGGTTTCGGTTTGACGGCAAACAAAACTATATCAAACTTGCGTGGCAAACCCTTCAAATAGTCAACCGCATTGTGTCGGGCCTTGTAGGGCGGTGGATGCAAAGGGATGAAAAAATAGAAGTAAAAGCTATTGATGATTTATCCCAAAAACAAAAAAGACAAGAATACGAAAACTTTGAATTTATCATTAACAACCGCAAGCAACTTGAACAATTACAAGCGGCTTCGGGCGTTCAAATGATTCCTACCGATACTGAAATTCCTGCCGATAAAGAAGAACTTAATCTTTGGCAAGCCCAATTCCAACGTATCCCTGAAGAAATTGTAGCCGAACTTGGCTGCAATGACGTATTTAATTCAAACGGGCTTTTCGGGGTATTAAAAGAAAAGCTACTCCATGATGCCGCCGAAGTATTATTTGTAGGCACTTACACCTACATGGATAAGGAAGGCGTAATTCATGTTCGTTGGGTAAAGCCCGAAGATGCAATTTATTCCTATTCAGAATACCCCGATTTTAGAGATACTACTTGGCGTGGCGAAGCCCCAACAATTAAAATTAGTGAACTCCGCAAAAAATGGGGCAAAGAATTTAACCCCGACAACCCATTTGCATTAACCGAAGAACAACTTTGGGAGATTGCGCAAAAGGCGAAAGAGTTTCAATACAACACAAACCTTACGTGGGTTTCCGATTGGTACACCGCTTTTCTTCGCCCCTATGACGAATGGAACGTAAGGTCAATTCAATTTGAAATTAAAACGGTTGATTCCGAACCATACACTATTACTAATTCAACTATTAGTAATAGCACCCGCACACAAAAAGGGCTGCCAACTACTTCTTCCGGCAAACTTCGTGACAAGCCGCTGCCAAATCAAAAGGTAATAACTGACACAAGTTGGAATATTTACCGTGGCGTATATCTTCCAGATTGCGACAAACTTATTGAGTGGGGCTTAAAAGATAACATGATTCGACCGCAAGACCCCAAAGAAATTGGTAATGCGGAATTTTCATATTCATTCCAAATGCCGCAAAATTACCTTATGCGTAATTTGGCTATCCCCGAAAAGATAGAAGCGGCAGTAGATGGAATGATACTTGCTTTGCTTAAAATGCAGCAAGTAGTAGCACGTATGCGACCAACGGGTGCAGCAGTAGATGAAAGCGCACTCCAAAACATTGACTACGGATTAGGTGATGCCGGAAACGCCGCCATTGATTACAAAAAACTTTACGACCAAACCGGAGATATTTACTACCGTGGCGTAGATGCTGAAGGCAACCGTGTTCCCGTGCCAATTCAAGAATTACAGAATAGCGGATTTTTGGCGCAAATGGACGGGCTTATTAAGAACTACCAATTCAACTATCAAATCCTTCGGGATGAATTAGGGGAAGACCCGAACCTTATGTCATCCGCCCTTCAGCCCCGTGTGACTTCTTCAAATGTAGAAGCATCACAATCACAAGCCGAAGCCGCAACCGATTACATTTACGATGCCTATGCGAATTGCATGGAAGATACAGCACGGAAAGTTTCATGCTTACTTAGGGATTCAATTAAATACGGCGCAGACGCATACCGTCATATTGTTACAGAAGATATTGGGGATAGGCAATTTACCACGGCTTTCAAATTGTTACCAACAAGGCCGCAAGTAGATAAATTTGAGGCCATGATGTATGAAACAATGAAAAGTACCCCCGAAATGACATTGTTTGTTGACCCCTTCCAAATGTGCCGCATAGCAAAAGAGGATGTTAAGTTGGCGGAACTTTTGTTTAGACGGGCGCAAAAGAAAATGCTTTTGTGGCAGCAACAAACGGCGCAACAAAATCAGCAACAAACTATTCAAGGGCAAATTGATTCAGCAAAAGCGGCAGAAGAAGAAAAGCGTCAAACGATGCAAGATGAAGTTGAGGCAAAAGGAATGATTGAATCGTTGATGTCAAAAGAAAAGCAAAAAGAAATTATCCTTACGGGCATATTTGGTATTTATCAAAAAGGTGTACCAATGCCGCCGGAACTTACCGGACTTAGGGATGAAATTATTAAGAATGTAGGCATACCGTTATTTGCCCAAAATGTAGAAGCGGTAAGCCAAATGCAGCAAGCGCAACAACAGCCCGACAATGAACAGCAAGAAAACATGACGGGTCAACAAGAACCGCCGCAGCAAGAACAACAAGAACAATATCAACAACAAAATCAACAACAGCCGCAAGTAGCGGCATAAAACTTAAATAAAATGGGATTAGGTCGCACCTCCGATTTAACAAGTGATTACAAGGCAAATGTATATAGCATTACCCTTGACGTTTCCGGTTGGGACAGGGTTGGCTTTCATATTGAAGCCCCCGTTGCAAACCCTGTGTACGTTTACGGCTCAAATGATGCCGGGGCTGGTCAAGGCATTACCGATGGTAACGCTACGCTTGCCACAAACTTTACACCAATTCAGGGTACAAACCTTGCCACAAGCACAAAAGTTTCAAGCATGAACGCAGCGGGTATCTTAGAAGTTGACGTTAATTCACGGTTTATCAGGCTTCAAGGCGGTGGCGCAAATGTTTACCGCTTATATGCTTATGAGGCAAAAACAATCTAATTAATTAAAAGCAAAAACACTCTTTATGGCAGAAGAACAACAAAACGCAGAACAACCCGAAGTAACGCCTAATACGCTTGCTTCGGCGGTATGGGGTAATGATGACGGCGCAATGGTTAATGCCGAACCAAAAGTTATTGAACAACACAACGAAGAAACAAAGGTTGAAAACAAAGTAGAAGAACCAAAAGTAGAAGGAACAAAAGAAGAAATTATTGACGCTAACGAATACCTTAAAACTACTTTAGGGTATGAAGATTGGGAAACGGCGAAAAAAGAAGTTGAAGAATGGCGCAAAATAAAAGGCAAACCCGTTGTTGAATTTCCAAATGATGAAAGCAAAGCTATTTATGAAAACCTTTCAAAAGGCGACAAAAAAGCGGTGCTTGCAATTTTAGAGAAACAAGAAAAACTTGAAACGCTTTTAGCTTCTGAAGTTAGCAAAGACAACGCCGCCGAAATTGTAAAAATGAATATGCGGGAAAAGTACAAAGACCTTACGCCCGCTGAAATTGAGTATAAATTTAATAAAACATTTGGCGTACCACAAAAACCCGTACAATTAGAACTTGAAGATGCAGACGAATATGCAGGACGGGTAGCGCAATGGGAAGCAACGGTACGTGATATTGAAACAGACCTTGTAATAGAGGCAAAAACTTTGAAGCCCGAATTGGGCAAATTAAAACAGGATTTAGTATTTCCAAATATTCAGCAAGAATCTTCCGTTGCAAAAGAACCAAGCCAAGAAGAATTGGAAGCGTTCAATAAGCAAAAGGAAACATTTTTGCAAGCTGCTCTCGCATCGGTAAACGCTTTTAGCGGTTTTTCGGCTGAAGTAAAAGACAATGACGTTAATTACAAAGTAAGCTACGAATTATCAAAAGAAGAAAAAGCTGATGTAGAAAATGCAGTAAAGGTTTTCACGGAAAGTGGTTTTGATGCCAATGCAGTATTAGCCCAAAGGTGGCTTAAACAGGACGGCACTCTTAATGAAGCACAGATTGTCAAAGACATGGCGTTGCTTTTTAATGAGGAAAAGGTTTCACAAAAGTATGTAACCGATGCCGCAAGCAAAAGACTTGATGCGTTTCTTAAAGACAAGAAAAACATCAGCCTTAACAATCAGGAATCAAGGCAATCATTCGCACCTGACGCTGGAAACCCGCAACAGCAATTAGCAGAGCAGGTTTGGGCAAACTAAATCAGAACAACAATTTTTCTGATTTTTAAAACTTAATTGATATGGCTGGAATCCCAACCTCAAACATTTTGCAACCCGGCGTAGTAGCGCAATCGGGTGGCGTAACAAGGTCGCTTGTGTCCGACCTCCAACTTTTGACACCTCAGTATTGGAAGCAATATACTGAGCGTTATGGCAGCGAAGTTTACGATTACTTTTTCCAATGGATTGCCACTTACGGCGGTATGGAAGAAGTTAAAAACCGTAACTTCTTTTGGTTTGAATCCCGTGGTAAAAACCAAATTGCAGTAACGAACCTGACCCAAGTAACAACCCCGTCAGCGGGTGCAACCGTTACAGTAAACATCCCTTCCGGCGACCTTTACAGTTCCGGTACACTTAGCCCCCTTCGTGTAGGTGAAACTGTCCGTGTGGCATCTTCTAACATTGAAGGTGAAATCCTCACAGTACCTGCCGTTGACCAATGTACTATCCGCCCCAAACAATCCGCTCAGGCGTTTGTTTCCGCAGGTAGCACTTCCCTGCTTGCAGGTGAAATCCTGATTTTCGGCGGTCTGACTGACGTAGGTGAAGCATCCGGTAGCCGTGTTCCCCAAACTCACCTTGATGTTCGTCTTGATAACGACATTACTGAAATCCGTGAATCTTGGGCTGCAACTGACCTTGCTGAAATGGCTCAAGTATTCTACAACACCGGAGTTAGCGGTAGCGAACCCGCAGGTGGTGGTCAATCGGGTACAAGCTATTTCACCCGCAAAGGGCTGATTAAAGCAAACACCCGCTTCCTGAATAGCATTGAATCCAAACTTATGCGTGGTGACGCTGTTACCAACACAGGTCTGCTTTCTTCTACTTCAGTAGGTACACAAGGCTTCATCCCGCAGGTAGTAGAGCGTGGTGAAACAGTAGGTTATACTCCCGGCACTTTGGATATTTCCAAACTGCATGAAATTACCCGCATCATGGACGTTAATGGTTGCGCCAAAGAAAATATGTGGCTGCAAGACATTTTCCAACGCCAAGACTTCAGCGATGGTATTTTCAAAGAGTTCCCGGCAGGTGCTTGGGTATGGGGTAAAAACGAAAACTCCGAAGATGCTGCAATCAATTACGGTGTGCAATCATGCCTGATTGACGGCTACCTTCTGAAGGTTAAGAAGTATTCCCCGTTCAATACCGAAGTAACCACAGGTAAAACGCCTCTGGATGACTACTTCCGTAACTACGGTATCATTTGCCCGATGGGTACAACCCGTGATGCCCGTACTTCGGCTACCCTGAAAAACGTAACCGTAATGTATCAGCAACCGCAAGGTGGTGGTACGGTCGGTAACGGTATTCGTGTATGGCCTTGGGGTGGTGGTTCTCTGAACCCCACAGACGGAACCCTGCGTGACCAAATTGAAATGGTCACGTACCGTGGCGTAAGGGTAGCGGCGGCAAACCAGTTCGTTATCGTTTCTGCTTAATCCGTACTCTAAATAAATCAGCCCTCTGAAATACGGGGGCTGATTTTCAAAACAAAGAACGCCTCCAAGATGGAGGGGCTAAAATTAAAAAGCCTTAATCGTTAGTAACAATTAAAAATTAAAAACAATGGCAACATTACAAGACATTAATGCCTCAATGCAAGGCGAAACATTAACTGCACCGACAGTAAGCGGTAATACACTTTACCCGCAAAACGGAGCATCGGTTGGTACACAAGAGTATGTTATCTTCCGGCTTTTAAAAAAGAAAAAAGGGCGTACCTACGTTGATGGCGTATGCGATGGCGTAAGGAACCCTAATACAGGACGCATAGAAAGAATTTGGCTGCTTAACGGGGCTGATTCTATTTGGCAAAGTGAACTTGTAGAACTTTTCAAAGACCCCGAATATAAGCGCAGGAATAGGCGTAGCTTGACGTTTGAAGATGGCGTGTGCCGCATTAAAGTAAATGACGAAAGGGCTTTGGAATATGCCCGTGCTAACATTCACAATGTGGGCAAAAGGCGTGTAGGGAATGGTAAATTTGATTACTATGAATACAACGCCGCTGAAGAACAGCAAGAAAGGCTTAAAAAGCAAATGCTAAAAATCAACATGGTTATCAAGGCAAAAGAAATGCCCGAAGATAAAATGATGAAATTGGCAAGCTATTTTGGAATTATGCCTTATGATGAACTTGGGCAATTAAAAGGCCCGGATGGTATGAGGTCTGAACTTATGCTTCGTGCCGATACACAACCGGAGTTGTTTGAAAAATACATTGATTCTAAAGAAGTGGAGATTTCTTATCTTGTCAAACAGGCAATCGTTGGTTCAAAGATTGACTTTGAAGCGCAAAGCGGAAATGCACTTTGGGCTAACGGGAAAGGGTTTATTTGCAAAATCCCGCAGACAAGAAAGCATTACGAATATTTGACCGAACTTGCAATGACAAATAGCCCCGAAGGGAAACAGTTTCTTGAACAATTACAAACATTTGCATCGTGAACTCAGACCAAGTATATTCATTAATAAAATACATTGTCGGGAAAAATATCTCACAAGGATATGTAAGCCCCGATGATTTTTACGTTGCCATTAACACGGCGCAAGATGAATATACGGACTACCTTTTAGGCGAATATCAAAAATACCAAGTAGGGCGACCGATTGCTGCCGTAGAAGTCGGACAAAAAGAAAAAGTAAGGCAATCGCTTGCCCCGCTTGTGTATGGTAAAGTCCTTGTGCCAAACCCCGTAACGGGCGTAGCGGCATACCCCAATGACTATGAACTTGCTGATGCTATGTGGGGTGTTTACAATATCTACAATATCCGATTTGTTAATCAACCGAGATTAGCATCGTTCTTTAATTCATCTATTGACTTAATATCCGATAACCCCGTTTACTTGCTTCAAAGTGACGGATTTCAGTTTTACCCTACCAATATCGGGCTTGCCAAATTAAGCTATTTCAGAAAGCCGCCGTCAATCGTTTGGGGATATACTTTGGATAGTAACGGCGTTCCCGTATGGAACCCCGCAACAAGCCAAAATCCTGTTTGGGGAAATTACGATATGTCCAACATTATTGCAAGGGCATTACGAATAATTGGCGTAAATTTGAACGACCAACAAGTAAACCAATACGCCGAAGAAATTAAAGTAGGCGGTCAATAACAATGGCATTATCTCGTTTAAATTATATAGAGCAAATCCGTAGGTTAATTTACGGCGGTCAACCTTCCGATGATGCTGAAATTACCGTTAACCTTGTTAATCAATGGCTGAATCAAGCCGTGGCATACGCCGCAAAGCAATGCTATGCCGATAACATGAAACTTGAAGGGGTGGCATCTGTTAACAACGGGTTCTATTCTACCTTTAAGGGCTTAACGGTTTCAAAAGACGAAAACTTTTTATGGAAGTTAACATTACCTTCCGTTCCGCCGGGAATTGGGGCTACTGAAGGCGTTTCTACCGTAATGTTTAAAAGCGACACGGGGCAAATATCTTACCCCGTTGTGTTAATGTCCGAAAACCAACGCTCTTTTCAGCGTGGTATGCGGGATATTCCAAATAAGTTAATAGGTTATCAGGAAGGCGCAAATGTATTTGTGTTAAGCACAATAGCATTAAGCCAATATACAGCAACGGTTACAATGGTTAGTAGCGGTGTTAGCACCGATTTGGGTAGCACCCTTAACGTGCCGCCGGATTACTTGCCCGTTGTAACGGAATATTTGATGAAGGTTCTTAATTTTGAACGTATGCAGCCCGTAGATGAAAAATCGGACGGCATTGATTCCGTTAAAAACGCATGAGTATGAAACCTGTAAGAAACAACGTATTAGTGAAGTGTTTTGAATCAAGCAATATCTCAGAAGGTGGTATATTTGTGCCTGATAATTGCAAAACTGATTCCAACAAAGTAGAAGTAGTTGAAGTAGGAACGGGAACGCCGAAAAAGCCAATGAATTTAAGAAAAGGCGATATTGGCTTTCGTGTTAAGGATTGGGGAGAACCTATTATTGAAAACGGGGTGAAATACTATTTAATGGATTCATCCGCAATCATAGCATTACATGGCACAGAATCGTCAGTACATATCCGTTGATTCCGTAATTCAGGATTACCTAAATGAATCGGAACAATCACAAAACAAATACTTTAAGTGTTTCCATTTGGCGTTCCGTGGATTTGAAAACTTAGGGCTTGACTTTTTCTATAAAGTCAAATCCGTGAAATTGCCCAAAAATTCAAATTTAACTGTCAGCCTTCCAAGCGATTTTTTAAATTGGACTAAAGTAGGGGTGTTAAATGATAGGGGTGAACTTATCCCTCTTTACTACAATTCAAGACTTACAACATACGCCGATTTAAACCCCGAAAGGCTTACCAAAACACAAGACGATACTTTAATTGATACATCAAATTGGGGGCTTAATACGTGGGCTAATTACTGGACGGGTGCATCATACACAAACATTTACGGTGTACCAAGTGGCGCACCATTTGTAGGCAACTTCAAGATTGATTCCGATAACGGAGTTTTGGTACTTGATGAAAACTTTGCTTACGATTACATTATTTTAGAATACGTTTCAAGCCCTACTGAAACACAAGAATATTACCTCCCCGTTCAATTCAGGGATGCCCTTATTGCGTGGCTTTGGTGGAAAGATAAAAAGGCAATTAGCATCAATAGGGGGCAAGTAGGTATTAGCCGGGATTTGAAGAATGATTTTTATAACGAAAGAAAAAATGCAATAGCAAGATATAAACCTGTTAGGCAGCAAGAAATTTATGAGGCAAGTCAACAACAAACAAGACTTGCAGTAAAATCATAATTAATGTTTTATTTTAAAGGGAATGTGACGGGAACGGTGACAAGCCAACAATTTAACCTACCAATGGTTATTAAGTCATTCCTTTTGGTAAACAAATCAGGCGGTTCTAATACGGTAAATGTGAAGGTTATTAATGACGGTAGTATCAATATCGTTCCAAATAACCTTACACTTGCAGCGGGAGATATGGTGGATAGCGACCATGAATTGATAATGTATCAGCTATTGCAAATTGAGGTAACATCAACGGGGTCATTGGACTATTATTTTGTATTAGATAATGCCCCCGATATAGCCATAACACCGCCATAATAAATGTCAATAAGAGTAATAGATAGCAACGGTAATTTAAAGATGCAGGTGGTATCACTTGCAAGTACAACTATTGCCAATGCTATCAATGCCGTTGGTGCGGGTACGCAAACACTCACGGGCGGCACACTTATATTTTCTAATGCTAACGGGGTTAGCTTTGGGCTTGACGGTTCCACTTTGACGGCTTCCGCTGCGGGTGGTGGCGGCGCAGCGGTATCAATTAGTGCAGGAACGCAAAGTACCACGATTGGTAGCATTGTGTTTTCAAATAGTAATAACGTATCGTTTGGTCTTAGCAACCGTACAATTACGGCATCTTTTTCAGCCCCGGCACAATCAACACAACCCGTAGCGATTTCAGGTAGCAATGGTTCATTTGCATTTTCAACCGCAAGTTTTGGTAATCTTAATGGGCTTAGTTTCTATACTTCCAATGGATCAATGGTTGGTTCTTATACCGTCCCTTCTGTAACAAATTCAGCGTGGACAGTATCAGACGGGGCAACTTCAGGAACAGTAGCCCGACTTGCATTTACCAATAGCAACGGCATCACATTAAGCCTTTCTACGGGTGCGGGCGGTTCTCATACGATTGTGGGTAGCCATAACGGGTTAACATCACAATCAAATCAAGCCTTTAGTGCAGGGGCCGCTTCATCTACATTCCAAACGCTTTCTTTTCAAGATA
>ERZ795047.5446-NODE-5446-length-10292-cov-4.342483_pt1 | contig 10292 bp, 6 predicted proteins | sample MGYA00375131_ERZ795047 | MGnify/ENA primary metagenome ERZ795047 (study PRJEB30176, sample SAMN05720228) | activated sludge metagenome | isolation source: Anaerobic digester | place: Japan | collected 2015-05-20 ... | reverse complement strand
AGTGCGGCTTCTGTACCCCCGGCTTCCTCACCACGGTCACGGCATACCTCGAGAGCAACCCCGACCCGACGCCGGACGAGGCGCGCGAGGCGATCTCGGGCAACCTGTGCCGCTGCACCGGCTACCAGAACATCGTCACCGCGGTCTGCCGGGCCGCCGAGCTCATCGAGGAGCGTGGGATATGACGACCAAGCTCTTCGGGGCCCCGATCACCCGGCGCGAGGACCCGCGCCTGGTCAGCGGCAACGGCAAGTACCTCGACGACCTCGGCGCGGGGGCGCTGGCGGCGGCCTTCGTCCGCTCTCCGTATGCCCACGCCCGGATCGTCGACATCGACGTCTCAGGGGCCCTCGACGTCGAGGGCGTCGTGGCGATCTATACCCACGAGGACCTCGACGGCGCGGTCGCCGACCGGCTGCCGCTGCTCATCCCGCACCCTGCGCTCACCGCACCGATGGTCGCCTACCCACTGGCCCCCACCCACGTGAAGCACGTCGGCGAGCCGGTCGTCATGGTCGTCGCTGCGGACCGGTATGTCGCCGAGGACGCCTGCGGGCGGATCCGGGTCGACTACGAGCAGCTGCCGCCGGTCGTCGGGGTCGAGGCGGCCCGGGCCGCGACGCATCTTGTCCACGAGGAAGCCCCCGGCAATGTCGCCGCGCACCTGGTCCAGGAGGTCGGGGACGCCCGCGCCGCCGTCGCCGCGGCTCCGCACCGACTTGAGCTGGACCTGTTCATCGACCGGTCGGCGTCGATGCCGATGGAGGGCAAGGGCGTCCTCGCGCAGTGGAACGCCGACGACCAGATGATGCGGATCTACTCCTCGACGCAGACCGCGACCGGGGTGCGGGCCTCGGTGGCCGCCAAGCTCGGGCTGCCGCTGGCCAAGGTGGAGTGCATCGCCCCGGACATCGGCGGCGGCTTCGGCGCGAAGATCATGCACCCCTGGGCCGAGGAGGTGCTCGTCCCCTGGGCGGCGCGCCGGCTCAACCGGGACGTCAAGTGGGTCGAGGACCGCCGGGAGCACTTCATCTCCAGCACGCACGAGCGCAGCCAGGTGCAGCACGTCGAGGTCGGCTTCGACGACGACGGCCGGGTGCTCGGGCTCGATGTCACCTTCTGGCACGACAACGGGGCCTACACGCCATACGGGATCATCGTCCCGATCATCACCTCGACCCAGCTGCTCGGCCCCTACAAGCCGGGCGCCTACCGGGTCGAGTTCTTCAGCCTCTACACCACGACGGTCATCGTCACGCCCTACCGCGGCGCCGGCCGACCCCAGGGCGTCTACGCGATGGAGCGGACGATGGACGCCATCGCCGACTACCTCGGCAAGGACCGGGCCGACGTCCGCTCGGCGAACTTCATCCTCCCCGAGGAGATGCCCTACGACCACGGCCTGCTCTTCCAGGACGGCCGGCCCTACAAGTACGACTCCGGCGACTTCCCCGGCTCGCTGGCCAAGCTCAAGGCGCTCGTCGGCTGGGACGAGTGGGCGGACTACCGCGCCGCCGCGGAGGCCGAGGGCCGCCGGGTCGGGCTCGGCATCGGCTGCTACGTCGAGGGCACCGGCGTCGGCCCGTACGAGGGCGGCCACGTCCAGGTCGAGACCAGCGGCCGGGTCAATGTCGCCACCGGCCTGACCACCCAGGGCCAGGGGCACCAGACCGCCTTCGCTCAGATCGTCGCCGACGAGCTCGGTGTGCCCATCGACGACGTGTACGTCACCACCGGCGACACCAGGAAGATGGCGTATGCCGTGGGGACCTTCGCGTCCCGGGCCGCCGTCGTCAGCGGAAATGCTGTCGCGCTGGCCGCCCGAGCGGTCCGCGCCAAGGCGCTGCGGCTGGCCGCCAACGCCCTGGAGGTCGACGAGGCGGACCTGGAGATCGTCGACGGCATCGTCCGGGTCGTCGGCTCGCCCGAGTCCGCGATCCCGCTGGGCACGCTGTCGGTGCTGTCGAACCCGCTGCGCTACGCCTTCGACGAGGCGGCCAAGGCGGCGACCCAGTTCGCCGGGGCGGCCGACTTCTCCAAGCCGCCCGTCGCCGACGACGAGGAGCCGGGCCTGGAGGGGCGGGACTTCTTCTCGCCGACCCAGTCGACCTTCGCTAACGGGATGCACGCCGCGATCGTCGAGACCGACCCGGTCACGGCCGAGATCACGATCTTGCGGTACTGCGTCATCCACGACTGCGGCAACCTCATCAACCCGATGATCGTCGAGGGCCAGGTCCACGGGGGCGTGGGCCAGGGCGTCGGCGGCGCCCTCTATGAGCGGATGGTCTACGACGACGCCGGCCAGCTGCTCAACGCGTCCTTCATGGACTTCCTCATGCCGTACGCCTCCGAGGTGCCGCACGTGGAGACCGACCACCTCATGACCCCCTCGCCGCTGAACCCGCTCGGCGTCAAGGGCGCCGGCGAGGCCGGCTGCATCCCCGTCACAGCCGTCATCGCCTCGGCGATCGAGGACGCCGAGGGCTTCCCGATCCGCTCCATGCCGATCTCGCCCGTCGAGCTGTGGGAGCTGCGCCGCCGCCACGCGGCCGGCGAGCTGCCCAGCCTGCGCCGGCATACCGCTGCGACGTCCTGACCCGAACCGCCACCCGACCCGCCGACCCGACCGCCCACCCGCCCGACCCAGGAGACCCCATGAAGCTGTCCGGCGCCGCGACGATGCAGGCCAACCCCGAGGCCGTCTACGCCGCCTTCAACGACCCCGCGGTGCTGGCCCGATGCATGCCGGGCTGCGAGAAGCTCACCGAGATCGGGCCGAGCCACTACAAGATGACGATCACCGCAGGCGTCGCCGCAATCAAGGGCACCTATGAGGGTGAGGTCGCGCTCGTCGACGGGACGCCGCCGTCGTCCTTCACCCTCAAGGCCTCCGGTGCGGGAGGCCCGGGCACGGTCAGCGCGGATGTCCTCATGCGGCTCGCGCCGTCCGCGGCCGGTGGGACCGACCTCACGTATGACGCCGACGCCGTCGTCGGCGGGACCATCGGCGGGGTCGGACAGCGGATGCTCAATGGCGTGGCCAAGAAGATGGCCGGCCAGTTCTTCGCTGCGGTCGACGCCGATATCGCCTCCGGAGGCGCGGTCGTCGTCCCCGACGGCGCCCTCGTCAGCGCGGGGGCGGCGGTGTCCGCGGCCTCCGGCCCGGCACCGGTGACGGTCGACTCTTCCGGCGCCCGGGTCTTCCCCGGCAAGGCCGCCGTGCCGGCCGGCGGTGGAGCGGGCGCCGGCCTAGGGCTCAACCAGGGGGCGGCATACCTCATCGGGGCTCTGGTCGGTGGCGCGCTCGCGCTCGCCGGCGTCGCCTTGGGGGCTCGGATCGCCCGGCGGCACTGATGCGCCCCTTCACCGCGGCAGCGGTCCAGGTGGCTCCGCTGCCCGGACCGCTCTCCGCGGAGGTGGTGGCGGGCAACCTCGCTCGGTGCGCCGCGCTGGTGCGGCAGTGCGTCGAGGCGACCGGCGCCGAGCTCGTCGTGCTGCCCGAGTCGGCCACCACCGGCTTCACCCCGGGGTGTTCGGCGGAGAAGCTGTGGGACCTCGTCTCGGAGATCCCCGGCCCGGTCGTGGCACCGCTGCAGGAGGTCGCCCGGGACCTCGGGATCCACCTGTGCGTCGGCAGCTACGAGCGCGGCCCGCAGCGCGGGATCGTCTACAACGCCGCCGTACTCATCGGCCCGACCGGAGGTGTGCTCGGGATCTACCGCAAGACGCACCCCTTCGCGGCCGAGGACGCCCGGCTCGGTGGCTGGGTGACCCGGGGCGACTCGGTCACGGTGTGCGACACCCCGCTGGGGCGGATCGGCATGATCATCTGCTTCGACGGGGACTACCCCGAGCTGTCCAGGATTCAGGCGGTCCAGGGCGCCGAGATCATCTGCCGGCCCTCTGCCCTGCTCCGCTCGGCCGACATCTGGGAGCTCACCTCACGCGCCCGGGCCTACGACAACCATGTGTATGTCGTCGGCGCCAACGCCACTGGGGCGGACCCGGCCGGGGTGCTCTACTTCGGCAACTCGCACATCGTCACCCCGATCGGCCACATCGTGGCCAAGGCGGCGACGCACGAGGGGTGGGTCAGTGCGCAGCTGGACTACGAGCGGGACTTCGCCTCGCTGACGCCGGGGTCGAACATTCGGCAGGGCTTCCACCACGTCCGGGACCGGAACCTCGACCTCATCCGGGCGTACCGCCACGAGCTCGAAGGACACACCGGGCCCGGCCCGGCGAACGGCTGACCGGCGAAGGGCTGACCGGCTGACCGGCGACCGGGCTACCTCAGCCCGGTAAGGAGGGCAACTCGACCCTGCTCGCCGCTGGCCCAACAGGCCCCGTCCCGGGTGCACTGGACCGCGTCGAAGCTGCCGGTGTCGAAGGCCGTCCAGCTGCGCCCCCCGTCCCGGCTGACGTCGGAGCCGGTCGGGCCGACCGCGATGACCCAGCCCTGCCCACCCCAACCGCGGTTGACCCAGGCGGACCCGGACCGGTAGCCGCCGGGCGAGGCGCCGGTCGGCGCATTCCAGGTGAGGCCACCATCGGAGGTCCACGCCGCAGTGCCGACCGAACCGGTGGGGTTGAAGAAGTCGCCGCCGACGAGGACGCCGTCGCGCGGGCCGCGGAAGGAGACCGAGAAGATCCCGCTGCTACCACTGCCGGCGACCGGGGTCAGCGTGACATCCCAGGTCGCGCCGCCGTCCTCGCTCTCGAAGACCCGGCCGGGGTCGGCGCCGCCGGACCCGAGGTGGAGCCGTCCAGAGACGTCGGCGGTCAGACACGTGCCGCTCGCGGCGAAACCGAACTCACCCGGGAGCGCGGCCGGCATACCGGAGGGGTCCAGGACATCCCAGCTGAGCCCACCGTCGGTCGTCGTGATGATGCGGAAGCGACCGTCGACCGGGTCGGAGACCGCATAACCGACCGAGGCGGAGGTGAAGGCCATGCAGTCGTAGAAGGCGGCCGGCTCGGTGTTGCGGAAGGCCTCGACCCAGCTGTGGCCGCCGTCGGTCGTCGTGTAGATCCGTGAGCTCTCGCCCTCGCCGGCTGCCATCGCGACCGCGTGCTGGGCGTCGAAGGCCTCCACGTCACGGAACTGCAGGTCAGCGGTGCCTGCGGGGCCGACAGACGCCCAGGTCCGGCCACCGTCGACGGTCCGGATGACAGTGCCGTCATACCCACTGGCCCAGGCGACCGACCGGGAGACCGCCGCCAGCCCACGCAGCCGCGAGGTCGTGCCCGTCGTCGTCAGCGACCAGGACAGCGCGCCGGCGGGGCCGGCGCCCTCGCGCCCGGGCGACCGGGGGAGGTCGGGCCCGGCCGCACCCGCCGAGGTCGACCCCAGGAGTACGGCGGCGCAGGCGGCGACGATCGACCCGGCGAGCCGACGCCGACGAAGGCGCGCGGAAAGTGCGTGGAGAGCCATGCCCGACATGGTGCCACGGCCCCCTGACACCCGACCAGAGCGAACCCGCCCGCAGCATTGCCTCGTCATGCGCCGTGCGGAGCGTCCTCACCGGCCCGCTGACCATGGCCGGACGAGGCGGTCCAGGACGACGGTACTAGCATCATCGCGACAGGTGTCCCAGCCAGGTGAGGACGGGCAGGACCGATGACGCCCCGTGGGCCACACCGACCCACCCTCGAGGAAGTCGCCGCACACGCGGGGGTTTCGCGTGCCACCGTGTCGCGGGTGGTCAACGGTGTCGCCACGGTCGACCCGACCATTGTCGAGCGGGTCACCCGGTCCGTGGCGGCGCTGCGGTACGTTCCCAATCCGGCCGCGCGGACCCTCATGACCCGGCGCACCGACACCGTCGCCCTCGTCGCCCTCGAGCCGGACACCAGGGTGTTCGGCGACCCCTTCTTCAGCGCGATCGTCCGCGGCGTCAGCCAGGAGCTCAACGGCGCCGGCCTGCAGCTCGTCGTCGCCATGGTCCAGTCGCACGAGGACATGGGCCGGGTCGAGACCTACCTGCTGGGCAACCACGTCGACGGGGTTCTGCTCATCTCCGAGCACGGCCAGCACCGGCTCACCGCGTCACTGACCGCAGCCAACATCCCGGTCGTCGTCGGTGGCCGACCGCTGGACACCGAGCTGGCGGTGGCCTATGTCGACAACGACAACGTCCACGGCGGCGAGCTCGCGGCTCAGCACCTGCTGCGCATCGGACGGACCTGCGTCGGGACGGTCACCGGACCGCTCGACATGTCCGCCGGAACCGACCGTCTCGAGGGCTTCGTCCGCGGCCTGGGGGCGGCATACCGGCCGGAGCTGGTCGAGCACGGGGACTTCACGATGGACGGCGGGGCGGCCGCCATGGCTCACCTGCTCGACCGCTCGCCGGACCTCGACGGCGTCTTCGTCGCCTCAGACCTCATGGCGCTCGGCGCGATCGCCGCGGTCCAGCGCTCCGGGCGACGGGTGCCCGACGATGTCGCGGTCATCGGCTTCGACGACATCGACCTGGCGTCGGTGGCGGTGCCCGGGCTGACGACGATCCGTCAGCGGACCGTCGACCAGGGCCGGATGATGGTCCGCCTGCTCTTCTCGCTCATCGACCGCGCCCCGGCCACGGATGATGCCGGCCTGCCCCCGGCCCCAACCCCGGGCTCGTCGATCGTGCTGCCGGTCGAGTTAGTCAGCCGCGAGAGCGCCTGAGCGCTGCCCCACCCGTCCCACCAGGTGTTCTGACTCGCCTCTTGTGGCGAGGCCGAGCCGGCTCTACTCTCGTGAGAGAGCGCTCTCCCACACGCTCGCCCAGAGAGGACCTCGTATGCCCACGCTTCGCCGCCCTCGGTACCTCGCCGCGGTGACCGCCGCCGCGACAGCGGTTCTGGCCCTTGCTCCGACCACCGCCCCCGCCTTCGCCGGGGGTTCCTCCCCGGCCCTGGGCGCCGCCGCGGTCGGGGCCGTCCTCCCGTTGGCGGACGCCACCACGCCAGGCGTGGACGACTTCGAGGCACCGCTGGCGACCGGAGCCGACGGCTCGGTGCCGGTGGGCTGGTTCGCGGCGCAGGACCCGAGCAGCATCGCCGGCTTCGCCAGGACCGACACGCCCCCCGCGCCGGTCCCAGGCGCCGCGACACCGAACACCGTCCTGCGCACCGATGTCACCGTCACCTCCTGGGCGGTTGTCGTCCACGCCTTCGAGGACGCCTCCGCCAGCCATTGGGTCACCCAGGACTGGAGCACGTATGCCGGCCTGCAGTTCTGGATGTACGGCACCGGCGCGGGGACGGGCCTGTTCGTCGACGTCATCGACAACCGCAACCCCGGGTCGACCAAGGACGACGCCGAGCGGTGGACGGCGAGCTTCGTCGACGACACCGCGGGATGGCGGCTGGTCCAGCTGCCCTTCGACGCGATGACGCGCAAGGAGGTCGGCAATGGTGCTCCCAACGACGGCTTCGGGCTCACCGAGGTCCACGGCTGGGCCTTCGGGTCCCTGACGACCGATGGCGCCGCATCCTTCTACCTCGACGACGTCGCCCTCTACGGCGTCGCGACACCCAAGCCGCTCACGGTCGGCTTCGCCACGGCCGACACCCACGTCGTCGAGGGGGCGACGGCGTCGGTCGGGCTCGCCCTGAGCAAACCGTCGGCCGACCCAGTGACGGTGACCGTCTCGACCTCGGTGGTCCGCACGGCCACCCCGAAGGTCGACTACGCCCCGGTGTCGACCACCGTCACCTTCCCCCCGAACCAGACCCGGGCGAGCGTTGCTGTTCCGACATACGGCGATGCGAAGCACCAAGGCGACCGCGCCGTCGTCCTCGAGCTGAGCTCACCCACCGGGGCGGCGCTCGGGCGCCCACCGGTCACCCGGCTGCTCATCACCGACGACGACGCGCTCGACCCGACCCTCGTCGAGGACTTCGAGTCGCACCCCTACCTCTGGAGTGCCAACCGCGGCACGTCGTTGCTCTCCCGGCAGGTCACCGTGGGCTCGCCCTTCGCCCTGCCGGGGCAGTCCGCACCCGAGCGAGTGCTGTCGGCCGATCCGGTCGGGACATGGGTCAGTAGCAATCGTGCGTTCGCCCAGCCCCAGGACTGGAGCAGCCATGCGGCGCTGAGCTTCATGTACTACGGCCGGGGCACCGGTCAGCCGGTCCGGGTCGGGCTGCAGAACACCGCGGCTCCGGCGGCGGGCGCCCCGAGCACCGTGGCCTGGGCCGACGAGTTCAGCACCGCCGCGGGCACCCGGCCCAACCCCTCGATCTGGACCACCGAGCTCGGCGACGGGACGATCATCGGCGCCCCAGGCTGGGGGAACGACGAGCTGGAGTACTACACGTCGAGCCCGCTCAACGCCTCGACCGACGGAGCCGGTCACCTGGTCCTCACGACCCGCAAGACCGACCCGGGCACGACCCTGACGTGCTACTACGGCCCGTGCGCCTACACCTCGGCCCGGCTCGCCACGGCGAAGAAGGCGGAGTTCGCCTACGGCCGGATCGAGTCGCGGATCCTCGTGCCTCGGGGCGCCGGGCTCTGGCCCGCGTTCTGGTCGCTCGGCACCGACATCGGCGAGAACCCGTGGCCGCGCTCGGGTGAGATCGACATCATGGAGCACGTCGGTCGGATGCCCCAGCGGGTCTTCGGGACCATCCACGGCCCCGGCTACTCAGGTGGCACCTCCTTCGGCGGCACCTACGACTTCCCCGTCAACGTGGCCGACAGCTACCACGTCTACAGCGTCGACTGGTCGCCCGACCTCATCGTCTGGAAGGTCGACGGCATCGAGTACCACCGGGCCACCCCAGCGAACGTGGCTCCGAACGACTGGGTCTTCAACCACCCCTTCTCGCTGCTGCTCAATGTCGCCGTGGGCGGGAACTTCGGTGGCACGGTCGGGGCCGACACGACCTTCCCGCAGAAGATGAAGGTCGACTACGTCCGGGTCTACCGGCCCAAGACCACGACGGCGTCATACACGACGTCCTTCAAGGACAGCTCGCGCGGGTGGCGACTGGTCACCCTCCCGCTCGCCCAGTTCCTCGACCCCACCGGTCGTGCGGTGGACGCCAGCCGGATCTCCGGTATGTCGTTCGCGACGGTCGAGCCGGCGTCCCTGCCGATGCTGCTCGACCAGATCCGGCTCGCCTGCTCCCCCAGCATTACGGTGTCCTCGGCCGCCGACTCCGGCGCCGGGAGCCTGCGTGAGGCGCTCGGTGCGGTCTGCAGCGGAGGCACCGTCTCGCTGGCGCCCTCGCTGGCCGGGACGACCCTGGAGCTGGCGACCCCGCTCTCGGTCGGCGGCACGGTGACCCTGGACGGCTCGGCCGCCCCCGGTGCCGCACTGAGCGGGCGCGGCGCGGTGCGGGTGCTCGAGGTCGCGGCCTCGGGCCGGCTCACGGTCAAGGGCCTCGTGCTGACCAAGGGGTACGGGTACGAGCTCGGCGGGGCCGTGCTCAACAACGGCCAGCTCACCCTCGACCACGTCACGGTGAGCGACAGCCGGGTGAGCACCAGCGGGAACGACTGGTGGAAGGGCGGTGCCGGGATCTACTCCGGTGAAGGCGCGACCCTGACGCTGCGCGACAGCACCGTCCGTGGCAATGCCGTCGATGGCGGGCCTGGCGGCGGGCTGTACTCCCGTGTGGGAACGACCACGACGATCGAGCGCTCGACGATCAGCGGCAACTCCGCGACCGACGTCGGCGGTGGCATGCGCAGCCTCGGGACGACGACGCTCATCAACAGCACAGTGAGCGGCAACAGCGCGACGGGCTGGCATGGCGGCGGGCTGTTCCAGACCGACGGCGTCATGACCGTGACCGCGTCGACGGTGACCCTCAACTCCTCCCCGGGCGGCACGTCCGGTGGGTTGTTCGTCGGCACCTTCGGCGACTCCGCCGCGAGCCTGGTGGTCACCTCGTCGATCGTCGCGGGCAACACCGGCGAGCAGTGCTTCCTTGCCCCGTATGGCGCGGGCCCGGTCAGCCTCACCTCAGGTGGTCACAATGTCGTCGGTGACGGCACGTGTGGCGCGCCTGCGACCGGGGACCGGACCGCCGCAGACCCGATGCTCGGGCCGCTCGCGGACAATGGCGGGCCGACCTGGACGCATCTGCCGGCTGTCGGTAGCCCAGCGGTGGACGGCGGAGACCCGGCGGCGGCCGGTGCAATGGACCAGCGCGGGGTGACCAGGCCTCAAGGAGCCGGCCCGGACAGCGGTTCCGTGGAGCTCGCCCCCTGACCGCCCCGTTATCCCCACCCCCTCCCCGCAAAGACACACCTTTAGAACGCTTCTAAAGGTGTGTCTTTGCGGGTTATC
>ERZ795047.5445-NODE-5445-length-10293-cov-3.123755_pt1 | contig 10293 bp, 9 predicted proteins | sample MGYA00375131_ERZ795047 | MGnify/ENA primary metagenome ERZ795047 (study PRJEB30176, sample SAMN05720228) | activated sludge metagenome | isolation source: Anaerobic digester | place: Japan | collected 2015-05-20 ... | reverse complement strand
TTATTTCTTTTAAATGATTACGGCTAAAAATTTACATTTTTTGTTATCGAGAGCTATCATTCCATGAGGTAACGATGAGTCGAAATAAATTGCATCTCCTTCAGATAGTTCAAAAGTTTTATTCCCTAAATGAATTTTCATTCTGCCTTCAAGAACATAATTAAACTCCTGTCCTGAATGATTATTGACAACTATTGAATCATTTTCATCTTTCGGCTCCACTTCAACAAGCATTGGTTCCACTTTACGATGAATAAAATTATAAGCAAGTGATTTATAATTATATAACTTGCTACGTTCAATGCGTATCCCTTCATTTTTGCGAACAAAACAATAACTATGCATATGAGGCTCTTCACCACTTAATAGGACGGTCATGTCTATATTAAAATATCGGGCAACTTTGAACAAAATACTTATAGGAATATCAAGATTTCCCGTTTCATATGCCTTATATTTTTCTGCTGAAATCTCACAAAAATTGGCTAATGTTTCAATAGTAGTGTCAGCAGCTTCTCGCAAACCCTTTAGACGATTCGCAATTTGCTTTATTGTTTCGTTCATTTCCATTCGTTTTTTGATTACAAATTAAAAGATAAAAAAATATTAATTGTGATTTTTTGAAAACAAATTTTTTTAAACTTTTAATCTGCTTTTATCCCCCAAAATATATTCTAAAATCTACATTTGTAACTTTATAATTTAACAAAGCTCCAATTATAGCTGTATTAAATAGAATATTTATTAGTTTTCCAACCCCTTATCTAATTTTTATTTTAAATCCAGATTATATAAGTGAAAAAAACTAATGACAGTCATTAGTTATGTTATATTAATGAAAATTTCGGGTTAGATATTTAAAAAAGTTATTTTTAGATTTTTAAAAATCAATTATTTAAAAAACTATATTTGCCAACAATTTTTTTACAAAACAAAAACTTGATGAATAAACTAAATTATAAAATACATTCAAAAACATTTCTTACGCTTTATTTAATTTTCTTTTTATCAGGGCTTTATGTAATTTTAATTATTCGAAATCAGACATTCATATTATTGTTAATGAACATCATAGCATTTTTTTTGATAAGTTTTTTAAAATCATAACAAATTTTGGTGATGGGTGGTTTGTTGTCATTATTGCATTATTATTATTATTATATAAAATACGTTATTCACTTGCTTTATTAGTAACATTTATTGCTTCAGGGATTATTGCTCAGATAATAAAACATATTGTTGATACACCTCGTCCTATATTATACTTCAAAGATGTTTATAATTTTATATTTGGTGGATGGTATAAAAATATTGTCTCATCATAGCTTTCCATCAGGACATTCTGCCACAGCATTTGCTTTTTGTTTTTGTATAGCTTTTTTTGTAAAGAAAAGAATTATTCAATTTTTTTTATTTATTTTGGCATTTTTAATTGGTTTTTCAAGAGTGTATCTTTCGCAACATTTTTTTGTTGATGTTTTATTTGGTTCTTTGATTGGTATTACTGTGGGATATGTATACAGTATATATGATAAGAAATTACAATATAAATGGTTAGATATATCAATAGTTTCATTAATAAAAAATAATGTATAATTTTTAAACACTCATCTATGATAAAACAAAAATTAAGACTATCAGAAAAAATTGGATATGGTTTTGGTGATGCAGCATCGTCAATGTTCTGGAAATTGTTTGGCATGTATCTTATGTTTTTCTATACCGATATTTTTGGTATTTCTGCAGCAGTAGTAGGTACAATGTTTTTAATCACAAGGGTAGGCGATGCGTTTTTCGATCCTTTTGTTGGAATAATTTGCGATAGAACTGAAACCCGTTGGGGTAAATTTCGTCCGTATTTATTATGGATAGCACTTCCTTTTGGAATAATTGGAGTACTCACTTTCACCACTCCTCATTTCAGCGTAACGGGGAAAATTGTATATGCTTATATTACTTATTCATTGATGATGCTAATTTATTCACTGATTAATGTTCCTTATGCATCATTGATGGGAGTTATGACCGCCGACGGTAAAGAAAGAACAACACTTGCAACATTTCGTTTTATTTTCGCTTTTGGAGGTAGTTTTCTTGTTTTAGGATTGTTTCAACCTTTATTTGACAGTTTTGGAACACAAAATCTCTCATTTTTCAATAAACAAAAAGAAATAACTTTTACAGATACAATAACAAAAGATAGTTTAAAGGTATATGTATGGGATGGAAGCTTAATAAAACCTGAAAAACAAATAAATGACTCTCTTTTGTTTTTGACAGCTAAGATTAACACCAAGTCAAAAGAGGCATTTAAAATAGGTTTACTTGATACCACAAATAATCAATTTACATGGGTTGAAATGCCTGCAGGAAAAGATACATTAGGACTGTTAAGAGATGGCTCATGGAGTAAAGTGCAAGTTAAACTGATTAAATTTTTAAAACCTGAACAATTAAAAGATCTTAGTAAATACAAATTTGCATACTCTTCAATTAGTAATATCCAAGTAAAAATAGACAAAATATCGATTAAAGAAATAAATTATCAGTATGGGACTCAAAAAGCAGTTATTGTAATTGCTATCATAGCTGTAATCTTCTTTTTACTTACATTTTTACTCACAAAGGAACGTATAAAACCGCTTAAAGAAAATTCTTCGTTGAAAGATGATATAGAAGATTTACTTAAAAATGCACCTTGGTTTATTCTTTTAGGTGCAGGTATATCAACGATATTCTTTAATACTATTCGTGATGGCGCTGCTGTTTATTACTTTAAATATTATTATCAGGGAAAAGAAGAAATTGAACTATTTTTCAAGACATTCTCAATATTTGGAATAAAAGTTTTCAATTCTTTTAATGTAGGTCTTGCTATCAGCACTGTATATTTGCTATTAGGTCAGGCTGCTAATATCATTGGTGTTGTGTTGGCAAAACCCATGGCCGACAAATTTGGTAAGAAAAGTACATTCCTTACAGCTATGATTTTGGCCTCCATCTTAAGTATATTTTTCTATTGGCTCGACAGATCAAACTTAACGATGATTCTTATATTCCAGACCATTATTAGCATTAATGCAGGAATTATTTTCCCATTAGTATGGTCGATGTATGCCGATACAGCTGACTATTCAGAATGGAAACATGGAAGAAGAGCTACAGGTCTTGTATTTTCAGCAGCTTCGATGTCGCAAAAACTTGGCGCATCTCTTGGTATTGCTCTTGCTGGCTGGTTACTATCTTGGTATGGATATCAACCCAATGTCGAACAAACACAAACAACCTTGACTGGTATTAGAATGATGTTGAGTATTTACCCTGCTATTGGAGCTTTGTTGGCTGCTGCATTCATGTTCATCTATCCTCTTAAGGAATCATTGTTGGAAAAAATTGAAGATGAACTGGCTCAAAGAAGAAGTTCTACGAAATAAATCCTGATAAGTGATTTTAATAACAAATTTGGTATAAACCATAAGGAAAAAATAAAAAACAGGGCTATATAGTTATAGCCCTGTTTTTTATTTAGTAGATTATTGTTTTATTATGTTAATAAAAAAAGCATCCATTAATAAACTTCGCCTTTTGCAGCTTTAAAAGTATTGATAAGCAAAGCTGCTCTGGTCATTGGCCCAACTCCTCCTGGTACAGGAGTAATATACGAACACTTAGTAGATACTTCAGCAAAATCAACATCACCAACTAATTTCCATCCACTCTTAGTATTATCATCTTTTATACGCGTTGTACCAACATCAATAACAACAGCACCATCCTTAACAAAATCGGCCTTCAAAAATGATGGCTTACCTATTGCTGCTATTATAATATCTGCCTTAATTGTAAGTGATTTAATATCGGGGGTTTGGCTATGACAAACTGTTACAGTACAATTGCCTGGTTTTGATTTTTGGGACAATAAAATACTAATTGGACGACCCACTATGTTACTTCTGCCAATTACTACACAATTCTTTCCATCGGTTTCAATCTTATATCTTCTAATAAGCTCCATAATGCCCATTGGAGTTGCTGGAATATATGAAGGTAACCCTATAACCATTCTTCCAATATTTATTGGATGAAAACCATCTACATCTTTTTTATAGTCGATAGCTTCAATTACTTTTTTTTCACTAATATGTTTCGGCAACGGAAGCTGCACTATTATGCCATGTACATTTTCGTCATCATTAAGTTCTTTTATCTTTGATAATACTACATTTTCACTCACATTGTCCTCGTATCGGAAAAGAGATGACTTAAAACCAACCTCCTCACAATCTTTTATCTTATGCGATACATATGTTTCGCTCCCTCCATCATGACCAACAAGTATTATAGATAAATGAGGTATCTTGTTGTTTTGCTCTTTTATTTTTACTACTTCTGTTTTAATCTCATTCTTTATTTCCTGAGCAGTTTTTTTACCATCAATAATTATCATAAATTCTCTTTTTAAAGGTTTTTATAATCTATTAGAAAGTTTTTGAATCATAATATTTTTCCAATTTACAAAATTATCATTTAAAATTTGTTTACGCGCTTCCTTCACCAGCCAAAGATAAAAATGCAGATTATGAATAGTAGCTATCTGAGCAGCAAGAATTTCCTTCGATACAAACAAATGTCTTAAATATGCTTTACTATATGTTTTGTCTACATAACAACTACTATTGGAATCAATAGGAGAAAAATCATTCTTCCATTTTTCATTTCTCATATTCATAATACCTTCCGATGTAAAAAGCATACCATTTCGGCCATTTCGTGTAGGCAAAACACAATCAAACATATCAATCCCCAATGATATTGCTTCAAGGATATTGGCAGGTGTACCAACACCCATGAGATATCTTGGTTTATCATCGGGAAGAAAATCATTCACTATTTCTATCATTTCATACATCACTTCAGCAGGCTCTCCAACACTCAATCCACCTATAGCATTTCCACTCATATTTGCCGAAGCAATTTTTTCAGCCGATTGTTTCCTCAAATCCTTATAAACACTTCCTTGCACAATAGGGAATAGAAATTGCTCATACCCATACAATGGCATAGTATTGTTGAAATGCAATATACATCTATCCAGCCATTCATGAGTAAGCTGCATTGATTTTAATGCATACCTATGGTCACAAGGATATGGAGCACATTCATCAAATGCCATGATTATATCAGCTCCAATAATTCTTTGAATATCAACAACATTTTCGGGTGAAAATAAATGTTTTGAACCATCAATATGTGATGAAAAATACACACCTTCAGGCTTGATTTTCCTATAATCGGCAAGTGAAAATACTTGATATCCTCCACTATCGGTTAAGATAGGCTTATTCCAACTAATAAATTCATGCAAACCCCCAGCCTGCTTTATTATTTCAGTACCCGGTCTTAAATATAAATGATAAGTATTACCAAGTATAATTTGTGCCCCAATATCATCATTTAATTCTCTAATATGCACAGCTTTCACACTACCCGCAGTTCCTACAGGCATAAAAATTGGTGTTTCAATATCTCCATGCCCAGTCTTTAATATACCAGCTCTTGCCTTTGAATACTTGTCTCTATGTTTTATTATGTAATTACCAGCCAATTAGAAAATTAATTTTAAAATTACGCAACAAAGGTAAATAATAATACTTAAACATATTTATTTAATGCTTATTGTTTCACTCAGAAATCTTAACTATTATTGTATTTTAATTATATTTAATAAATTATCTAATTATTTATTTGATTTATAACAATTTACTAAATGATACATATTGACCAAACTACTGAAATACTACTCTACGCATTCTTTATTTGCTGGATAATTCAAATGTTTTATTATTTGTTTGTTTATTCTCGATTTTTAAGATATAAAAACAAAAATGAAAATACAACTGAAAGTTTACCCCCGGTATCAGTAGTCATTTGTGCTAAAAACGAAGCAGAAAATCTGAAAAAATATCTTCCCTTAATTCTTGAACAAGATTATCCCGACTTTGAAGTAATAGTTGTTGATGACTGTTCTACAGATGAAACAAACGATATTCTTAATAATTTCAAAGAAAAATATCCTCAACTGAAAAGTACTTTTTTAAAAGAACAAGAAAAATTTAGTCATGGTAAGAAACTTGCATTAACAATTGGTATAAAGGCTGCAAAAAATGAATGGCTTGTACTTACCGATGCTGATTGTTATCCAGTAACAAACCAATGGCTCAAAAGCATTGCAACTCATTATAATGAACACACATCAATTGTACTTGGCTATGGAGGATATGAAATCAAGAAAGGGTTTTTGAATAAACTTATAAGATACGAGTCGGCTATTATTGCTTTACAGTATTTTTCATATGCATTATGTGGAGTACCATATATGGGCGTGGGAAGAAATCTTTCTTACCGAAGTTCTTTGTTCTTTAATAATAAAGGTTTTGCATCACACGCAAAGCTCGATTCAGGCGATGACGATTTATTTGTAAACGAAACTGCTACTAGAACTAATGTCGATATAGAACCATTTTTCAAAGCACATACTCGTTCAGCTCCATCAGAAAAATTTAGTAAATGGATTGACCAAAAAAAACGTTATTTTACTACATTCAAGAAATACAAAAGATTACATAAACTTCTTCTTGGCCTTGAAATTTTTTCTCGTGTATTTTTTTATTTTTTATTTATTTTGTTGTTAATATTTAAAATAAATTTTACTGTTGTTTTAAGCTTGTTTTTATTTAGAACTATTGTACAAATGATTATATATAAAAAGACTTTTAAACTATTTAATGAAAGAAAAATATTTTTAATATCATTTATTTTTGATATTATTTTCCCATTTATTAACTTGTCTATTTATTTGTCAAATCGCATAAGACCACAAAAACGATGGAGATAAATCCCAATTTATCCGAAAAAGCACAGCAAGATATAATTCTCGTAAAAAAAGCATTAGGAGGAGATCAACGTGCTTATGCTGATTTACTAAGCAAGTACAGAGATGCTATTTATTTTATGCTCTATAAAATGGTGAATAATCCCGATGACGCTGAGGATTTAACCATTGAAGCATTCGGAAAAGCTTTTAAGAATATTCATCAATATACTCCAAATTTTGCCTTTAGCACTTGGTTATTTAAAATTGCCACAAACAATTGTATTGACTATATTCGAAAGCAACGTGGAGGAACAAAAATATCAATCGACTATAATACTGAGGAAAAAGACGAAATGCCTTTAACTATTCATAGCAACGAACTCGACCCTGAACAAAATCTCATTAACGAACAAAAAATTAAACTAATGCGTGAAATAGTTCAAAGACTCAAACCACGTTATCGAAAACTCGTAGAATTGAGATATTTCGAAGAATTATCTTATGAAGAAATTGCTAAGGAACTTGAATTACCTATAGGAACAGTAAAAGCACAACTATTTAGAGCAAGAGAATTATTGTACAATATTTTAAAAACCTCAAGTCATAATATCTAAATGGATATTATCTTAAAATACTTCCCTAATCTTTCTTTGCAACAACGTGAAAGATTTTATGAGCTTAATAAACTGTATAAATATTGGAATCAAAAAATCAATGTAATTTCCCGAAAAGATATTGATAATCTTTACGAACATCATGTATTGCATTCATTATCAATTGCAAAGTTTTTTAATTTCCCAGAGGATATAAAAATACTCGACGTTGGTACCGGTGGGGGGTTTCCCGGTATTCCCTTATCAATTTTCTTTGAAAATTCATATTTTGTTTTAGTCGATTCAATTGGTAAGAAAATAAATGTTGTAAAAAATATTATTTCCGAACTAGGCTTAAGCAATGCAACAGCAATTCATTCAAGAATTGAAGATATAAAAGAAAAATTTCCCATTATCGTAAGCCGTTCTGTTACTTCTTTGCCCGAATTTTATAAAATGGTAAAGAAAAATATATATATTGATCCTAAAATACCGGTAAATGGTATAATATATTTAAAAGGAGGCGATTTTAGTGACGAAATAAATGAATTGAAAAAGGTAACTTTTTCGATATACAATATAAGCGAAGTATTTGAGGAAGAATTCTTTTTGACTAAAAAAATTATTTATCTTATTCCAGATAATAAATAAGAATTAACAAATTACATCGAACTATCATTGGAAAAATAAATAAAATGTAATTTAATTTTTTCAAAAAATAATTTCAGTAAACCTTTTGGTCAATATTTTTCAACATAGATAATTTGGATTATTCCTTTTCTGAAATAAAAATTTTAATTCAAAAAGAATATAAGTAAATTTGCCAAAAAACAAATTATGGGTAGAGTATTAATAATAGGAGCTGGTGGTGTAGGTACCGTTGTAGCACATAAAGTTGCTTCAGTTCCTGAAGTTTTTACAGACATTATGCTTGCAAGCCGCACAAAGTCGAAGTGTGATGCTGTAGCCAACAGAATTGGAGGTAATAGAGTCAAGACAGCAGAAATTGACGCTGAAAACGTACCACAATTAGTCAACCTTATCAATCAATTCAAACCCGACATTGTTATAAATGTAGCGTTACCATATCAAGATTTGACAATCATGGATGCATGCTTGCAAACAAAAACAGCATATCTTGATACAGCCAACTATGAACCTAAAGATGAAGCAAAATTCGAATACAAATGGCAATGGGCTTATAAAGAAAAATACAAAGAAGCAGGAATAACTGCTATACTTGGCTGCGGTTTTGATCCAGGTGTAACAAGTGTTTTTACAGCATATGCTGCAAAACACCACTTTGACGAAATTCATTACCTCGATATTGTCGATTGTAATGCTGGCAATCATGGTAAACCATTTGCTACGAACTTTAACCCCGAGATAAATATTAGAGAAGTAACACAAAAAGGGAAATATTGGGAAAATGGTAAATGGATCGAAACTAATCCTCATGAAATTCACAAAAAACTTACATATCCCGATATTGGTCCTCGTGAAAGTTATCTCATTTATCATGAAGAGCTCGAATCACTTGTCAAGAATTTTCCTACCTTAAAACGTGCTCGTTTTTGGATGACTTTTAGTGAAGAATATCTTACACATTTACGTGTAATTCAAAATATAGGAATGTCACGTATCGATCCTGTCATTTATAAAGGAGTGGAAATTATCCCTATCGAATTTCTAAAAGCGGTTCTTCCTAATCCTGGTGACCTCGGAGAAAACTATAAAGGCTGGACTTCAATAGGTTGCAGAATTAAAGGCATAAAAAATGAAAAAGAAAAAACATATTATGTTTATAACAATTGCAGCCACGAATTAGCATACAAAGAAACAGGAACTCAAGCTGTAAGTTATACCACGGGAGTGCCTGCAATGATTGGTGCAATGATGTATCTAAAAAATATTTGGAAAAAACCTGGTGTATTCAATGTTGAAGAATTCGATCCAGATCCATTTATGGATGCTCTCAACAAATACGGCTTACCATGGCATGAAAAACATGATGTAGATCTTGAACTATAAATATTATTACTGTTGATGAAAGGGAAAAGAATAATTCTTGTAACAAATGACGACGGCATAAAAGCCAAAGGATTGAATGTGTTGGCTGATGTTGCAAAGAGTTTTGGAGAAGTAAGGATTGTAGCCCCTTTAGACAGTCAAAGCGCTATGTCGCATGCAATTACCGTTAAAAATCCTATTCGCGTATTTAAAGAAACTTCATTCAACGGAATTGAAGCATACGCATGTAATGGAACTCCCGTTGATTGTGTAAAAATGGCTGTTCATCATTTGTTACCAACCAAACCTTCATTAATTCTTTCCGGTATCAATCATGGTTCAAATTCTTCATCCAGCATATTATACTCAGGTACTGTCGCCGCTGCTATCGAAGGATGTTTAAACGGCATCCCTTCAATAGGATTTTCTCTATTAGAATTTTCCAACAATGCTAATTTTGAAGCTGCTAAAGTTATTGTTTACAAGATAATTAAAGAGGCTATCGAAAATGGTATTCCTAATGGAATATGTCTAAATGTAAATATACCATATGTGCCTTTAGATGAAATAAAAGGAATTAAAATATGTCGTCAAAATCATGGAGTATGGCGAGAAGAATTCGAACACCGAACTGACCCAAATGGTTTTGATTATTATTGGCTCACCGGCACATTCGAAAATCTTGAACCACATGCTGAAGACACCGATGAATGGGCTCTTAAGAATAATTATGTTTCTATAGTACCCATTCACTATGATTTTACATCTTACAAACATATTGAAGAGATTAAAAAATGGTCACTTAACGGGCAGTTC
>ERZ795047.5444-NODE-5444-length-10293-cov-3.684313_pt1 | contig 10293 bp, 8 predicted proteins | sample MGYA00375131_ERZ795047 | MGnify/ENA primary metagenome ERZ795047 (study PRJEB30176, sample SAMN05720228) | activated sludge metagenome | isolation source: Anaerobic digester | place: Japan | collected 2015-05-20 ... | reverse complement strand
TTTCATCAGTGAAAACATCACCTTTTTTCAGGACTTCCTGCTTGATTTTATTGGAAGAGAAGGCACTGATATTTTCCCACACAGTTACGGGAGCCTTGCCGAAGAGCTTATCCCTTTCCTCCCGGGTATAACGCTCAAATACATCTTCTTCAGACCTGTATTCCCTGTATTTTTCCAGGTAGATTCCGTCTTCGCCGTATTTCTTTGATATTTCCTTCTCCAGCATCTTGCAGTCCATTCCTGCATCGATTACGGATATGATTCCGTCCAGCATTCCCTGGATGCATGCGGCAACAACAAGGTAAGTATTGGAGTAGGGATTTGGTGCCCTTAATTCAAATCTTGTTGCATTTTTATTGTCAATGTTTCTTACAAGACCGATAAGAACCGACCTGTTTCTGGAGGGTGAATCCTTGGCTCCTCCAAGAGAAGTCACGGTGCACACCGGTGCCTCATAGCCAGGTTTTAACCTGTTGAAAGCATCATTGGTCGCAGAAACAAAGGGATTTATAACCTCGTAATTCTTAAGTATTCCCATCAGAGCTCCGTAGCCGATCTCACTCAGGTAATCCTCCCTCATATCTTTGGGAGAAAAGAGATTTACCTTCCTGTTATCCTTAAGCCTTACACCTGCTCCCAGGTGGGTATGTTCGCCGTTACCTGCCACCCCTTCAATGGGTTTGGCTTTGAATATTACTTCCAGACCGTGGCTCCTGAACTGGTCTTCTATCAATTCTTTTATAAATATTTCATTGTCAGCGGCTTGAACAGGGCTTGAAAACCTCCAATCAATTTCCAGCTGCTCCATAACATGGGTAATTCGTCCCTTAGCATCTATCCTGTTGGTGATGCCCCCCACTTCCTTATGAGCCATTTCCGGTTTTAAGTCATAAAGCTCCAACAAGTCCATAATTTTTTCCAAAACCGTTCTTACGGTACCCATGGTTCTTTTCCAATACTGCTCCTTTAGAACCTGGGATGCATGAAGCTCTTCAAAATCTGCACTTTGTTCGGGTGTTTTCACCCACATTTCAAGCTCGGTGGCAACAGTCAATAACACTTCATCCACGTCTTCATATTTGAAGCCCAGGGATTCGGCAATATGAGGAGCCCTTTTCAACAATTCCGATATTTCTTTCTTAAAATGAGCTTCGGCTCTTCTGAGAACTGAGCGGGAACATATCTTTTTATTATTATGTATCAGGAAGGAAGGAATCTTTAAGGTTCCCACGGGAAGACCGTTTTCTTCGTTATAGTATTCATAGTTGTAATCAATAAACCAGTTGCATTCAGTATCCGGCAACAAATCAACCCTTGCATCGCTTAAATCGGCTATACCTTGCAGTTCAACGCTGGATCCGTCTGTCTGTATCCCGAATTTAAGCATTTCTTCCATATCCTTGATAAACAGCTTAATGGGAATTTTTTCGTCTGTCCCATTCCCGCCTATGTCCACACCCATAAAAGATACAAATTGAATTTCCGGATGGTCACATAAAATTTTGGTTAAACTTTCAACATCGTGGTGTTCAGGTTTTATCGTGTAAATCATCTTTCCCATATATTTCTCCTTATTTTAAAGTGTCTGATTATATCTGCCCTGGACGATTTCTATCAATTGGGAGGGCTCATATATCAAATAATCAGGTTTATGGCTTTTCAAGCTTTCGACTGTATTATATCCCCATGCAACCGATGCTATGTCCATGCCTGCTTTTCTTGCTGCCGTGATATCTCTTATTTCGTCCCCCACATAAAGATATTCGCTTAAATCTAATTTCCCTTTTCTTACAATTTTCTACATTTTTGCTTCTTTGCCAAACATTGCGGCACTAACAACCAAATCAATAACATCGACATTATGAGCCTCCAAAAAAAGCTTCACATTTTTTTTGGAGTTAGTGGTTATTATTGCGGTTTTTATACCCATTTGCCGCAGCCTGCCGATAATTTCAAAAATATCAGGCTTACAGAGGTTAATGCTTTTTATGTCTTGAGTCAGAAGCTTTTTTCCTTTCTTTAGAAGAAAAGGAAGATATCTTTTTTTAAGCTCAATATATGCCATGACATCCTTGGCACTCATCCTTTTCAGATGCCCCAATTCGTCCAGAGTAATATTTCGTAAATTGTATTTCTCGGCCAACTTTTGATATATTATGAAATTTGCTTCTTCCGTATCGGCTAAGGTCCCGTCAAAGTCAAAAATCAAATACTTGTATTTCACAGCCATCCATCCCTGATACTCTATACTTTTATAAAAATTTATTTACTAATATATTATATTTTCCCCAATCAGTCAATTTAAAATTTAAAAAACTCCCATGGGAGTTTTTTATAATAAATGATTTTTTTATTAATTATTTTTTATGCCAATTGTACCTGGGGAGGGTCTGTGGTTTCACCGGTTTTGGGGTTTACAAAAGCAAGCCAGTAACCGTAATCTCCCTTGCTGTCCTTGCTGGCATAGGACCAGTTTTTGAATCCGGTTACTCCCTTGTAAGGCTGCTCTTCCTTGGTAAACTGGCCCGGTATACCGTATATATACCTTGATATTTCATCATTTTCCTTATAGACTCCGAAGATATAATGCCCATATTTTTTCATGAGGTTTGTGCAGGTGGTTACCCGGCTGGACATGGGATAGGGATAGTATGCGCTTATTATTTGATTATAATAGGGCAGGATCCCGTTTTTAATTCCTGCTTCGTCATAGGGTATATACCACCAGGTAAAATCTTTTAATGTAACCGATAAGGGTTCAATTTCTTTAAAGTCTTTTAAGGTCCTGTAGAGTTTCTCATCAAACCTGTTCCTGAATCTTTGGGTAGAAAGAGCCTGATCCTTTACTTCCTCGGCTTCTTCCCGGGCCTCTTGTTTTTCTGCCTTTATTTCTTCCTCCTTTTCTTTCTTTATGGGCACCTTTATGGGCTTAAGGGGCTCCTGAAGGATCTTTTTCACTTCCTGGATAGTCTCTTCAGCAGATTCTTTTTGCAGCTCTTTTTGTCTTATTGTTCTTATCTCCCGCAAGCCTTTTGGTTCAATGATTTCTTTGGTATCACCCTCCTCCCTGCTGTCATTTGCCTCCTCCTGCTCCTTGTCTGCAAGTATTTTTGTTTCCGGCTCCCGGTCATTTTCCGGTTCAAGATCATCGTCAGCCTCCAATTTTCTTACCATGTCAGGGCTTGATGTGCTGAACAAATTGGAATACAAAACGATTTTGCCGTTCTTAACCACCGCGCATACGTTGTAATCTTCTATTGCGGTGGTGTTCCCAAAAGTAAGCATTTTTTTAAGTAATCCCTTTTTGTTGTTTATGTCTCCCAGCTTAATTTTGTTATGTTTATCCTTATATAAATAAACTTCGCTCGTTGATTTTGCATCGCCTAAATTTTCGGCGGCTACAATCACATTTCCCCTGTTTCCTCTCATGTCAAGGCGAACATAACCCCTGTACTTATCATTTTTATTAACCGGTTCTAAAAACTTCATCACCCTGTAATTTTTATTGTTCATAAAAACCTCCTACATTACCTGTTACTTATTTATATGCTGGTTTTTTTGTATGATTCCAATAAATGGCAAGCTTATATCACAAGATCTTGGCTATGTCGTACAAATTGCTCACTATAAGCCAGTTTTGGGGAAAATATCTCATGATATTCCAATACCCCACTCCTTCAAACCCGTATTCGCTGTAGAGGTCCAACTTAGCCAAAGTGCTTCTGGCATCTTCAAACCAGACCCTGTGTTGTCTCCCCTGGTCATCATAATAAATAAAAAATGGTGCCTGGGACACTTCATCATACTGAATGGCTGCTCCCACATCAGCAGCCAGCTCAACCGCCTCCACGTTGGATACCGAATCAGCCCTTGATACCCCTTGAACATAGGGCAATATAAAATCATATCCATAGTTGGGTATGCCCATATAGGTCTTATCCCTTGGTATTTCAGTCACGGCATAATCCAGTACTTCCCTTACCTTGTCAATGGGAGACACAGCCATGGGGGGACCGTAAGTGTATCCCCATTCGTAGGTCATGAGAAGGACCCTGTCAGAAGCTTCACCTATCCGGGGATAATTATGGGCTTCATATAGCAGACCCGGCTGGTCCGCCGATGTTTTGGGGGCCAGGGCGGTGAATAGGATGTAACCTTCGGGACTTATCCTGTCATAAATTTTTTGAATAAAATTAATAAAGGCTTCTTCGTCTTCCGGTAAAACATATTCAAAATCTATGTCCAGGCCGGCATAACCTTTTTGCCTTAGGTTTTCCAGGACGTTTTCTATTAAGTTGTCTTGCACCTGGGGATCATTTAAAATAATGTGGGCCAATTCATTGCTGAAAGTTCCTTGCTCGGTCAGGGTGGAAATCAGCATCAAGGGTGCAACACCGAAATCCCTTGCTATTCTTATCAAATCTTCATCTTCTATATCGATTAGTTCTCCTTCCTCAGTGATACCGTAGGTAAATATGGTCAGGTAGGTTAAATATGGAAGTGTCTTCATGAGTACTGTTCTGTTTATATGGGGATATGTATATCCTAATGTATATATTATGCCTCTTTTGTCTGCCGTGTTGCTGATTGTAATTTGGTCCCCGGGTACGATTTGATCCGCGTATTCAATGAAGGGATTTAATTGCAGAAGATTGACGGTGGTTGTACCGTAGCTCCGGGCTATATCTGCCAATGTTTCTCCCGGCTGCACCACGTGTACCACTTCCGGAATGAGGATTACCAGGGTCTGGCCGGGGACAAGGTCATTTGGATTTGTAAGCTCGTTATCAAAGATTATTTTCTGAGGTGATGTATTATAAAGGGCGGCAATCGAAAATATGGATTCTCCGGGCTGAACCACATGAATTATCATACATACTTCTCCTTTCTATTCTCTCAATAGTATATGCATAATTTTTCCAGTTGTTATGGAGAAATATGATGATTATAACTTAAGGGACGGTTCTTTTCGTTACTACTTTTGCAACGAAAAGAACCGTCCCCTAACTAAGTTGTCATACGTAATACTTATAAAAAAATAATAAAAATATCAAGCGAATATATGCAGGACACGATTTAATTCTTAGCGAATGCAGGTTAAAAATCCGTTAAACAGCTTGCGTTGTTTGAGCGAAGCGAGTTCGCAAGCTGTAGGATTTTTAGCCGGAATGAGCTTTAGAATTATTCGTGTCCGAAACCGTGAGCGATATTTTTATCATTTTTTAAACGGAGCTATATTTTTACATTTTCTAACAACTATGAGATCCTTCGCTTGCGCTCAGGATGACATAAAGTAATATGTTCCATGGCTTGTGCTCATTATGACATTCATGATGACTTGATTATTTCTTTTACGATGTCTCCGGCTTTTTGCGGGTCCGCCTTCCCTTTTGTAACTTTCATTATATAACCGATTATGGCTCCAAAGGCCTTTTCCTTTCCACCAAGGTAGGATTCGACAGCCTCCTTGTTTTCGGCAACGGCTCTCTGGCAAATTTCTCTAAGAGTACCCTCGTCTATCCCTTCCATATCCTTTTGAGATATGAATTCACTGACGGGCTTACCTGTGTCAAGCATTTTTTCAAGAGCCTGGCTGGCCATGCTTGAATTGATTTTTTTGTTTTCAAGCAAGGAAATCAGGTCGCCAAAATACTTGGGCGGAAGGGAAACAGCACATTCTTCCTTGCCGGAATCGGTGGGCATCCTTCTGAATACCTGGCTAAGGATATAGTTGGAAACCAATTTCTTGTTTTTAATATCCCTGCTTGCTTCTTCGAAGTATTCGGCTATTTTTTTATATTTTATTAAAAGCTCAGCGTCTTCCCTGGGAAGACCGTATTCATTAATAAATATATCCATTTTCTCATCCGGAAGCTGGGGAAGCTCACCTCTCAACTTGCTTATTTCTTCTTCGGTTACTATTATGTTGACTAAATCAGGGTCTCTGAAATACCTGTAGTCATCCACATCTTCCTTGTCCCTCATGCTTTCGGTAATATTAAGGTCGGAATCATACCGTCTTGTTTCCTGTTCTATGACTCCCCCGCTTTCCAGGATGTCAACATGCCTTTCGAATTCATATTCCATGGCTTTGGCTATAAAGTTGAGGGAGTTCATGTTTTTGATTTCCGTCCTGGTCCCTAACCTATCTTCCCCCTTCTTCCTTACGGATATGTTAACATCGCACCTTAAGGACCCTTCCTGCATCTTGACATCCGATACTCCTATGTATTTCATGATTAGTCTCAGTTTTTCCAAATACTCTAGAACTTCATCAACGCTTCTGAAATCCGGCTCCGTAACAATTTCAACGAGAGGCACTCCTCCCCTGTTGTAATCGATGTAGGTGTCTCCTCTTTCATGGATCAGCTTGCCTGCATCTTCCTCAATATGAATCCTGTTGATTCTTATGTTCTTTCCCGAGGAGAGCTTTATATACCCGTCATAGCAAATTGGTTGGTCAAATTGAGATATTTGATAGGCCTTGGGCAAGTCCGGGTAGGTATAATTCTTCCGGTCCATTTTTGAAACATTTCTAATCTTGCAGTTTGTGGCAAGACCTGCCTTGACTGCATATTCTACTACTTTTTTATTAAGCTTGGGCAGGGTTCCCGGCATGCCCAGGCATATGGGACAGCAATGGGTGTTGGGGTCCCCTCCGAATTCTGTGGTACATTGGCAGAATATTTTAGTCTTCGTAGATAATTCCACATGGGTTTCCAGACCTGCTACTAATTCGTAATTCATATTTCCACCTCCGGACTCAGGTAGCTTCCCTTTGTAAGTTTCTCAAACTGGTATGCCGCATTCAGCACCTTGTAATCTTCAAAATTGTTTCCTATCAACTGCATGCCTACAGGCAATTTGTTTTTGTCAAAACCGCAGGGAACAGAAACTGCAGGAAGGCCTGCTATATTAGCGGGAATGGTGCATATATCCATCATGTATATTTCTATGGGGTCTATCAAGGCTTCCCCCTTCTTATACGCAGTAACGGGCACCGAAGGAGTAAGGATGATGTCGCAGCTTTCGAATATTTTCTTGAAGTCCCTTATTATTGAATACCTTAAGTTCTGTGCCTTCTTGTAATAGGCGTCATATTGTCCGGAACTGAGGGCATAAGTTCCAAGTAAGATTCTCCTTTGCACTTCCTTACCGAAACCTTCGTTGCGGGTCTTTCGTATCATTTCATCTATATCCTTGTAGGTATCTGTCTTATGGCCGTATCTATACCGTCATACCTGCCTAAATTGGATGAGGCTTCAGCACAGGCAATAATGAAATAAACGGGCAGGACTGCGTTTAGTCCGGGCATTTTAAAGTGTAATATTTGGGCTCCTGCATCTTCATAAACCTTTATTGCTTCTTCCAGTGAGCTTTTTACATCCCTATTGATTCCGTCAAAAAATTCATCGATTATGCCTATTTTCATTCCCTTGACGGAATTATTCAGTTTGTCATGAGTTGTGGTTCTGCTTCCCACGGATGTTGAGTCCTTAGGGTCATAGGAAGACAAGCAGTCGTATATTATAGCGGCGTCCTCCACGGACCCGGTTATGGGTCCTATTTGGTCCAGGCTTGAAGCATATGCGATGAGCCCGTACCTGGAAACAGTGCCGTAGGTAGGTTTTAAGCCCACCAAGCCGCAAAAGCTTGCAGGCTGCCTTATAGATCCTCCCGTATCGGACCCGATTCCAAATACAGCCATATTGCCTGCTACCGATGCTGCCGCCCCTCCGGAACTTCCTCCCGCCACATGGTCGGTGTTGTTAGGATTCAAGGTCACCCCGTAAATTGATGTTTCGCAGGATGAGCCCATGGCAAACTCGTCCATGTTTGTCTTTCCCAGGAGGATGGCATTTTGCTTTTTCAAGGTTTCCCAAACCGTTGCATCATATATGGGATAGTAGCCTTGAAGCATTCTTGAGCAGCATGTTGTTTCAATACCCTTGGTTGAAATGTTGTCTTTCAGGGACATGGGGATTCCTTCCAGGGGCATCAGTTTTTCTCCGGCTGCAATTCTCTCATCAACTTTCCTTGCGGTTTCAAGGGCTTCTTCAGCCGTTACCCTTACGTAGGCATTTATAGTTTTGTTTAGCCTTTCAATATTATCCAAATATTTTTCAGTCAGTTCGACACATGAAATTTCCTTTGTTTCCAGTAATCTTTGCAGGTCTTTTATCTTGCTCAAAACCTCACCCCCTCTGGCTCTTCCTTACTAAGAAATACCCGTTTTCCCCGCCTTCTCTGTTCATTAAGATCTCATCCCGCCGGTAAGAAGGTATAACAAGATCTTCATTGAAAGCATTGGCAATATTGTTAATATTATCGAAATCAACATCACTGTCCCGGCTTACGGCTTTTATGGCATCAGCATAATCGATTATTTTTGACATATCCTGAATAAGCTGGTCCATTTCCTCATCTTTAACATACAATTTGGCAATTTTTGCGATGTGCAAAATCTCTTCCCTGGTTATCATTTTTTTCACCTACCTCAATTTTATATGCACTTCTCTCAATTGCTGTTCTGTTACCGCACATGGGGCATTTGTCAATAAATCCTGGGCATTGCTGTTCATGGGGAAGGCTATGACCTCTCTTATGTTTTCTTCCCCCGTAAGAAGCATTAAAATCCTGTCAATGCCGGGAGCCATTCCTGCATGTGGAGGTGCCCCGTACTTAAAAGCATTGTACAAGGAAGCAAATTTAGTCTCCAGTTCTTCCTTTGTGTATCCTGCTATTTCAAATGCCTTAATCATTATATCCAAGTCGTGGTTCCTTACGGCTCCCGATGATAGTTCAACCCCGTTACATACAATATCATATTGGAAAGCAAGAATGTCAAGAGGGTCTTTTTCAAGCAAAGCCTTCAAGCCTCCCTGGGGCATTGAAAATGGGTTGTGGGTAAAAGTAATGTTGCCGGTTTTCTCATCCACTTCAAACATGGGAAAATCAGTTATGAAACACATTTCAAACTTGGTCTCATCAATTAACTTAAGCCTCCTCCCAAGCTCGGTCCTTATCTGGCCTGCAAGCTTGGGTGCCTGGTCCCTTGTATCAGCAATGAAAAACAATACATCACCTGGTTTTAGCCCTGCCCTGTCAGCTATAGCCTTCCTGTCTCTCTCAGAAAGGTACTTGTCGATGGGGCCCTGGTATTTCATTTCAGGGTCCACCTTTATGTAGCCAAGGCCTTTCATGCCGATACTTGTAGCAAATTCAAGCATTTCTTCGAAGAAACGCTTTGGCTGTCTTGAACAACCGGGTACATTTATAGCCCTTACCGTCTTCTTTCTGAAGGGGGCAAAGTCTGTCTCTATAAACAAATCGCTTATATCGATAATCTTAAGGGGGTTTCTCAAATCAGGTTTATCCGTTCCGTATACCAGCATGGCTTCCGGATATGGAATCCTCTTAAAGGGAGGTTTTGATACCTCCTTGTCGGAAAAATTCGAGAATGTTTCATAGAGGACTTCTTCCGCAACCGCAAATACATCCTCCTGGGTGGCATAGGACATTTCAAAATCAAGCTGGTAAAACTCTCCCGGGGACCTGTCCGCCCTGGCGTCTTCATCCCTGAAGCAGGGGGCTATCTGGAAGTATTTATCAAATCCGGAAACCATCAAAAGCTGCTTAAAGACCTGGGGTGCCTGGGGAAGGGCATAGAACTTTCCCGGATGCTTCCTGCTGGGTACCAAGTAATCCCTTGCTCCTTCCGGAGAAGAGGATGTTAAAATGGGGGTCTGGATTTCCAAAAATCCAAGCTCGGTCATCTTATTCCTCATAAAAGATATGACCCGGGACCGAAGGATAATATTCCTTTGAACCTCCTTGTTTCTTAGGTCCAAAAACCTGTATTTTAATCTCAGCTCTTCTTTTGTTTCTTTTGATGAAGTAACCTCAAAGGGAAGAGGCTTCTTACCTTTCCCAGGACCCTAATGCTTTCTGCCACGATTTCTATGTATCCCGTATCAAGCTTTGGGTTTATGGTATCTTCGTCCCTTTTAACCACGGTTCCGGTTACGCGAATGGAGCTTTCCTTATGGATTCCCTTCAGCATTTCTTCATCTTCCACAACTACCTGCACAAGGCCGTATTGGTCCCTTAAGTCCGCAAACTTAACTCCCCCGTGGTCTCTTACATTTTCCAACCATCCTGATACCCTGACTTTTTTTCCTATATCGCTTTCTCTTAATTCCCCGCAAGTATGAGTGCGGTATTCATTTGGTCTCAACATAATCATTTATCCTTTCATACTTATTTTGTAAATGGTTTTCTTCATTAATATGT
>ERZ795047.5442-NODE-5442-length-10294-cov-4.293193_pt1 | contig 10294 bp, 8 predicted proteins | sample MGYA00375131_ERZ795047 | MGnify/ENA primary metagenome ERZ795047 (study PRJEB30176, sample SAMN05720228) | activated sludge metagenome | isolation source: Anaerobic digester | place: Japan | collected 2015-05-20 ... | reverse complement strand
GGCGGCCTCCACCGAGCCCACGTACGGGAGCGTGATCGTCCCCGAAGAACTGATGCGAAGGTTTCTACCAAAACCCTCGACTCCAAACACATCAACCTGGACCAGGTCCCCCGGCCCAAGCCGATAATCGTTATTTGCTTCTGTGAAACTGAGCTGTTCAATCCGTTGATTCCAGTTTGGGTTTTGGGCGAAGAGGACCGGGAAAGAGACCCCAAGGACCAATATCCCTAACTTCTTGACCATAAGACAAAATCTCCCTGCCAAGACTAAGCAGTTGTTTTCATGAATACGACGCTGTGTCCGAGCATCTGAGCAGTGAGCCATGATTTTTTGTAGTCTAGCGTTCATCGAATTTTCGGACTGAACCACTAGGCACCGGCCGGGCCGGTTGCCGAGGACAAATCAGTGTTGTACCGCTCGTCAAAATAGTGTCGGTAATAGTAGGTGTATTCCGGCGTGTCGATATCCACGTTGTTGATCATCCCACCCAGGATATGAGCGCCTACGTTGACCAGGTGATTGCTGGCTTTTCTGACCGTCTCACGCGATGTCGAGCCCCCCTTTATGACCAGCACCACGCCATCAACCTGCACTGACAGCAACAAACCATCCGTCACCGAGAGAAGCGGCGGGGTATCGATCAGGATGTACTTGAAGTATTCACTTAGCAAGCGTAAGGCCGTTTCCATACGCTCCGAACCAATCAGTTCAGCGGGATTAGGAGGCCGCAGACCGGCCGGCAGCACAAAAAGATTCGGATAGGTAGTTTGCCGGATCTGTGACGAAAGATCAGCGTTGCCGGATAAGTACGAGCTGATGCCCTGATTTTCCTTCAATCCGAAGGTACCAGCCAGTGCCGGTTTGCGCATATCCAGATCGATCAACAGCGTCCTTGCCCCGGTTTGAGCCAATACGATGCCGGTGTTAGCCACTGTCGTTGTCTTGCCCTCTCCAGGGATCGCTGAGGTAATCATCATTACCTTGGGTGGTTTGCCTGAGTGAGAGAGCAGAATCGACGTCCGGAGCGCCCTGTAAGCCTCCCAGACGCGAAACCGGGAAGGAGATGATCGAACCGGCAACTGTGTTTTAACTCCCCCACCCGATCCGGTCTTCTCGGCTAGAAGCCGGGAATTGGCGACAGGCAAGCCGCTAATTGTCGGAATGATCCCGAGCGATGGCAAGCCTAACGACTGCTCCATATCATCGGGAGTCTTAACCGTGTTGTCCAAATACTCCATGAGGAATGCCAGCCCGATGGCGATCATCAAGCCGACTCCTAAACCCATTGCCAGATCTCTCGCCCGTTGAGGAGAATAAGGAGCGGCCGGGACCTGGGCGTGATCGACCACATGGATGTTGCTGGTTCGTGCCCCGGCGGAAATTCCCGTCTCTTTCAGCCGCTGCAGCAATCCTTGATACAACTCGCGGTTGGTGTCCACTTCGCGCTGGAGGATGTTGTATTGGATCGAATCCTGGTTGAGCTGGTTCGCCTGTGCTTTCTGCCTTTCAAGAGCACGCTCCAACATCCGCTTTCGGTTGACGGCCACCTGGTAGTCGCTTTTCGCCCGCCGGATTGTCTCTGCTTTCTCACGATTCAACTGCTGCTGAACTTCCTCAATCTGCTGTCTAACCTGGATCACCGTCGGCCATTCGTTTCCGAACTGGGCTGACAGGCTGGCCAGATTCTGCTGAAGCCCAAACAGGCGCTCCTCGAGCAAGGCTATGCTCGGTGTCCGCAAAACTTGGGGAAAAGTCTCGGGAGTCGTGTCTTTGACCGCCTCGTACTCGGCCGTTTTGGTGATCAATTCGCCCTCGACAACGGTCATTTGAGCGTTCAGATCTTCCAGGGTTTGGTGGACAATGCTGCCTCGGTCATTGATGTTGAGGATGTTGTTCTCGCGGGCGTACTGAACCAACTCCTGCTCCGACTTCTCCACCTTTTTCTTCATCTCCTCGAGCTGCTTCTTAAGAAACTCATTAGCCCGAGCATTAGCATCGAACTTGGTCTGGAGGCTCTGTTCTATGAATTCCTCGGCAATCGTATCCGCAACCAGGGAAGCCAGCGTCGGATCCGGCGCGACCCATCGAATCTCCACCAGCCGGCTGTTCGGCACCTGCTCGACCTCAAGCCGAGACCCCAGCTTTTCAATCGCCGATCTTTTCTGAACGTCCGTTGTATCCTGGTTTGGCGCTGTTTCCTCCTTTCCGGAGCTCGAAAACAGGCCGAGAGCCGCCCGCCTGGCCCAGCCCAGCTGAGTCGTTACGACTCCTTCCCTTACAGGGACGTCGAAGCGAGGATCGTTCACCAGATCCAGGCGATCCACGACTCGTTGCGCAAGCGCCTTGCTCTGCAGAATCTCCAATTGAGTCTGGAGGAACATATCCGATGCCAGATACCTTTCCGCCGATTCATAGATCTCTTCGTACGGGAGCACATTGGCGGTTTCAGGATTAATCTGTATCCTTGCAGTCGCCCGATAGAGAGGCGTGGTGGTGAAGCTTTGGAGTCCGACCAGCAGCAAAACAAAAGCCACTACACCGGCGATGAGCCATCGCCTTTTGAGCAAGACTTGAAAGTACCGCCTGATGTCGAGAGAGTCGTCGTCCGGACTCCCCTGATAATCCCAGTACCGCTTGATTTTGATCGCTGAATCAGGGAAGGATTGTTCCCTGCGTGTGAGTTCTCGCATGCGCTCTTCCTCCGGTGGCCCCTTCTGATCGTCTACACCCTATCGGGCTTCGAACATTGCCTCTCGCTTGAACGTCCTCGAATGGCTCGCTTCCAGGCATGGACCAGCCAAAAAACGAGTTTGGCGGGCTAAGTGCAAAAGACGTTCCGATCTCGGTTTTCGCGCTAAACCCCTGGCAGCCCGTTGGTTTTCCGGACAGCGGCAGGGGTGTTGCTGAATTCCGTTACACAAAACGTGCAGGCAAATACCCAGGCAGTAGGTTCGCGAGAGTCTTTATTAAGCTGTTGGCTTAATATCGTATTGCTCGATCTTGCTGAGCAGCGTCTTGTAGCTCACTTTAAGCTCTTTCGCCGCGCGCCATTTGTTCCAGCTCGTGCTGCGCAACGCCTTGGTGATCATGTTCTTCTCGACCATGAAAGATGCCCGGCGACTGATCTCCTTCAGGTCTACGCTGTCGGGATTCTCCTGGAGGTAACTCTCGGCCAGTGCCTCTATCTGACCGTCGATCTGAGTCGAAAGGCGAGAATCCAACTCCGCCATAATGCTCTCGGCATCCTGCAACACGACATAGCGGCGAACGACGTTCTCCAACTCACGTATGTTGCCCGGCCAGTGAAAAGCTACCAGAAGATCCATCATGTCGGGCGGAATTGCCTGAGTCGGAACACGATACTCCTCGCTATACTTCTCCAGAAAATACTCCGCCAGGCTGGGGATCTCGTCTCGGCGCTCGCGCAGGGGCGGCACTTCGATCGATACCACGTTTAACCGGTAATACAGATCTTCGCGGAACGTCCCATTTGCGATCGCTTCCCCCAGCCGCCGATTGGTGGCCGCAATAATCCTGACGTCCACATGGATCTCCACATTGCTTCCCAATCTTGTAAAACCGCCGTCTTGAAGCGCTTGAAGAAGCTTGGCCTGGACCGAGGGGCTGAATTCTCCAATCTCGTCAAGAAAGATCGTGCCCCCATTGGCAAATTCGAATTTGCCTGGCCGGTCCGTGGTCGCGCCCGTGAAGGCGCCTCGCTGATAACCAAACAATTCGCTCTCCGCCAGCTCCGCCGGCAAAGCCGCGCAATTCACCTTAACAAAAGGTTTGTTTGACACCTTGGAGCGCGAATGAATGAGTCTTGCAACAACGTCCTTACCGACTCCACTCTCTCCCTGGATCAGAACCGGCACCCGGGCATTCGCCACCTGGAGAACCACCTGCTCAATCTGCTTCATCTTCTCGCTGCGGAAAACAAAGTCAGAAGACTTCTTCACCCCGTTGCGCGGCGCGAACCGGGGTGCTTGAACCGCTTGGCCCGGCTCGTCACTGAGCGTCTCCTTGATCGCCTGGCGAAGGCTTTCGAGATCGGCCGGCTTGCACAGATAGTCTCGAGCACCGTTCTTCATGGCCCGGACAATCGCGCCCGGTTCCCGGCAGGCGGAGACCACGACCACAGGCGCGGAATCAGAATCTCTAATGATCTGCGAAAGATCGGCTCCCGCCGACAAAGGCTCAACGAAGATCACATCGGGGCGGGAGCACTCATTCGACAAGAATCGGCGCGCCTGCTGCCAATCATCGGCACAGGTCACGTCAAAACCTGCCGAGACAAGCTGGCGAGCCACAAAGTTTTGAAAGGATTTTTCGTCGTCTACCAGAAGAACTCGTGTTCCTGAACTGGTATATGGCCATTTCGTACACATAATGCCTGTCGAAATGACGCCAACACCGACGTGGCGATGAAAGCATCAAGCTGCCCTTTTCTCGGTATGCAACATGGAGCAAAGTGAACAGGAATTCACAAATTCTGCAAACCGCGACACGATGTCGCTTTATCCAGGGCAAAGGGAGTTAAAGTAGTGAATGTTATAGTTAACAATTACTATAGGGCGGCTGCTAAGTCAATCGCATCAAAACCTTCTTAACTCCCAATAGAGTTGAAAAAAGACCTCTAACACTCTTGTTTGCTTCAGTAGAATCGATAACGTTTTATTTCTGGCCTCCAAATTGCAGGTAGGGTTTAATGATTATGTCTAACAACAGAGAGACAGGATTGGAGAAGCGGGAAGAGGAACGACCCCACCAGGGAGAACTACCTGCCGAACTGGCGGAGTTTTTGGAGTCGGTCCCTGCCACCGTATGCGAAACCGACATCTTCCGGTCCCTCAAGGCGGAAATTGCCCGCGCTGCTCGATACAACTTTCTGGTCTGTCTGCTTCTGTTGCGTATTGTGCCCGGCTGCCAGCCGCTCGTGCGATCCTCGCGAGATCAGACATGTGAGTTGACTCATCTGCTCGACTCGACTATCCGAGCCACCGATCTTCTGGGATCAGTGGGAAAGGGCCTGGTCGCTGTAATACTTCCTCATTCAGACCAAGACACTGGGCCTCGTTTGTTGGAAAGACTGCAGACTGAATGCCTTTTCAGTGCGTTCCGCCGGCGCACCGCTTGTGACCTCCGGGCTTCGTTTTCAGTCTACCCCACCGACGCCACTACCCTGCTTGACCTCTTTCGAGTGGCGCTCGGCAGACTCAGCTCCTAGCAACTCAACCGTTGTGAAGGCCAATTCACAATCTGTGAAGCGGTCTGCACAGCCCTTTGCACCACTTCTTTTTCCCCAGGTACACCGGCATGGCCCGGACCGAAGAGAGCTTCTGGCTTTTCAAGCAGAAGGTTAACGCGCCGGGGATGGCACAGAGTTTGCGTATGCCCGCCAGGAGATGAGCGCAGAAACGATTGCCGGGACAGAATCGTCTCCTGTCATGGATTCGGTGGTTCCCTCGATGCAGAAGCTTGCAAGCATCGTGAACCGGATCGCACCCACCGATTTGAGCGTCCTGATAACCGGAGAGACGGGTGTCGGCAAGGAAATTCTGGCCAGGCAGATACACGAAAAGTCCTTTCGGCGTGATCAGCCCCTGGTAAAAATCAATTCCGCCGCTCTACCTGACAATCTTATCGAAAGTGAGCTGTTCGGGTACCGTAGCGGGGCCTTCACCGGAGCGGAACGCGACCGCCCCGGACGCATTCTCGAAGCACACCGGGGAACACTCTTCTTCGACGAAATCGGAGAGCTGACGGTTGAATCCCAGGCGAAACTGCTGCACATGCTCCAAGACGGCGAGTTTCATTCCCTCGGTGCCGATCGGACAACTCGGGTCGATGTCCGAGTGCTGGCCGCCACCAACCGCGACTTGTACGAGGAGGTTCAGAGGGGTAACTTCAGGGAAGATCTGTTCTATCGACTCAATGTTGTCCATCTTGAAATCCCTCCCCTCAGAGAACGAACTCAGGACATCAGGATTCTTACCGATCATTTCCTGCGTGTCTATTCTCGGGAGTTCGGCCGCCCGGATCCCCCGCGGCTCAAAGAGAAACATTACGACATCCTGGTAGCCTATCCATGGCCGGGGAACATACGCGAGTTGGAAAACTTCGTGAAGTCCCTGGTCCTCTTCAACGACGTTCGGTCGTCATTCTCAAAGCTGAGCCAGCAGGCTGCGCAGCCGGTCGAGAGAAGCGCGGACCAGCTTTCACTGGTAGAAATGGCGAAACTTGCGGGATTGGACGCCGAGCGAAAGGTCATTGAACATATCCTGCGAAGGAACGGCTGGAACCGTAAGAAAACCGCAAAGATTCTTCGGATCAGCTATCGATCCCTTTTGAGCAAGATCAAGAAGATGAAGATTGACTGACATGGCTGCTCTCGCCAGTTTGAGCCGTTTGTAATGCCAAGGGAAACATTCCGCAAAGTCGTTCTGCGAAGCCGCTCCGGGAAACTCATTCCTGGATTTGCTTACCAGACGGACTTCAACGAAACAGTAAAGATACTGACCCGGGAAGGCAAGGAAGAAGTCTTCCCCTTGTCAGAACTCAAGGCGGTCTTCTTTGTCAGGGAGTTCGGGGGGGACCCTCAGCACGAAGAAATCCAGTTCCTCGCAAAAGTGCCGGCCAGCCGGGAGCTTTGGGTTCGGGCTCAATTCATCGATGGAGAGATGCTGGAAGGCAAGGTACAGAATGGGCTGGATTTGATCACCAAGGAGGGTTTCTACCTGTACCCCTCTGACGGTGAGGCAAACAACTTGTGCGTTTTTGTACCGAAATCCGCGCTCGCCGCGTTCTGGGTTCTGGCCCCCGATGAATAGCAGCATCCCACCATACGGCGATCATCATAACGAACAGAACTTGGAGCGTAGCGCTTTCCAGCGCACCCGACCCGTGTCCTGAAGAACCTGTCTATGCGGACCTGTGACACGACGAGGAGCGGGTGAAATCCAACAATTAGCGTCCCAGCGCACGGGCCGGCTCGCTCCGCTGGAAAGCGCTACCCTCCGAGCTCTGTTTGGCTGAAACTCCCTTGACACGGCTCCGTTCTTGGTTTATTTGTCGTTTCCTTGCGCAAACGTAAACAGCTGTTCCAGAAAGGACAAGACAATCTGAAATGATAGCCCGCAAGTATTTACTGAATGAAGACCAGATGCCTCGTTGCTGGTACAACCTGGCCGCCGATCTCCCTACTCCAATGCAACCGCCGCTGACATCTGACGGAAAACCGGTAACTCCCGAAATGCTCGCTCCGGTTTTCCCGATGAACCTGATTGAGCAGGAAATGAGCACCGAGCGGTGGATAGAGATTCCGGCCGAGATCCAGGAAATCCTGGCGCGATGGCGGCCCACGCCGCTCCGGCGTGCTGTTTACCTCGAACAGTACCTGAAAACACCGGCTCGCATCTATTACAAAGACGAAAGCGTCAGCCCTCCCGGCAGCCACAAACCCAATACTGCCGTGGCTCAGGCTTGGTACAACAAGCAGTTCGGCGTCAAGAGAATCACTACGGAAACGGGCGCTGGCCAATGGGGGTGCGCGCTGGCTTTTGCCTGCAAACTTCTCGACCTCGAATGCAAGGTCTTCATGGTCCGGATCAGTTACGACCAGAAGCCCATGCGTAAGCAGATGATGAAAGTCTGGGGCGCCGACTGCGTGGCAAGTCCTAGCGATCAGACCGACGCCGGGCGCCGTATTCTAGAAAAAATGCCGGATACGCCGGGGAGTCTCGGTATTGCCATCAGCGAGGCCGTGGAGGCCGCCGTGACCGATCGGTCCGGGCAGACCCGCTATTCGCTGGGAAGCGTTTTGAACCATGTGCTGCTCCACCAGACCGTTATCGGCCAGGAAGCCCAGAAGCAATTGCATGCAGCGGGCGAGAGGCAACCCGACGTCGTGATTGGTTGCGCTGGAGGAGGAAGTAACTTTGGAGGCATCGCTTTCCCCTTCGTGCTCGACAAGATTAACGGCGCCAATATCCGGATCGTGCCGGTAGAACCGGCTGCCTGCCCCACCATGACCAAGGCTCCCTTTGTCTATGACTTCGGGGATACAGCAGGTATGACACCGCTGCTGCCGATGTTCTCGCTCGGACATGATTTCGTCCCTGCGCCGATTCACGCGGGCGGACTTCGTTACCACGGCCTGGCCCCGCTGGTCAGCCAGGCAATCGTAGAGGGTCTGTTGGAGCCCCAGGCGATCGATCAGCTGACCTGCTACCGATCAGCGATTACCTGGGCACAAACAGAGGGAAGCATTTGTGCACCGGAAACCAGTCACGCCATAGCTTCCGTTATCAATGAAGCCATCAAAGCCCGTGAAGAAGGGAAAGAGAAAGTTATCCTCTTTTGTTACAGCGGGCATGGACTCATGGACTTGTCGGGGTACGAACGCTATTTGTCCGGCCAACTGCAAGAATTGAGCCTGTCCGAAGAGGAGATCCAACAATACATCAAGTCGCTTGAGAATCTGCCCAAACCGGAGCGTCGCAAGAGCGGAAGGTGGTAGGAAAACAGGGGTAAAGGGGGAAAGGGATAAAGGGGCAAAGGGAAAAGCATTTTCCATTTGCCCTTGCTCATTTTCCATTTTCCATTTCATCCTTCTCGGTCCCGCATTGTCCGGGAGGTCTCCGAATGGAAAATGGCAAATGAACAACGAAAAATGGAAAATGCTTTTCCTTTGTCCCTTTAACCCTTTTTTCTCTGCGATTAAGTGAGCTGGAGAATAGTCTGACGCAGATGCGGGTAGAGCTCGAGGAGTTTTTCGTGCTCCCCGAGGGTGAAATCCTGGAAGGCAAACCCGGGTGCAACGGTGCATCCGACCAGTGAGTAAGCCGAGCCGGGTAATGGATAGGCCCCAAACCAGGATCCGGCCGGTACGACATGCTGAAGTTTGTGTCCGGCAACCAGGTTCGAACCAAGGGTAAACGACTCCTCCTGGCCGCTTTCCGAAATGACCACCAGCCGCAGCGGTCCGCCCAGATAGAAGTGCCAGATCTCATCGAACCGGAGGCGATGCAGCCTCGATTTGTCTCCCTGACAGAGCAAGAAGTAAATGGCAGTTCCGGCCGGCCGCATGTCCGTCACCTCAGCGCCGGCGACAGCAACAGGCACCGAAGACCTGTAAGTCTCCCGATAATGCCCTCCCTCAGGGTGCGGCTGCAAACCGAGTTGCTCGATGAGCCAGGCTGGACTTGGAAGTTCTGTCATAAGAAGGAGAGTATTGTCTCGGTTTTGTGCGGGAGCTTCAAGGGTTTAAACTGTTCCCAAATGAGCAAAGCGGATGAGTTCCTGGTTCGGCTCGACAAGTGGCTTCATGTCGCCAGGGTTTTCAAAACCAGGAGCCAGGCGGCGCAAGCATGCGCCGGTGGCCGGGTTAAGGTCAATGGTGCGTCGGCAAAACCGCACCGGCCGATACAACGAGAGGACCGGCTGGAAATCGAGAAAGAGGACTGGACCAGGATCTTGATAGTGAAAGAGCTGCGTGACAAACCGGTCTCGAAAGCCGAGGCCCGGACGCTGTATGAAGATCTTACTCCGCCCCGTCCCGCGCTCGATCCTTTGGCCGCACTGCTTCGCCGCCCGCCCGTATCCAGACCGAGAGGCAGCGGCCGGCCGACTAAGAAAGACCGGCGTGTCATCACGAAACTGATGGGATGACTGTCGGCTTTGAGGCGCTGCGCGAACAGGGGCGAGCAACTGAATCTCTTGCCTTCATTCTACCGTCCTTGTTGATCATGAAGTGCTTACAACTCCTGTTAAGCGTTTTGGTTGGCTGTACCATTGGTTCGCCATTGCTGGGGGCTTTTCAAGGTACTCCTGGCATTCCGCCCGGAGAGGAGCAGGCGCGCGAGCGACTCAATTCTTCGCCGCGACACGGCGAATGGGTCACGGTCAAGGACGGGGAGGACGAGATCAAATCCTGGCTGGTCTATCCCGAGCGGTCGGACAAGGCACCGGTTGTCGTCGTCATTCACGAGATTTTCGGGCTGACTGACTGGATTCGTTCCGTGGCAGATCAACTTGCTGCTGACGGCTTCATTGCGATTGCACCCGATCTTTTGAGCGGCAAGGGACCGAACGGCGGGGGTACCGAGTCGGTCGATCGGGATGGGGCTGTTGGCCTCATCCGAGGACTAGAGCACGAGGAGGTCTTTCGTCGGCTCAACGCGGTTGCGAAGCACGCCACTTCGCTCCCTGCGGCTCTGCCGAGCTACGGGGTGGTCGGCTTCTGTTGGGGAGGCGCCATCAGCTTCGCCTATGCCACCGAACAGCCCGCTCTCAA
>ERZ795047.5437-NODE-5437-length-10301-cov-4.920457_pt1 | contig 10301 bp, 8 predicted proteins | sample MGYA00375131_ERZ795047 | MGnify/ENA primary metagenome ERZ795047 (study PRJEB30176, sample SAMN05720228) | activated sludge metagenome | isolation source: Anaerobic digester | place: Japan | collected 2015-05-20 ... | reverse complement strand
AAGTTTGCGTTTGGCCTGTACGGAGTTGGATTCGCTGCCGTTGGTATGCTGGCAACCCTTGGTATTACTTTGGCTACAGACGCCTTTGGTCCAATTGCTGACAACGCCGGTGGAAACGCACAAATGGCCAACCTGCCCAAAGAAGTGCGCCAGCGTACAGATGCTTTGGACTCGCTGGGTAACACCACCGCCGCAACCGGCAAGGGTTTTGCGATTGGTTCCGCAGCCTTGACCGCGTTGGCATTATTGGCCGGCTACATCGAAGAAGTCCGCATCTGGATATTTAGGGCGATCACTGATTCCCCCGATGGAACGTTTGTCAAAGGCGCCATCACTTTTGTCAAGGGTGCCACTGACAGAAGCCAAGGAATCATCAACATTTCTGAGGCTCAGATGTCTGACTTTATGGCGGCCTACGATGTCAGCTTGATGAATCCTGCTGTTATTTCAGGCCTTTTCCTTGGCTCAATGATGGTTTTCTTCTTTGCAGCTTTGACCATCAAGGCCGTTGGCCGTGCTGCTGGCTCCATGGTTGAAGAAGTTCGCCGCCAGTTCAAGGAAATGCCTGGAATCATGGATGGAAGCCAGAGACCAGACTACGCCCAGTGCGTTCTCATCTCCACCCGTGGCGCCCAGCGTGAGATGATTGTTCCCGCCATGTTGGCCATTGTCACCCCAATCGCCACTGGTCTAGTTTTCGGGGTGACCGGCGTTATGGGCCTTCTGATCGGCGGTCTATCTACCGGATTTGTAACAGCCATCATGCTGAACAACGCTGGTGGTGCATGGGACAACGCCAAGAAATTCATCGAAAGTGGCCAGTATGGTGGCAAGGGCTCTGAGCCCACAAGGCAGGCGTCGTTGGCGACACCGTAGGCGACCCCTTTAAGGACACAACTGGTCCATCTTTGAACATCCTCATCAAGCTTATGTCAATGGTTTCCGTTGTTTTCGCGGGCCTGATCGTTGCCGCTGGTGGACTGTTCTAGGCTTGTTTTTGGACCTTTCCAAAATCCCTGCTGCAAATCAGCCGTTGATTTGGGACCTCACTAATACAAACTAAAACACACCAAGCTTTTTTAGCGCCTGGTCCATTTGTCCGGGCCAGTCCTTGTTTGCCAAGGGACTTGCTGGGCTTGGATGCAAGACTCTGCCAATTGTCATATTTGGTGTTTTTCCAAAGATATGACGGACCCTTGATTCGGCAAAGGCCCCGATTCCAATTGCAAATTCAGGATCAAACAATTCAATTGTGGCCTTCAGGGCGTAATCGCAAACAAGTTCCAGGGGAGTTCTTTCATCAACTGGCAACTTATCTGGAGTTCGATTTCTGCCAGATTCTTCCATCATTACCAGAGGGCACCAGTTAACAACAAAAAAATCCTTGAAAAAGGCCTGTGGAGTCACGAACTTTTCCTTGGCCCAACCCCACAATCTGGCACCTGAAACTTCAGAACGTTTACATTCAAAACCCTGGATCTGGCGCTTGGGATGCTCGTTCTTCGGTTTATCAATAGGGGCAGAAATTTCCAACCAATCCCTGACCAGCCCGACTTCTCCAAAAGGCACTCCAACTTGAGCCATACCAAAAGGACCTGGGTTCATTCCAACCAAGATGACGCGTCTGTTTCCTTGGCCATACTTAGAGCAGTACAAATCCCAAGAAGCTCTGGCATATTCAAGTGGCTGGTACACGTGGGTAACAGGCGGACCAAATTTAAGGCCCGACAGGTCGTAAACAAGCTGATCGGTAATATTTTTAAGTTCCAGGACGGTGTCTTTCACAGGGGACAGCTCCCGTTGGTGATCGAGGGGAATATAGCAGGGGAAGGGGAAAGAGGACAGGGGCGGGAGCCGCTCAGCTACAGCCCCTCCATCCAGCACACCCGCAGGCTCTTGTCTGCCTCCCTCCTATTTCCGAACCTCTTTGGATCATTAAAGAATTCCAACCCAGCCTCAGTTTGACCAATAATCTTACAATCAAGTTTATCGCAATAATCTAGGCCTTCTAACAAACAATCCAATCCCAGGTAAACGAGCCTTTCATCGCAGATACAATCAAGCATAGGCCTCAACTTAGTGATCTCCCCCGGATTACTAGCATCAATACCCAATGGAACACGAAAGGCCATGTCCTGGCGCATGATTATCACATCCAGCTTGGCTTTATTGGCTGGCACAGTATGGTCGCCGATAATCTCATTGGAAACTATTGGCGCTACCAAACAGGTGTCTGGGTCAGCTCTAAGCAGACTTCCTATGTATTTCGCCTCGATCGAATTGTCTTCCAAGGTTATGGCAGGAGTCGCAAACTTCCGTTTCCAAGTCGCCCCTTCAGGGGCAAGACCGTGTAATGTCAATATTATTGATAAAGTCAGCAATCCAGAAGCTACTGGCAAACACAAATGCTTGTGCCTGCCTAGATACTGGATGCCTAACAAAACCCCAACAGGAACCATAGGAGCAACAAGCCTGACAAACTCGTATTCCGAGTGGCCCAGATATCTGTACCAATTCGCGGACATAAGTGCGATGAATCCCAGTCCAATACCCCAGGAAGCCAACGGCCTTACAAAGGCAGTCAACATCCCCAATCCAATCAACGCGATAGCAGCAATAGAAAGCCATGAAGCCAGTTTAATCAAGCCAAGAAAGAAGCCTCCCCAAAAGACGGTAGCCATCATGAAGGGGAAATAGACCAAGGTCCTTGGCTTATCGAAAAACCATAAGGGCAGATACACAACTATAACTGAAAGACTAACGACAAGTACAACGCTAAGTACGACGATAATCGCGCCAACAGGCTGAGCTACTAGGTTTTTGTACGCGCTAACTATCTTGGCAGACGTGGATTCCCAAAACGATTCAGGAGATTGGCCTTTCGACCATGAAATTAAAACCAATAGATTGGGAATAACCCACAGCGCCAGTGTTTCAACACGCAGTTCGGACAAAAACCACTGAAAAATCAGAGCAGAAACAGCAGCAAAACGGCCGGTCCAATCTTTTCCATCACTGGACCAAACCTTGTGAAAGGCTAAAAAAATCAATGGCGTTGCAAAGGACGCTGCACCAATTGGATGGTCTGAAACCAGATACTGGAATATACCGCTACTAAAAACTATGGATGCAGCGCCAACCAAAGACAGGAAGTAGCCTGCCCCTAGGACGACTCCAGCGGACACCAGCAATGGAATGGCCATCGCCATTAGCACCGTCGTCATTCTGGCATATACAAAAACAGGAGGTAGGACCTCTTGCCCAGTAAAGGCGAGTGTCAATCTGAACAATGCTGTCCTGGCCTTCTCGGAATGAAACAGTGAAAAAATCTGAGTGATGTTTCTGCCGGAATTACCTTCCAATGGCAGTGAAAACCAGGTCAACAACCAATCTTCCGGAATCATCAAGGCAGCAATCCCAAAGGCGACTGTAAGGCCAAGGACAATCCACGGTTTAAAATTGCCTTTGCCGGGCTTGTAGGCAAGCACAAGTGAAACAAAGCCAATTAACAGCAGCAACAAGCCGAAAATGGTCCCAAGCCAGTGACTATATGAAGCAAAGAAAATGGCTTGGCTGTCGGGATACACGGTCTGAATAGAATTCATCAATTCGTTGCCAGATTCCTGGATACTGGGCCCAAAACCATGAAGTTCACACAACTCAGAGCCAAAAACGCTGGCAGGAAGAAGAATCATGGTAAGCATCAGAAGTAGCCAGGGCATCAATAGACCAAGCAGGAGGTAGTCACAGGATATTTCACCATTCGAAATTGGTCAATTGTGAATGGGCGGGGTCAGGGACGGGGACAGGGTCAGGGACAGGTACGGAGACGGGGACAGCTTTAGTCCGAGATTTTGGAAAATCGTGCTCGCAAAGGTGTCAAAAACTCCTTCTTGATTAGGTCAGATGTGGTTTTTTGCGCTATCGAGATTGTTTTCCTTTGCTTTAACGCATAGAATCCCGACCGGGGTAAGCTTGGTTTACCTTGGCTACATTACAAAAGTTGGGGGTTTAAATGAAAAAGTCAGTGGTTTTAATAATTGGCGCCTGCTTCATGCTTGCCTGCAGTGATGGCAAGGATGAACCTGTAGATCCAGGAGACTTGAAAGACAAGATCGAACTCTGCAGTGACAACATTGACAATGATGAAAATGGGTTAACTGACTGCGAAGACACTGCCAAATGCGGCGATGTACCCATTTGTAAGGATGGCAAGCGCGTCGAAGCCGAAAACACAAAAGAAATGTGCGAAGATGGCCACGATAATGACCTTGATGGAATGACAGACTGTGATGACCCGGACTGTGCTGAATTTGACTATTGTCAGGACAGAGAGGACGAGAACACACTGGAGAAGTGTCAGGACGGCATCGATAACGACAAGGATGGAAAAACAGACTGCGATGACCCAGACTGTGCTGAATTCGACCACTGCCAGACTACACCCATAGAGGAAGAAAACACGCTAGAAAAATGCCAGGATGGCATCGATAACGACAAGGATGGAAAAACGGACTGTGGGGACCCAGACTGTGCGGAATTCGACCATTGCAAGACCAGTGGTTGCTAACTCTACTTTGCTGTCCTTACTGCGAAAGAATCTAGGTCTTGATGAAGGTGCAGTCTCGGTCAGTATTCCTTCAGCCGATTATTTGCCTTGGATCGAGAAGTCCGAGAGTGACGGCAAATGGCCCAAGCTGGATTTTGATACGAATACGCTGATCAACGTGGGGTTGTAGTTAGGGACAGGGGACGGGGGCAGGGACGGGGACAGGGACGGGGACAGGTTATCTTCTGACGATTACCACTTCTTCTTTAATAGCTTCAACCCGGCTTTGGCGGCGTCGATAAGCGGTTTTGTCGCTAGCGGCGCGCCTACCGCCCCTTTCATCCACTCGGCTGGAGTTAAACGGCCTTGAACGCACATGCGTTCCATCTCGGTTGCTAGGTTGCGCCCCTCAATCTGGGCCTCGATCTGAGCGTGAACCAAGTGGCCTATTGCATAGTCAGGAAGATAAAGACCATACACAATCATGTGGCTGTAAATGGCCAAAATCGGCGAATCCTTGACGCCAATCACCGGTGCAAAATACTTGTTCCAGATCTCGATTGCTTTAGCCACTGTAAATTCACGCAGTTGCGCTGCTGTTGCATCTGGATTTTGATACATCCATTCCCAAACAGCTATATCCAGCAAGCTGACTCCTGCAATTTCAAAGGTCATCCAGTAAAGGTCCACTGAACGAAGCGCCTTTTGTAAGGCCGCGTCTTCGGCTTGCATGCCTAACAGGTCCAAATCGCGCTCCTGGAATAAAAAGGCAAATGCCTCGGTAAATGCCGTGTTTGGAACCCCCATCATCAAGGTTGAATCGACCTTGTTTAGGGTAAATACCTGCTCAACACAGTGACCAAGTTCATGAATTGCTATGTTGTAGCCCTTATAATCCATGCCATCTGGACCAATTCGCGTACGCAGGCGGGCTGCATCAGACCTCATTCCAGCGCCCATGGCATGCCCAGCCCCTCTGGATGAATCCACCACAATGTGCGCCACCAGATAGTCAGCCGTCTCGGCATCAAAACCCAACCGCCCCAAAATCTGTGGCAGACCATCTTGAAAAGCCTGTGCATTGGGATAAAGCGCCTTTAGCTTTGCATCAAGCGCGTCAGTATCAACGGTACTGCGTACCTTGAAGCCGTCATACCAGATATCAAATGGCTCCAAAGAACGACCCAAGCGCTTGCTGATTATCTTGCCAACGTCTTTGGCAATGGGGTTGGAAACCACCTCTACCAAAAGTCTGCGCACCTCATCAACTGGAATCTCACGCTCGTGATCAAATTTCCTGGATATGTGGGTGGGAAATCTTGGAGAGTATTGGTCAGCGCCCTGCTCTGCCCTAAAGATGGAAAGCAGTTTTTCATACCTGACGTCAGCTTCACGATCCGAAACTATGGCATCAGGCCCAGCTGCGGCGATGTTATTTGTAATAGGATTCCACTTTATCTGCCCGTTATCAATCACAACTGCCGGAATTTCTTGGCGTAAAATTCGCTCCATTACCTTCAGGATCAATCGCTGCCGATCCAGGTTATTCACAGGGTCTACATACAGGCTTTTGATGTGGTCACGAAGGCCCCAGTGGCTGATCAAGGCAGGTCCATCTGGAAATGGCTGTTCTCCATTTGAATCACGCAACGCTGACGTGTGGATGTTGTACTTGATACTGTAATCTTCAGCTGCTGCATAAGCTGCAGTTCTGGCCTGATTTACCCCACCAGGAATCCTTAACAGCAAGGATTGGGTTAGCCTCTTTTGGGCCCACTCTCGCCGCGTCTTTTTGGCGTCTGCTGTTTTGGATTCAGGAAAGTTCAACAAGGCCACAAACGCTATCTTGCTGCGATAGATGTCCTCCGACAGCTGATCAAAGGGGTCAAAACCAGAAAACAGCAAGTCAACCGCCATTGGAGGCTTTAAATCAAGGTCGGTCTCCAAGCGCAAGGTCCTGGTCAGCGCGACTCGGTGACCAACTATCGCCTCCCAGTTTTTGCGAAAGCGCTCAAGCAGGGCCAGGCGTTCTTCATCCTTGGCTACAAACTGGGTCACACAAAACTCCTGGAATTCATTGGCAGGACCATCAGTCTCACGCCAAAAAAGGGCGGCCTGACGCACGCCATCATTGGCTAGCTCCTTGAATTCTGCTCCAAACTTTTCAACTACAGCATCAACTGTCTTTGAAATGACCGCTTCATCGATGAAACTGCTCACAGACACCTGCCTTGCCTCTAATTCCAAACACAAAAGCGTTAGTGCCAACACTGGCACAACCAGGCCCAGTAACCTTAAACTAGCTTTCACGCAAACCTCCATTTCATAACGCCCCTTAATAATGCCACATGCAGGCGCACAGTAACAGTCATCTAAAATCGCTGTCCGCCCCCAAAAATCATCCAATACGTGATAAATTGCCTCCGGGAATTTTTAGGAGAAAAGACATGTCTGTGCACCCTAGAGCTGGTCAACCTCCCATTGAACTTGTTGATATAACAGCTTTAATTGATGCCTATTACCAAATAAAGCCAAACGTCGAAAATCCTGAAGAACAAGTCAGCTTTGGAACCTCTGGACATCGTGGGTCTTCTTTGCGCAACTCGTTTACAGAAACGCACGTTGCGGCGATTGTTCAAGCCATTTGTGACCATCGCAAATCCGCTGGGATTACAGGCCCGATGTTCCTTGGCGGAGATACTCACGCCTTGACAGACCCAGCAATCAAGACCGCCATTGAAGTGTTAGTTGGAAACCAGGTAAACGTGCGAATTCAAAAGGATCTTGCCCCAGTACCAACGCCTGCGCTTTCGAGAGCGATCATCGCCCTTGGCTTGGAAGGCATCAAGTGCGACGGGATTTTGGTGACGCCATCGCACAACCCACCTGCTGATGGGGGCATCAAGTACAATCCGCCACATGGAGGCCCAGCTGACACCGATGTAACTGGACCAGTCCAAGCCAGGGCGAACCAGCTAATCGCCCAGAAACTGGCTGGGGTAAATCGAGTCGAGTTCTCAAAAGCCATTAAATCTGAATATGTTGAGGAATGGGATTTCCTGATGCCTTATGTTTTGGACCTGGTAAACGTCCTAGACATGCATGCAATCGCTAGATCTGGAGTAAAGCTAGGGGTCGATCCGCTGGGTGGGGCTTCGATTCACTACTGGGATGTGATTGCTGACGTTTACAAATTAAATCTGAAGGTTGTAAACGACTCTCTGGACCCGACCTTTGCATTCATGCCACTGGACCATGATGGAAAAATCAGGATGGACTGTTCTTCACCATGGGCCATGTCTGGGTTGGTTTCCAACAGAACACAGTTTGATGTCGCTTTTGGAACCGACCCAGATTCTGACCGCCATGGCATTGTGACCAAGGACGCAGGGTTGATGAATCCAAACGCCTATCTGGCTGTTGCGATTGATTATTTGTTTAACCATCGCCCAAATTGGGGTTGGGAAACGGCAGTTGGAAAGACTTTGGTATCAAGCAGCATGATTGACCGTGTGGCCAAGGCGCTTGGTCGGAAACTGATTGAAGTTCCAGTTGGATTTAAATGGTTTGTCCCTGGTTTGTCGGCTGGCACTCTTGGCTTTGGTGGCGAAGAAAGCGCTGGGGCGTCGTTTTTAAGGTTCAATTCCAAGGTCTGGAGCACCGACAAGGATGGCATCCTGCTGTCTTTGCTCGCGGCTGAAATTACGGCTGTAACAGGCAAGGATCCGGGCGTTCATTATGACGAGTTGGTCTTAAGGTTTGGGCGCCCTTACTACGCAAGGCTGGACGCACCTGCCAATGCCCAAGCCAGAAAGGCCTTGGGTGCGCTAACCCCAGACAAGGTGGCAGCAAGCATGCTGGCTGGCGAGCCAATTACTGCCCGCTTGACGCACGCACCTGGTAATGGCCAACCCATCGGAGGCTTAAAAATTGTTACAGAATCAGGCTGGTTTGCGGCAAGGCCTTCTGGAACTGAGGATCTTTACAAAATTTATGCAGAAAGCTTTGTAAGTGAAGACCATCTAAAGCAAATTCAGGTTGAGGCCAAGGCAATCGTAAGTCAGGTTCTTGAGTCCATTAAATAGGGACAAAATGATAGGGGGCAAAATGCGTTTCACAGGCAAAGTTGTTGTCATAACAGGTGCTTCTTCTGGGATAGGGGCCGCGCTGTCAAAGGAGTTTGCAGCCCAAGGTGCCACGGTTGTTTTGGCTGCTAGACGGCTTGACCGCTTAGAAGAGCTAAAACAGGAAATCGAAAAAACTGGTGCAAAGGCCTTGGCGGTTGAGTGCGACGTCACATCCGAAGAAAGCGTCAACGCGGCATTTGAAAAAGTGCGAACCGAACTGGGGCAAATCGATGTTGTAGTTGCAAACGCCGGCTTTGGAGTAACCGGCAATATTGACCGCTTGAAGGTATCAGACATTGAGCGACAGTTTGACACGAACGTCTATGGCGTACTCAGAACTATATATGCCGCACTTCCAGACCTAAAGAAATCCAAAGGTCGCTTGGTGCTGATTGGCAGCGTTTCAGGCTTCATTGGTACCCCTGGAAGCGCCGCTTATGCAATGTCAAAGTTTGCAGTTCGAGCCCTTGGAGATGTGTTGTGGGCAGAGCTGGAGCACGCTGGAGTGACGGTAACGACAATTCACCCTGGCTTCATAGAATCCGAAATTCGACTTGTTGATAATTCAGGGACTTACAGAACTGACTTTAAAGACCCTGTACCCACTTGGCTTCAGATGACTGCACCTGTCGCTGCCAGGCAGATTGTTCGGGCGGTTTACAATCGCCGTCGTCAGGCCGTGATCACCTTCCATGGTAAAGTTTTCGTTTTAATGAGCCGCTTTACCCCATGTCTGGTGGCGCACCTTTTGAGGTTCAATGCTAACCAAGGGCTGAAAACTGGCGGTATCGGAGCTAGGAAAGAGTAATCAGATGGCGAAAAATCTGGCTGCTTCTTGATCGATTAACTCAATGGAATCTCGCAACAAATGGTCGTCATCAACCTCTATTAATCGAGTGTCAGGATTATCCATGGCGTAGCGTCTGGATTGCTCAATAGGAACCAAATCATCACGGGTCCCGTGGATAATAAGGGTCGGACAGCCTGTTGCCGGAGATTTAGGATATCTGGCCATATCCTCAACTAGCTCATAATGAACTGGCACTTTGTCGCCGTTTGCGTCAGCCAGCAAAAGTCTGCCTTCCTTTTTCCACTGATCCAAGGCCACTTGTCCAACCAAGCTGTGCCAGCGATCCTGCAACCCAAAACCAGGGCAAAGCAACACAAGTCGGTCACAACGACCAGGATGCATTGCAGACCAAAGGGCCGCCACATAACCCCCAAGGCTAGAACCAATAAAGCGCCAACGGTCGTGGATGGCGGCCTGCCGATCTATTTCGTCCAGGGTGTCCAAAATATCAGTCAACGTCATCTTGGCAAAAGAGGGTGAATTCAAATCTGGCAACGCCAAGGTAACCCCACGTTTTCCAAAGGAATTAGCAAGCCAAGTCCCCTTGGTGGCATTGGGCCCAGAAGAAAAGCCGTGAAGATAGGCATAGCGAAGCATAATCACCCCATTAAAAGTAGGACATCAAGGAAGTGTAGGATATACCCAAGGGCGAAAAAATGCACTAGGGGGAGGCAGGGGCGGGGACAGGAGCAGGGACGGGGACAGGGACGGGGACAGGGGCAGGGGCAGGGGACGGGGGCGGGGTCAGGGGCGGGGGGCTAGGACAGGGGCGGGG
>ERZ795047.5431-NODE-5431-length-10311-cov-3.558600_pt1 | contig 10311 bp, 5 predicted proteins | sample MGYA00375131_ERZ795047 | MGnify/ENA primary metagenome ERZ795047 (study PRJEB30176, sample SAMN05720228) | activated sludge metagenome | isolation source: Anaerobic digester | place: Japan | collected 2015-05-20 ... | reverse complement strand
TTTTGGCCTCTCTGCAGATCGCGCGAGCCTTGGCGCGCCATCGTGAGCGGGTACGCGTATTCGTGCCCCACTATGCGATGTCAGGTGGGACCTTGATTGCTTTGGCAGCCGACGAGATCGTCATGTGCGAGCATGCCGTGTTAGGTCCGGTGGACCCACAGATCGGCCAATACGCCGCGGCGTCCATTCTTAAGGTTGTGGAGCGGAAGCCGGTGGAGCGAATTGACGACGAGACGCTGCTGTTGGCCGACCAGGCTGAAAAGGCCGTCCCAGGTCCGGGAATCGGTGAAGGAACTCTTGATAAATCGTCTTCCCGAGGAGCAGGCGGAATCACTGGCCGAGACCTTGTCGAGCGGACGATGGACCCACGACTACCCCATCACGGCCGCGCAAGCTCTCGAGCTCGGGTTGCCGGTATCGACCGACATGCCTGAGGAGTTTCTGCAATTGATGAATCTCTTTCCTCAACCCGTCCGCCGAACTCCTTCAGTGGAGTACCTGCCCGGGCGACGAACGGCTGACAATGGGGCTCGGAGCGCTCAAGATTGAGATACTAGGTTTGCTCAACTTGCCGGGTTTAAGGCGGAGGAAAACCGTCGGTCGGGCGACACTTCATTATCGTGATGCTTGGGAGAATCTTGTTAAACGACGCCGGCTTCACTTAGACCTGTTCGCGCCCATTGTGATGTGCGTGCCGGCGGCCCAGAGTTAGGATTTCAGTCGCCCGGGGATGTGAGATCCTTCGTCAAATGAAGATGGTTCTGGCCGCCTGTCGGCCTGGAGTCCACTTGCCTTTGCGGGAGCTCTCGGAAAAGATCGGGGGACGATGAGAAGTCTGGTGATTGGTTTCATGTTGGCGGCCGTGGCAGGCTCCGCACTGGGGAGTCCGTTAGAGCAGTTCGTCCGCCGCGAAGGCGACCGCCTATTTGAGGGCGATCGGGAGTTCCGCTTTATTTCTTTCAATGTTCCGAACCTCCACTACGTCGAAGACGACCTGACGTTCGAAAGGACGATGCCGTATCGCTTTCCCGACGAATATGAAATTCGGGACGCTTTGGAAACGATTCGCCAGTTGGGTGGCCGCGTGGTGCGGACGTACACGCTCCCCGTGTATCAGGCTTCTGTGCCGGCGGACACTCCCAAGTACGTGGAAGGAATCGGGAAATATAACGAGACGGCATTCCGAACGCTGGATTTGGTACTGGCCTTGGCCGACGAAACCGGGATCCGCCTCATTATCCCCTTTATCAACAACTTCCAGTGGTGGGGCGGGGTCGGTGACTTTGCTGCTTTACGGGGCAAAGACCGAGATGCGTTCTGGACGGACCCCCAGCTGATCGCCGACTTCAAGGATCTGATGCGTTATGTCGTCAACCGGGTCAATACCGTGACCGGGATTCCCTATCGTCAGGAGAAGGCGATCCTGGCTTGGGAGACCGGTAACGAAACCCAGTGTCCTCATGCGTGGACGCGCGAGGTGACCGCCTACCTGAGGGAACTGGACCCGAATCATCTGATCGTCGACGGCTATCTGACAAGCGTCCTACGTCGGGAGTCCATCGACGATCCGAATGTGGACATTGTGCAAACGCACCACTACGAAGCGGATCCTTCCGAGATGCTCCGGAATATCCGACGAAGTGCCGCGGCGGCCCGCGGAAAGAAGCCGTACATGCTGGGGGAGTTTGGTTTCATCAGTACTCGTGCCGTAGAAGCCGTTCTGGACACCGTCGTCGAGGAGGGTTTGGCGGGAGCTTTGCTGTGGAGTCTTCGCTACCATCACCGACGGGGAGGTTTCTTCTGGCATTCCGAGCCGGCCGGCGGGGACTTTTTCAAGGCCTACCACTGGCCCGGCTTTCCATCGGGGGAGCCGTATGACGAGCGCGGGCTGATGGCACTGATGCGCTCGAAGGCCTACACCGTCGCAGGCCTTTCAGAGCCACCGCGGCCCGTTCCGAAAGCTCCCCGCCTTTTGGCGGTGGAAGACCCTTCAGCGTTGACCTGGCAGGGCTCGGTCGGAGCTTCGGATTACTTGGTGGAACGGGCTGAGTCGGCCGCCGGATCCTGGCGGATAATCGGGTCACCGACGGACGACGCACGATGGCCGTACCGGAGTCTGTTCTGCGACGAGCAGGTGGAGAAAGGACGCGGCTACTACTACCGGGTGCGGGCCCGCAATGCGGCAGGTGTCTCGGAACCGTCCAACGTGGTCGGTCCCGTGGTCGCCAAGTACCGGGTTCTGGTGGACGAGCATGAGAATCTCTCGCAAGTCTTTCATGCAATCGGCCCCATAACTCTCGAACAAGACCAAGCCCGTCGGTTTAAGGAGGACTTTCACCGGCTTCGTCTGGGAGACGGTGGAGCCGTCATCTACCGGGTGGCGGGCCGCTTGCAGAGAATCCGTATATTCAGCTTTGCGGAGGACGCCGTCCCCCGACTGGAGATAGAAGTCTCCGACAACGGGGCGGAGTTTCAGGCGGCACCCGCCGACGTGGAGGAGTTTGGCGCGGGGGAAGCCGAATACGGGTATTTGACACCGGTACGCTATACCGTCGGTAGAGCGGGGCTTCCGACGGGCGGCTATGTACGACTGCGTTCCCGATCCGTCGTTCATCTTTCCCGGGTCGAACTCTACTACTCACAGGTCGATTGACGTTGCCGTGGAAGGGCGGCGTTTCGCTCCTTGCACCGCGTCTTTGGCGGCGGTCTGCCGAGTCGGGAGCGTTTTGGAGCGGAGAGCCTTACTGTACGCTTCGATCTGAGAGGAAGGCCAGGTGATCCTGAGCGCTCTTACGTAGGATGGGATCGATGCAATCCAGGATCTTGAGAACGCAGGGCATGTTGAGACGATAGAAAACCTGGGTGCCCCGCTTCTCACTGACAAGCACGCCCGCACTGCGGAGAAGCGAAAGATGTTTCGAGACCGTAGAAATGTCAGCGCCCGCAAGTTGGGTGAGGTCGCACACGCAGCGCTCGCCCTTCGCCAGCTCTTGTACGAGCAGGAGGCGTGTGGGATGGGCCAAAGCCTTGATGACTCGCGCCTGGGCTTCAAGACGCGCTTTTTGGACGGCCTCCAGTTTCACCTTTGGCAATATAGGCAACAATTACCTTAGTGTCAATTGACCTGTGCTGACGACCGGCTGGCGTGTCTGAGTCGTACCTACCGGGAGCTCGGATCGTGCAGAGGCGCCGGGTGCGCGGGAGTCCACGGTTCAGAGGAGGTTTCCGGATACTCGGTTCAGCCGAGTGATTGGCGCAATGTTGGGACCCCGCGTTCGCCGGAAGGCCTGCAAGCTTCAAAAGGTTTCTGCGACGTCCGGGTCGTTGCTGTCTCACCAGCGCGAAAGATCGCTATTTCAGCTTGGGAGACTACAGGTGAGGGGTCCGAGGATTCTCTCTGGAATCAGAAGACTTCGACGCGGTATTCAAAGCTGGGTGCCGTGTTGTCGGATGGAACGGCGCAGCGGACCGGACGGCGGGACTTTCAACGAGCAGCGTAAGATCGCTTCTATCCTGCGAACGTTGAGTGCCCGCCAGCCCGGCTGGCCGTGAGACGTTGGAAGCCGGGTAACCTGGTTGGCCTGGGCCGGAATCTTTGCGCAACCGACGCTTAGGACACCTGCAAATTCCCAGGTGCCGTCGACTGCAGTGTGCCGAGGAAAGAAAGGCCCCGGGGCAAGTATCCGAGCCCCGGGGCGTGTCACCACAAGTTCAGCGAGCCGGGGTCAGAACGATATTTCTATACTCCACCGGACCGTGGTCTCCTTGGAGCAAGATGGGACCGGGAGCCTGTTCGTCGCAGTCCAGTGCGCCTCCCGTGATACCGCCGATTAATTGGCCGTCGACGGTCGTCTGGCCGTTGAGGACGATCCAGACACGATATCCAATGAGCGTGACGTCCAGGATGTTCCATTCGCCCGCCGGCTTGGTGGCGTTGACAACCGGAGCGATTTGCCCGTAGATGCCACCGACCATTCGGGTGAAAGGTTCTTTACCGTAATCGTCGGCCACCTGACTTTCGTATCGGCCCCGCAGATAGATGCCGCTGTTGCTGCCGGGAGGGATCCGAAACTCGATGTGGAGTTTAAAATCTCGAAACGTGGCGGAGGTGCGAAGGTTGGCTCCGCTCGCCTGATTGACCAGTATGCCGTCGGCCGCTTGCCACTTGCTGCTGCGGGAGTCGGCCGGTTCCCAACCGGTCAGATCGCGCCCGTTGAACAAGCGCAACGGTTCGCCCCAAGTAACGGTTCGGTCTTGCCCCTCCATGCGGTCGGGAGCCCGCCGGGCTTCCCAGGTGAACGATCTTTCCCCGCTGGCTCCGGTGCCCCGTAATATGTCGCCGTCCAAGGTGCCGGAGAGCTTCGGCCACGGGCCGTTTCGATCGCCCTCATAGTGAGACTCCGGCACCATCTGGATCTCCACTCGATTTCCCTGGACGATAACGTCGCAGGGCATGGGATGACCGCCGCGGTGCAGGTAGAGGGCTTTCCAGCCGACACCTTCCTGGTGCGTAATCCGCAGCCATGAAGCAAAGGTGCGCTCGCCGGCTTGTTCGGTGACAAGCCAGGCCCCCTCGAGCGGTTGCTGGGCCGAAAGGGGTACAGAGAGAGACATTAGGCCCACCGCGAGCAAACTCAACAACCAGATTCGTATTTTCACTGACTACCTCCTTAAACATTAAAAAAACAGGTGAATCCGGGCGGTTCACCTTCTTCCGTCCGATTCCCTTGTCCAACCGGGGAGGAACCGACGTTTCTCGAATTTGCCGGGAGGTCTCCACCGGCCGGTCGGGGCACCTCCATTCCTCCCACAGCCGTCCTCCCGGCACGAAAGCGAAGTGGATTCCTGTGCAGTCGCGTCGTCTTGTACGGCCTAAGTGGGCTGAGCACTCCGATCACCGCCCCTCACCCTTGAAGCATACATATGCTCAGTCTTGGTTGCTAGAGGGCGCTGTCGATAGGTCCTTGGAATCGGGCTATCGGCGTCGGTTGGACCTTCGGGGCGTTTCGGTGAGCCGAAACGTATTAGTAGGTCTGCTATCGTCAAGTCATGTTGATTATAGTAGTATGACGTAAAAGTACATTCAGATCAATATCTTGTCAGCGTTTGCCAAGCTTGACCCTGGGAAGAACGAAAGATACGATCTCGCCATTGCACATCTTCCGTTTTGGGGGGTTCGACGTTGATCCGAAGGTGGTCAGTCGGAGTGGTGCGTTTTGGTTAGTTTCGGGTTCATGGAGGGAGAAGCAAAGTTATGAAGCAACCTTTAGTTTGGGGGCTAGTGCTGTGCGTACTGCTCCTGGTTGGCGGGACGTGGGTGGCGGCCCAGTCGGCCGGTAGCGCCTCATTACGCGGAACCGTGAAGGATCCCACCGGCGCTGTGGTCCCGGGAGCGGACGTGACGATCATCAATGAAAACACGAAGGATGAGCGGCACACGATAACCGACGAATCCGGAGGGTTCTTCTTCGGCGCCCTACGCCCGGGGCCTCACACGCTGCGGGTGGAACTACCGGGTTTCAAAACTTACGAGGAAACCGGTTTGGTACTGCGCCCGGCGGAGGCGCGCGGCGTCTCGGTAACTCTCGAACTGGGCGAGATGACCGAGACCATCACAATCACTTCCGTGGCCGAATTCATCAAGACGGAAACTCCGGCCAAGGAAGACACCATTACGGCTCAACAAATCGACAACCTGTCGATCATTGGGCGTAGCGCGCTCGAGCTGTTGCGGGTCCTGCCGGGTGTTGTGGCTCCGACCTCGGAACAGTTGCAAAGCGTGTCTTTCGGGGGAGGTTCGAACCAGAACAGCGCATACAACGTGAACGGACTGCGGGGGGAATTCAACATCGTTACGTTTGACGGCGCTCGGATGCAGGATATCGGCTCAAACAACGGAACGATCCTGACGGCGAACCCGGAAATGGTTCAAGAAGTGACCGTGCAAACATCGAATTATTCGGCTGAGCACGGGACGAGTGGAGTACAGATCAGCGCTATTAGCAAGAGCGGTACCAGCGAGTTCCATGGAACGGTTTACGATTACATTCGCCATTACAAGTTGGCGGCGAATGATCGATCCCGCAATCTGATCGGGTCCCCTCGGCCGGAAAGTAAGTTTCAATACCCCGGTTTCAACGTTGGTGGCCCGGTCCTTTTTCCAGGTACGAATTTCAACCGAAACCGTGACAAGCTGTTTTTCTTCGTAGGATTTGAAGTTCAGTTGCAGGATGTGGATTCCGGATCGGTGCTGGGGGTTGTCCCTACGCTTAAGCAGCGCCAGGGCGACTATAGTGAGCTGCTGGAGGGAAAAGGTCTGAATTTTGGGCAACCTCAGACCGTCTTGATCCCCCAAGGCTATCCGGGTGCGGGCGAAGCAGCTCCGAATAACGATTTGTCTCCTTACATCCATCCCTGGGGCAAGGTTTTCACGGATCTGTATCCGGCACCGAACCTGGACCCTGCTACGACCGACTACCGTTACAATTACGCCTACGGTGCTTTGGCTCCGACCGATCGTACGCAGCTTTTGATGCGCTTCGACTACAACTTCAGCGAAAACACGAAATTGTACGTGCGGTTAGGGCGTGAGACGGAAGAGGTGGAAATGAACCGCGGTATCTGGTGGGACTCGTCGCGGTTCGAGTTGCCGTCCCACGTACAGGGTGACAACCTCGGGCGGTCCTTGTCGGCCAACTTGGTGCAGGTCCTCAATCCAACCACCACCAACGAGTTGGTGGTCAGCGCGAGTAAGCTGGAGCTCGACAACGATTACAAGGAACCTGAGAGTCTTCTCTTGTCGACACTCGGGATGCCGGAGTATCGGGGGCTGTTCGATCCCTCGCAGATTCGTAACCAGTACGTTCCGGTCGCTTATTTCTCGTGGGGGCAGGGGCTCGGGGAGTTTTGGGAGCCTGGTGGCTTGCCGATGTTCGCGCACAACGACAGCATTTCGGTGATTGACAATTTCAACAAGGTTGTCGGTGCGCACGCTCTCAAGTTCGGCGGCTTTATCGAGCAGGCGAACAAGAAGCAGAACTTCAACGGCGACGATGAAGGTGCGTTCGAGCTCGGCTCCACCTGGACGCCGGGAAACACCGGGAACGATTATGGCGACCTCCTGGTGGGACGGATTGCGGCTTACGGGCAGACGACCAGTACGCCGGTGGGGCATTTTCGGCTATGGAACTATGAGTGGTATGTCCAGGACAACTGGAAAGTGCGCCCGGGCCTGACTCTCGAACTGGGCGTGCGATTTGCTTACTGGCCGAATAACTACGAGCGCGACGGACTGGAACTCGTGTTTGTGCCGGCTGATTACCTGCCCGGAGAAGGCCCGTTCCCGGGCGGCGATGTGACTCGTCCGAATGGTGTACGGTTCGCCAAGTACGATGAGATTCCTAAAGGAATCAGCGAAGATCCCAGTCTGTTGGTGATGCCGCGGGTGGGCTTCGCCTGGGATATTCGGGGAGACGCCGGCTTTGTGCTGCGGGCCGGCATCGGTGTGTTCTACAACCGTCCGCAGGGGAATACCCAGTACTGGGTTTTGCAGACTCCGCCGAACCAGTACAACGCGTCCATCGACACCTGGTCCGGTCAAAGTCTGGGAGGGGGTGAGGGCCTGACCTACAACACGATCAGTGAAGTGGATCCTTTCAGTCGTCTGGGTTCAGTCACCATGCGGAGTCAGACACTCGATGCGATAGACGTTCCACAGGTGACAAACGCAAGTCTCTCGCTGGCCAGTCGACTTCCGTTCGACCAGGTTCTGGAGGTTGCGTACGTGGGAACGTTTGGACGTCACTTGTCGGCTCAGCGGAACATCAACGCTATCCTTCCGGGCACGTTCCTGAGTGGAACCGTAGGCAATGCGGATTTGTCGGATCCGATTCAAAGAGTCGCCTTGAACGACCAGGCCAGAGCGCAGTTCTTGCCGTTCGGAGCCTACGGGAACATCATGAATACCGAGTACTCGACCAACTCGAATTACCACTCCCTGCAGGCGACGCTGCGACGGCAGGCGGGGCAGCGGCTGCAATACTACGCGACATACACATTCTCGAAGGTCTTGGGAACACAGCCGGGAGGTGACTACACCGAGATTGATCCCCTGGACAATAAGGGGCGGAACTATGGTGTCCTAAGTTACGACCGGACCCACATTTTCAACCTCTCCTACACGTATCAGGTTCCGTCGCTTGCCAAGGGTGGTTTTCGGAATGGATTCACGAAGGCCGTCTTTGACGGATGGCAATGGTCGGGAATCACCACGTTTGCCAGCGGTACGCCCGTGACGTCTCTGAGTTTCAGCGGTCCGCTGGGAAGCGCAGGTGTGGAACGGGCGTTTTTCGGAACCGACTCGTACCGAACCGGCGTCGCCCCCCTGTATCTTTGCGATCCGCGGACCGGCAACAGCGGCGTGGGAGAGGCGGTAATCGATCTGGGTTGTCTTGGGATTCCCGCCTTTGGAGAAACCGGGCCGACTCAACCACCTTACTATATGCGCCTTGTGAAGGGCCGCTGGAACTTCGACATGACCTTCTTCAAGGATTTCGACTTTGGAGAAGATCGGCGTCTGCAGTTCCGGGCCGGCCTTTTCAATATCTTTAACCAGGCGTACCCGCTCAACACGGGAGAGGACATCCGTCTGACGCTCAACACGGTTTGTAACGTCGAGGTCGATGGAGTTCCGGACGGAGTCGGCGGTTTGTCGGATGGTGTGTGTGATCCGACGCAAGGCTTCAGCTACGACGATCTGACGCAAGCCGAGTTCGGGCAGATCGTCAGTAAACGAGGACACCGGATCATCGAGCTGGCTTTGAAGTTCTACTTCTAGGGTTCTGCTCGGCTAAACCGACAGGTAGAAGGCCGGAGGGGAGTGAAACTCCTCTCCGGCCATTTTGTTTCGGCCTTTTGGCGGGCGGTCGGCTGATACGCGTTGGATGGAAAGCCGCCCATTCGTTGTACTGTGTACTTATCTACCAAGCGATGGAACAGGGGAAGTGTGCCATAGGAGGCTGCCTTCGCAGAACCTGGAAGGCTCCTCTAGTCACTACGGGGTGACGAGGGCCGCTGTCTGGCCCCCTTGATTTTTTGCCCTGAGTCGCCGATAAACCTGCGGGACGTGGAAGAAGTCTTGAGAGGAGGAGCATGGGATCATGCGTAACGTTCTTCGGCTGGGGCTGGTTTTTTGTATGGTGTTATGGACGGGATGCTTATCCGGTCGTGAGACCGGCGGAGAAAGCGCCGGCCAGGAACCGGAGATGAAGCGAATCCCGGTGATCCTGGATACCGATATCGGTTCGGATATCGACGACACCTGGGCTGTTGCTCTCTTGTTGAACTGCGCGGAACTGGATCCGCGGCTGATTGTCACAGCCTCGGGAGATACGCGGGCGCGCGCCCGCCTGGCCGCCCGCTTCCTGGAGGTGGCGGGCCGTGCGGATATACCGGTGGGGATCGGTCGTTTCGAGGGTGAGGAAGACCTGCCGCAGGCTCCGTGGGTTGGCGACTACGAGCTGGACAGGTACCCGGGGACCATCTACGAGGACGGCATCGAAGCCATGCTTCAGTGCATCAGAGAGAGTCCGGCGCCGGTCGTGCTGGTGGTCCTCGGTCCGGCCACCAACATAGCGGCCGCTCTGGCGCGGGATCCTTCGATTGTTGACAAGGCGCGGGTAATCGCCATGTCGGGAAGCGTAGACGTGGGCTACGATGGAAAACCGGAGCCCGAACCTGAGTACAACGTCCGACGCGATCCCGGTGCGACGCGGGCGATGTATGAGGCGGGTTGGCACGTGCTTCTGGCCCCGCTGGACACGGCCGGCACGATCCGCCTTGAAGGGGAGCGGTATCGGCGCGTCCTCGGCTCACAAAAGCCGGAGATCCGGGCTCTACTCGAAAACTACCGGATTTGGGCGTCTCGGATTGACTGGACGCAGGTCGATCCTGACGTAGGATCCTCGGTCTTGTTTGATACGTTGGCCGTGGCTTTGGCGGTCGACGATCGCTGGGTAGAGGTGGACGAAGTACGGCTGGAGGTCACCGACGACGGGTGGACGAGGCGTTCCGAGGAAGGTACCCTCCTCTGGGCCGCCTTGCGGTGGGTGGATCGGGAAGCGTATTACGACTGGCTGGTGGACCGCCTCCTGCGCTAAGTTGAGCGGGTTGTTCGACCGAGCGAGGAGGGGCAGCCGGCGAGGGGCAGCCGGCCGGCGCCTCGGGTCGGAACTTGAAGCGCAGAGGAGGGACGCGGGTGAACGGTAGGTTATTTCCTTTGAGTCGGCGTTTGCTGTTGTCGGTTGTATGTCT
>ERZ795047.5427-NODE-5427-length-10318-cov-5.844198_pt1 | contig 10318 bp, 6 predicted proteins | sample MGYA00375131_ERZ795047 | MGnify/ENA primary metagenome ERZ795047 (study PRJEB30176, sample SAMN05720228) | activated sludge metagenome | isolation source: Anaerobic digester | place: Japan | collected 2015-05-20 ... | reverse complement strand
CCGGCGCGACCTTCGACACGGCGGGCAGCCTGCGCGGCGGCCGCCAGGTGTTCGTCACCATGCGCCTGCCGGAGCACCTGAGCATCGGCGGCAGCGACCGGGTGGACCTGAACATCGCGGCCCTGAACAGCCACGACGGGTCCAGCGCGTTCCGCGTGCTCATCACGCCCGTGCGCGTCGTCTGCGCGAACACCCAGCACGCGGCCCTGCGCAACCACCTCTCGTCGTGGTCGATCCGCCACACCCGCAACGCCAAGGCCGCCGTCCAGGCCGCCCGCGACACCCTCGGCCTGACCTTCGCCTACGTCGAGGCCTTCGAGGCCGAAGCGGAGCGGATGATCAACACCAGCGTCACCGACGCCGCCTTCTTCGAGCTCGTGCAGAACCTGTTCCCCTCGCCCTCCCCGGAGGCCCCGGCACGTACCCGAAACGCCGCACGGCGCCGCCAGGCGAGCCTGGCCCACCTGTGGCACGACGCCGCCACCCAGTCCGGCATCGCAGGCACCGCGTGGGCGGCCTACCAGAGCGTCGTCGAGTACGTCGACCACTTCGCCCCGGTCCGCGACAAGGCCGACGCCGCCATGGCTCGCGCGCTGCGCCTGCTCACCACCGACGAGCCCGCCCGGATCAAGGCCCGGGCGTGGACCGCACTCACCCCGGCCTGAACACCAGAGGAGACGCGCCCATGAGCACTCACTCCACCGACCGCAACCTCGACCTGTGGCTCATCGACAAGGACGCTGAAGGGGTCCTCAAGCCCGGCCCCGGGGTCGTCTACGACCGGCCCGGTCTCGGCATCGTCTTCATGGACGACCGAGGACGTGACTTCACCTTCATTGACACCGGCGTCGCGCTCGAGGTGTTCGCCGGGCAGGGCGCCCGCCTCACCCCCGCGCTGGCGCGCGACCTGGCCGCCTCCCTCGAACGTTTCGCGGACTACGCCGACGGCCTGACCGCCTACGTCCCGACCTCGGCGGCCGCCACCTGACCCCGCCGCCCGAGCCCGCAGCGCCCGGCACGTGACCAGCCTCCGTGCCGGGCGTTGCCCATGCTCACCACAGCGCAAGCTGCTCGCCGTAGAGGGCGCGCAGCCGCGCCAGCTCGGCGGCCACCAAGGCCGGGTCCTCCCGCGCCAGATCGCGCAGTTCCCGTGCGCGCTGACGCGACCCTCGCGGGTCACCCAGCGGCGAACCCGCTTGGCCACGCCTGATCGCCCACTCACGCCGGTTCTCGGCATGCGAGGACGCCACCACGTGGCCCTCCCCCACGCGTTGACACAGCGGGTTGTCGCAGCGGTGCCCCAGCACCGCGACCGCTGCGGTCGCGACAACGCCATGGACCTGGGCGAAGGCGAACCGGTGAGCGACCACGACCCGACCGGGCGCCAACCAGAACCGGCCGTGTCCCCGCCCCGAGAGCGCCCCCGTCCACCATCGGCACGACGACCCGTCGACTACCACGACCTTGGCCGCCCACCGCTCGATCGTCTCCTGCGATCGACAGGCCGCGTCCAACGCCGCCAGCCCCGCGTCATCGAGGCGCGCCACGACCCTCACCGGCAGCGGCCGACGACACCACGTCCTCACCCGATCCGGCCGGCCGCGCCGACTCGCCCCCGACCGCCTCGCCAGTCGTCGCGGAGGCCGGCTCACTCGCCGGCTCGCCCGGTGCGGCCTCCACCCGCCGCAGGCGCGTCGCCTCCCGCACCGTCAACTGCTCGTCACCGCCACACCAGGCCACCGCCTCGCGCAGCGACAGCCCTTCCTGACCGGTCAGAGTCCGCAGCGCCTCCCCTGCCCTCGCCTCGCACGCCAGCACGAGCGAGTCCCGCTCCGCCAGCGCCGTCACCACCGTGACCGCCAGCGCACTCCGGCGCCGCTCCTGCTCCGCCCTCGCCTGACGCATCCGCGTCTGCGCGTCCAACGCAGCCCGCCGCGCCTGCTGCCTCGCCGTCTGATTCGGCATCGGAACTCCTTCCTTCGACGATGTTCCAACCCCCGTAAGCGGCCAACGACGCTCCCGTGCTCACCACCGACCCTCCTTTCCGCCGACGTTCCTCTGCCGAGCACGTCCCCCCTCCGGCCACGACGGATCGCGCGTCAGGACGCCAACCCCCGGTTTCCGAGCCTCCTACTGCCCCACACACCTCTTGCACTCACGGTCGTTGACGGTTCAACCCTGACCCGCCGGGGGAGGAAATCCGCTTAAGAGGGGCGTGACCATGACCATCCACAAGCTGACGGCCGGGAGCGGGTATGACTACCTGACCCGCCAGGTCGCCGCCCAGGATGCGACCGAGCGTGGTCACTCGGGCCTGGCCTCGTACTACAGCGCCCGGGGCGAGGCGCCCGGCGTCTGGGTGGGGCGAGGGCTGAGCGGCCTGGAGGGCTTGGCCGTCGGCGACGGGGTCACCGAGGAGCAGATGCGCAACCTGTTCGGCTCAGGGCGCCACCCACTGGCCGAGCAACTTCGGGAGGCGGCCGCCCAGGCCGGGCTGGATGCGGCAGCTGCGGACCGGACGAGCTGGCTCGGGAACCTCTACCCGGTGTACGCCAACGACGCCTCGGAGTTCCGTCGGCGTGTGGCCGCGCGAGTGGCGGACGCCAACGTGAGCCGCGGCCTGCGGAGGGACGCCGAAGGCACCCTTGAGGACCGCGCCCGGATCCGCACCGAGGTCGCTGTCGAGCTGTTCCGGGAGGAGTTTCACCGGGACCCGGTCGACGCCCGCGAGATCGCGGCGACCATCGCTAAGCACTCTCGTCCCCGAACGAACGCGGTCGCCGGGTATGACCTGACCTTCTCGCCGGTGAAGAGCGTCAGCACCCTGTGGGCGATCGCCCCGCAGCCGGTCGCGGCCGCGATCGAGCGGGCCCACCAGAGCGCGGTCAACGACGCCCTGAACTACCTGCAGGACCAGGCCATCCTGACTCGTGAAGGCGCGCAGGGCATCCGCCAGGTCGAGACCCGCGGGCTGATCGGTACCGCCTTCACGCACCGCGATTCCCGCGCCGGCGACCCGGACCTGCACACGCACGTCGCCGTGGCCAACAAGGTCCAGACCCGCAGCGAGGGGAAGTGGTTGGCCATCGACGGACGGGTCCTGTTCAAGGCCACCGTGACCGCCTCCGAGGTCTACAACACCCGCCTGGAGCATCACTTGCGGCGTGCCCTCGGTGTCCGCTTCGAGGCCCGGTCGGGCACCGACCCGCGCAAGCGGCCCATCCGCGAGATCGCCGGAGTGGACCCCTTGTTGAACGAGCGGTGGTCCTCCCGACGCGCCAGCATCGAGGCCCGCCGGCGCGTCCTCGCCAAGGCGTTCCAGGCCACCCACGGTCGGCCGCCCTCGCCGATCGAGTCGATCCAGCTGGCGCAGCAGGCGACCCTGGAGACACGCGAGGCCAAGCACGCGCCCCGCACGCTGGCCGAGCAGCGCGCCGCATGGTCCCGTCAAGCCCTCGAGGTCCTCGGCGGGAACCGCGCCGTGGAGTCGATGATCACCTCGGCACTCAACCCAGCCCACCGCGCCTCGCACCGCGTCGACGCAGCCTGGGTGAGCACCACGGCGGTCAGAATCCGCGACACGCTGCAGGCATCCCGCTCGCACTGGCAGCGCTGGCACGTGCAGGCTGAGGCGCTGCGGCAGGTACGCGGCGTCGAGCTCGACACCGCCGACGTGGACCGCGTCGTGGGCCTGCTGGTCGACGAGGTCCTCACCACACACTCTGTGCCGCTCACCCGAAGCGGCGACCCCGTGGAGGTGCCGGACTCCCTGCGCCGCAGCGACGGCTCCAGCGTCTACACCGTCACCGGCTCCCAACTGTTCACCTCCCCCGACCTGCTGGCCGCCGAGGCCCGCATCGTTGCTCGAGCCGGGCAACACGACGGGATGGTCGCGCCGTCCGCCGCCGTCGATCTGGCCATGCTCTCCTCCACCGCAAACGGGCTGCCCCTCAACGCCGGCCAAGCCGCTCTGGTCCGCGAGATGGCCACCTCCGGCGCCCGCCTGCAGCTGGCGATCGCCCCCGCGGGCTCTGGCAAGACCACAGCCATGCGAGCCCTCGCTGGCGCCTGGACAGAAGCCGGGGGGACCGTCCTCGGGTTGGCCCCCTCCGCAGCCGCCGCAGACGTCCTCGGCGCGAACATCGAGGCCACCGCCGACACCATGGCCAAGCTGACCTGGCACCTGGCGCACCCCGCGCTGGGCCCGCTTCCCGACTGGGCGCAGACCATCGGCCCAGCCACCCTGGTCATCATCGACGAGGCGGGGATGGCCGACACCCTCAGCCTGGACACCGTCGTCGACTTCGTCATCGCTCGGGGCGGCTCGGTCCGTCTCATCGGCGATGACCAGCAGTTGGCAGCCGTCGGCGCCGGCGGGGTGTTGCGCGACATCCAGTCCACCCACGGGTGCCTGCACCTGAGCGAGCTGATGCGCTTCGCCGACCCTGCTGAAGGCGCTGCCTCACTGGCCCTGCGCGAAGGCCTCCCCGAGGCGTTGGGGTTCTACCTCGATCGAGACCGAGTGCACGTCGGCGACCTGGCCACGATGACCGACGAGGTGTTCACCGCATGGCAGACCGACCACGCCGCCGGGGCCGACGCGATCATGCTCGCCCCCACCCGCGAACTCGTTGCCGAGCTCAACCGTCGCGCCCGCCAGCACCGCCTCCACCTCACCCCCTCGGCGGCCGCTACGGCGCAACTCGCCGACGGCAATCTCGCGTCCGTCGATGACACCGTCATCACCCGCAGCAACGACCGCACCCTGCGCGTCACAGCGACCGACTGGGTGAAGAACGGCGACCGGTGGAACGTCACCGCAGTCGGGGACGATGGAGCGCTCACCGTGCAGCACGCCAGGAACGGGCGCATCGTCGACCTGCCTGCGGCCTACGTCGCGACCTCGGTCGAGCTCGGGTATGCGTGCACCATTCACACCGCCCAAGGGGTCACCGCAGACGCCAGCTACACCCTGCTCACCGGGTCTGAACCACGCCAGTTGGCCTACACGGCGGCCACTCGCGGGCGCCTCGGCAACCACCTGTATCTCGAGGTCGTCGGCGACGGCGACGAGCACAACGTCGTCCGACCCGACCACACCCACCCCCGCACCGCGACCGACCTGCTCGAGGCGATCCTGGCCCGCGACGCCTCCTCCACCTCCGCCACGACGATGCGCCGCCAGGCCGACGACCCGGCCTACCAGCTGGCCGACGAGGTCAACCGCTACCTGGACTCCCTCTACGTCGCAGCCGAGCACCGACTCGGCCCAGCCCAGGTCGAGCGCCTCGACGCGGCCGCAGACCGCATCGTCCCCGACCTCACCCACGCCGATGCCTGGCCCACACTCCGAGCCCACCTGCTGCTGCTGTCGGCGCAAGGCCTCGACCCGGTCCACGAGCTTCACCAAGCGGCCACCATCCGAGAGGTCGACACCGCCGGCGATGTTGCCTCGGTCCTCGACTGGCGCCTGGACGACACCGGGCTGCGCAGCGCCGGCACCGGCCCCCTACCGTGGCTGCCCGGCATCCCCGAGGCCCTCGTCGACGACCCGCAGTGGGGCCCGTACCTTGCCGCCCGAGCTGCCCGCGTGCGGGATCTGCGAGACCAGATCGCCGAGCAGGTCACCGCCACAGCCGAGTTGCCCTCCTGGGCCCGCCAAGGACAAGGCCGGCCCTCATCCGAACTGCTCGTCGACGTCGCGGTGTGGCGGGCGGCCATGTCGGTCGACGCATCAGACCGCCGCCCCACCGGGCCCACCCAACTGGCCAAGGCACCCAACCGATGGCAAGCCGGACTGAACACCCGCCTCGCCGGCAACCGCACTCCCGCCCTTGCCGAATGGGCCGACGTCCTCGACCGAATCCTGGTCCACCCACGACGCGACCCGTTCTACCCGTTGCTCGCCGAACGCCTCTGCGCGATCTCCCGAGCCGGTCTCGACGCCCCCGCGATGGTCCGACGGGCCCTCGCCGAAGGCGCCCTACCCGACGACCACAACGCGGCCGCCCTGTGGTGGCGGATCGCCGGGCGCCTAGCCCCAGCGGTCGCCAGCCAAGTCGCCGGCGACCACCACCTCACCACCGCCTGGGCCGACCGCCTGCCTGAGCTGCTCGGCCCCGACCAAGCCGCAGCAGTGCGGCAGTCCAGCTGGTGGCCCACCCTCGTGGCCGTCGTCGACCACGCGATCGCCCGCGGCACGCCCGTCGAAACACTCCTGACCAACCCACCCGCCGCCAGCGAGGACCTCGACCCGTGCCAGGCCCTGGTGTGGCGCCTGTCGATCCTCACCGATCCACCACCCCCCGACGACGAACGGGCCACCTGGCCAGACCTCGAGCCTCACGACGACGAGCCCAACCCCTTCTGGGACGACCTCGACGAAGCGCACTGGTCCCCCACCGACCAAGAGTGGGAGAACCTGCAACCCGCGGATACACGAGACGAGCAGACCCCCAACATCGGTGAGGCCGACCTCGACGTCCCCACCGACGCGACCGACTGGACGGACAGCAGCGACGACGTCTCCAGCACCCTGGCCTGGGCAGCGCGAGCCCGAGAGTTCGCCGGCGTCCTGCCGCCCACCGACCGCGAGATCGACACCCAACTGACCCGCGCCTACGACGCCGACACCGCCCCGGTCGGCCCCACGCGGATTCTCGAGCTGAACCGCATCGCGCTGGACTTCTACACCCAGCGCTTCCCCCGTTCGTGGGCTCAGACCTACCTCACCGAGCGGGTAGGGGCCGACCTGGCCGGCGACCCTCACGTGCAACCCGGCTACGCACCCGCCGGCTGGACCAACCTCGTCAGCCACCTGCGCCGCCACGGCGCAACCGACCTCGAACTCACCGAGTCCGGCCTGGCCACCACCACCCGCAACGGACGGATCATCGACCGGTTCCGGGACCGACTCATCTTCCCCATCACCCGCCCCACCCTCGACGGCAGGACCGAACCGTTGGGTTTCGTCGGCCGCCGAAACCCCCGCCAGGAGGGCGCCGACGCAGGACCGAAGTACCTCAACACCCCCGACACCGCGCTGTTCCACAAGGGTGCTCAGCTGCACATCGTCCGAGAAGACCTCCTGGCGGCCGGGGCCACCCCCGTGCTGGTCGAAGGTCCGATGGACGCTCTCGCGGTCACCATCGCCGGTCAGGGCCAGTTCGTCGGCGTCGCACCCCTAGGGACCTCTCTGACCGAAGAGCAGGCCGCCCAACTGGCCCGGCTGGCCCATGAGAACCACACCGTGCCCGTCGTCGCGACCGACGCCGACCTCGCCGGGCAGGTGGCCGCGCACCGCGACTACTGGCTGCTCGCCCAGCACGCACTAGCCCCCAGCACCGTCCGGATGCGCCCAGGCAGCGACCCGGCCGACCTGCTCGCCTTCAGCGGACCCGAAGCCCTCAGCTCAACCCTGCACACCCAACAGCCCCTCGCCGAGATGCTGCTGACCGAGCGGCTCACACATCTGCACGGCCTAGTTGCCGCGCGTCAGGCCGTTCTCGTGCTCGCCGCCGACAGCCCCACACGCTGGGAGGCTGCGGTCGACCGGGTCGCCGCCGCCACCGGCATCCCGGCCGATCGAGTCCGACGCGAACTGGCTGCGGCCGTGCGGCGCTGGGACAACGACCCCCGAAAGGTCACCGGCGACCAGCTCACCGACCTGACGAACGTCCGCACCCGGATGGCGCCGCCGCCCACCGCTGCCGTCGACGCAGTGGACGCACCTCGAGCCATCCCGGCAGACCACTTAAGCGAGACTCCACAGGCTCCCGCGCCGCGCCGGTAGGCCGCGAAACTGCGCCTGTCCTCAGGGTCGTGAGCTCACTTCTCCGCACCCCACCCCAAGCCTCGATCTGGACCGACTGGAGGACGCACGGTCGCTGCCCGCGCGAAACCGTCACCCCTGCAGGCTTGACTGGGTCCATGAACGTGTCTATTGGGCTCGCGGGCGCCGCCGCGGGAGCCGTCGCCGGCGAGCTGATCCGTCGGCGATTGTCCGGCTCGCCCTATCGTCTCGGCGAGGAAGTTCACCGTGCGACGCTTGGTTCTCGGCCGTGGGTGACCCCTGTCGCCGCCATTGCGGTGGCGGCCCTGAGCGTTGCGCTGGCACCCGATCGATGGCCGCTGCTCGTGGTGGCCGTCCCCGTCGCGCTGGGCGGTCTGTGGCTGTCTGCGGTGGACCTCGACGTCAACCGCTTACCTGACCGGGTCATGCTGCCTCTGTTGGCCTGGGTCATGGCCAGCGTGGTCGGGCTCGGCCTGCTGACTCCGTACGTTCCGATCCTCTCGGCCTTCGCTGGTGGCGCCACGTTCGGCGGCTTCCTGTGGCTCCTGAACATCGCGTCAGCCGGTCGGCTCGGTTTCGGGGATGTCAAGGCTGGAGCGCTTGTGGGCCTGGCGGCCGGGGCCTTCTCCTTCCACGTCGTGTGGTGGGTGGGCATGCTGGCCTTCACCGGCGCTCTTGTCGCAAGCCACGTGCCTCGACGGCGAGGCTCAATCCCGCTCGGGCCGTTTCTGTTCGCCTCGTATGTCGTTGTCGCGACCGTGCTGGGTGGATCGTGACGGGCGACGCCGTGGAGGTCTTCCCAGCTCGTCGAGCGTGATTCACCCAGCGATGCAGGCTTCCGCATCCGCCAGGGTCTGCGCCGTCACCTCGAGCTCGGCAGACTGGACAGTGCCCAGACTCGCCGCGTTAGTCGCTCACCTCGCCCGTATCGATGTCGACCCGCAGCCCGTCGACCAGATGCAGGCGAGGAGCACCAAGGAGTGCCGTCGACGTCGCGGTCTGGGCGGTCAGTGTGGCCACGTCCCTGTCGAACGCGACCGATCGGTCCTGCGTAGATGCAGGGCCAGCGTGGCGGGTGTGCCGACCCTGCGCCGGCCACGGTTGATGGTCCTTATCCTCACAGTGCGCCTTCATCCGTTGCCGCATCCGTTCGGTGAAGGCGGGCAGGGCGTAGCGGTGCCACTCTTCGAGGGCGTCGCCGGTCAAGGCGTGACCAGCTCGCCGTCGCAGGTCAGCGAGCACGGCGATCTCATGGACAAGGTGAGGGTGCTTGGGCCAGCAGGCGGGAATCATGGCCACCACGTCCCAGACATACTCGTGGTTGAGCCAGATGACAACGTCGTCGAGCCAGGACCACACCTCGTCACGCAGGTCGGGGTCGATGCAGGTTGCTGGGTCCCAGGGGCGAGCAAGAGCCCGAGGACTGCCCAGTGCCTTCTTCTCCTCGTCGCTGCCGTAGAGAGCGATGTCCAGCTCCCGGTATGCCTGCTCGACGCGCCGCCCCGGGTGGGGGAACCGCTGGGTGAGCGGGCGAGGAGGGGCGCCGTGGTGCGGCTGCGCGCGGTCGGTCACGACAGGATGTCCTCGTGGTCTCGGGTCAGGCCACGGCGACGGGCCTCGACCAAGGCGGCTGCGGCGCGCGCTTCGGCGCTGACGGCCCGGCGCCAGTCGGCCCCCACCCCATCGCGCAGTCGCGCCTGGTCGGCCAGGAGCCGCTGCCCGGCCTTGCCGTCGATGCACCGGTGCAGGCGCGCGATGATCGGGGCGCCGTTCTCAGACAGCACGAGCGCGTGGCGTTCCTTGAGTTGGCGCACCTCAGCAGCGGTCAGGATGGGAATGTCGTCGGCCGTGACCTGCCGTCCGCCCATCTGCCCGGTCTGCCAGCCCACGCGGGAGACCCGCACGTGGCCGAGCAGGTCGGAGATCTCCTGGTTGAACGCGACGTCCTTGGAGCCACCGAACACGATGAGGTTGTTGGTGAGGCCGACGAGGGTGCGGGCCTCTTGCTCACCGAAAATGGCGGCGAGCTGTGGCCAGGCCTGCGCGGCCCACATGAACGAGATCCCCAGGGCGCGTTCGTTGGCCATCCGGGTGCGCAGGGTCGGCAACGGTGCGGTGGAGGGCAGCTCGTCGAGGATCGCGTGGAAGGGTGGGCACAGCCGCCCCCACGGCGACCTGTTCGCGGCCTGCAGGGCGGTGTCCAGAACGTGCTCGGCGAATGCCGTCATCAGCGGCGACGCCGAGGCGTAGGGGTCTTCGCGGCCGAGCAGGTAGATGGTGCCGCCCTGGGAGATGACCTGGGCAATGTCGGTGGCGGCGCGATGGGGGCCGGGGACGCAGCGGCGGCGGATGTCCTCCTGGAAGAACAGGGACATGGCCTGTTGGACCGTGGTGATGGTGTTGCCGGCGGTCCGGTCGTCCCCGTGCAACGCCCCGTAGAGCAGGCCGTCCCAGAAGGTCGCGGCGTGGGGGTGCTCGCGCAGAATCTCGGTGAGCAGTTTGTGGTTTTCGGAGCAGAACTCGCCG
>ERZ795047.5414-NODE-5414-length-10338-cov-3.978119_pt1 | contig 10338 bp, 18 predicted proteins | sample MGYA00375131_ERZ795047 | MGnify/ENA primary metagenome ERZ795047 (study PRJEB30176, sample SAMN05720228) | activated sludge metagenome | isolation source: Anaerobic digester | place: Japan | collected 2015-05-20 ... | reverse complement strand
GGGAGCGCGTCCTTCGTGTCCTGAATCCGCTCCCACTGGCCGGCGGCGCGCGCCGTGCGCAGGTTCGTTTCATAGATGACCCGCAGACGGCGCGGGCTGCCCAGTTGCACCTCGCGCTGTTCGCCGGTCAGCGGATCGGTCTGTACCTGGATTCCCCACCAGCCGGCTTTCTGAAGGACGGGGGTCAGCGCCTGGGCGAATTCGCGGAAGGTCTGGCCATCGGCCAGGGCGGACTCGACGGCCGCGCGCACGTCGGCCAGCAGGTCCAGCTCCATGATCTTCGCCACGGTGAACGCCAGCGCGTGCTCTTCCCGCCACACGTCGCGCCAGTCCCAGCCCAGGGCGAAGCCCTTGGCGCGAAACCAGGCGAGGGCTTCGGTCGGCGGCGGTCCGGGGGTGATGGGGATCATTCACCCTCCAGCCCCAGCCCGCGCGCCTTGAACGCGGCCGTGGCCAGCGATTCCACCAGGGCGCGCGGGTCCATCGTTTCCAGCACCGCGGGCAGCTCCGCGAGGAACTGTTCGAAGGTATCCACCCGTGCCGCCAGCGCCTGAATCGGATCGACGAACGGTTCCGCCAGCGGGCGCCAGTCCGCCAGGGCATCCTCGGCCAGCGTATCCACCTCATCCGGCGCGGCCTGGTTGCGGGCGCGGTTCAGCGCGGCGGGCGGTTCGGCGGTCGGCGGAACGGCCGACGGCGCGGCTGGCGCGCCCAGCAGCTTGGCGCCGGGTTCGGGATCGGGCAGGCCCCATTTGTCGCGGATGACGCTCTGCTCGACTTCCAGGCCGAGCGGCACCAGTTTTTCCAACATGACCGTCAGCCCGGCCAGGTCCTCATCGTCGGGCACGAGCAGCACGATGCGCGGATAAGCGTCCTGCGGACCCCAGTTCATGCGGACGAACGGCTCCACGAGTTGCTCGTTCACCGTATTCGCCAGTTCTTCCGCGTCCGATTCCAGAATCTCGCGCACCACCTCGGACGCCAGCGATTCCCCGCCCAGCTTGCCGGCCGTGGCGTCGGCCACGTCGGAACGGCCCAGGACCGCCTTGCTAATCAGTTTGTCCAGCCGGTCGCTCAGCTTGTCGAACAAATCGCCCGCGCCGGTGCCGCTGGCGCCGTCCACGAACTCGATGCGCATCGATTCCGGCAGCACGGCGGCGGCGTCGGACCCCATGCCGGCCACGGCATCGATCAGCGTCCCGATGTCGGTCGCGCTGGCGTTCGGCCCGTAGCGGCCCAACCTCAGCGGCATCCCGAACACCTCGGCGAACGCCTGCCAGTCCTCCAGCGTGTAGTGCGAGCACATATAGGCCACCGCCACCAGCCGGGCCAGCCCGGCGCGGATGGGCAGGCCCAGCTTCAGTTGCGGCTCGTGCACGACGAAGCGCCACGGCGGCAGGGGGATGCCCTCCACCGGGTCGGCGTCGTCCAGCAGGCGCAGCTCGCGGCCGGTGATGCGGTCGTAGCGGAAATGGCGGGGATCGCGCCACTCGTAGGCCCGCAGCGTCCGGAACTGATCGCGCGGCGCCCAGGGCGCGCGATCGGTATCCCAGCGCACCTCCACCGCGCTGTAGCCCTTCCCCAGGGCGTCCAGCAGCGCGGCCAGCAGGCGGCCGAACGCGGGCTGGCGCACCAGATGCGCCTCGACCGCGTCGCGCATCTCCACCGCCCGCGCGTCGTCGCTGGCGGCCTCCACGGTGCGCTGAAGCCCGAGCACGGCCCGGCGGCGGGTGCCGAGCACGCCGGCATACTGCGGGCTGCGCTCCTCCATCTCCTCGGCGAGGGTCAGGTAGGCGTGCGCGTCCCCGGCGACGGCGGCGCTCAGGATGCCGGCCAGCTTTTCCGGGGTCAGGCCGGGGGCGACGGCATCGGTCAGCCGGCGGCGGACGCCGGTCTGGCTGACGCGCGCGATTTCACGCGACAGGTCGCCGATTCGGATCGGGCGGCCGTCGGGTCCGAGAATGCGGGCCATGGTGCAGCCTCCAGCGGAACCATTCCCCCCAACGCCGGGGGAATGGTCATAGATGAACTACCCGCGCGAACGCGCGGGGAACTTCGATCAGTGTTTCTCGCCGCCCGGTTGCGCCGGCGCGAGTTCGGAACCCGGCGCGGACGTTTCCGGCAAATCCAGCGGCGGGCGCTTCGTCATTTCGACCAGCAGCTTGCGCATGACGCCCAGGTTGTTCTTGGCGCGCTTGTGGTCGAAATCGGTCAGCGACCCGGCCATGGAGGCGCTTTGCGACTTCACCAGCTCCACGGCCGTGATCATCCAGTATTCGGCCAGCAGTTGGGTCTGCTCGTTCAGCGGCACCTTTTCGCCGTTGATATCCACGACGAAAAAGTCGTAGGGCTGCGACAGATTGACGTTGAATCCGGTCGGATGCGTGGCCGGCAAATCGGGAATCGGCTTCGCCTTCATGGCGTCGACCATGCTCTCGATGTACGCCATGTAGCTTTCCTGCCGGGCGATGGCGTGCTCGTGCATTCCGCTGGACAGGGCCGCGTCGGCCTCTTGTGAGACGGTTTTCCCGAATTCATAGCAGGCTTTCGCGACCATGCGCAGCTCGGCGTTTCGATTCGGGTAGACGGCGAATAGAGTAGAAAAATCGGGATTGGCCATGATGGCATTCCTTGGGTTGTGTTGGTGGTCTCAGAGTCTCCCGCGTTCGAAGCCATGCCGGGAAAACGGCCCGGTTTCGGCGCGGCGGGGGGGGGTGTCGGCCAGCGGCGGCGCGGCGGGTGCGCGGCGCGGAACCGGGTGATAGTCGTATAGCTCCAGCGGGGTGCGGGTGGCATAGTGCGCCAGCGCCAGCCCGATGGCGGTATCGGCATGGCGGGATTTGCCGTCGCTGCCCTTTCCGCGATAGTTCTCCGGGATGCGCGCGACGCCCCGAATCAGCCGCAGCGCCCGCAAATCCTCGCGCACGTCGGCATCCTTCGGAATCCACAGCGCGCCGTCCTGGAACGCGGCCTGGAGCGGCGGCATGTTCGCGCGATACCACTCCTCGCTCAGCATGACCGCTTCGATGCGCGTCGATCCATATTTCTGTTGCATCGTTTCGGCGAGCTGCTGGCCGTTGCCGCGCGCGTCGTGCGCGCCCTTTTGGAAACGGGGCAGCCGGTCGATCATCGCCATCAGAATCTGCTCCTGCTGGCGGAACGGCACGTTGCGCAGTTCGATCAGGAACGGAACGCGGCGAACCAGGTCGCCGCCGACGGCCACCGGGACGATGGCGGTCAGGTCCACCGACCGGCCAAAATCCATGCCGTAATAGTGCTGTAAATCGGGGTTAAGGCCGTCCAAACAGCCGGCCAGATTGGCGCCGATCCAGTCCTGGGCGTGGCGCCAGCGGGTGAAGTCGTCGAGGGCGGCGAACGACGACGGGCAGCTCCAGCGCAACACCGGCGCGGGCACCATGCGGGCCTCGATCAGCACGGTGGACAGGAACGCGCCCTCGCCGCTGCTGGGCACCACGTCCAGCTCCTCGGCCGCCGCGTCGCCGTACAGCCCGTACACTTCGGCCACCCAGGCGGCTTCGTCCTCGGCGGTCCAAGGGCGGTTCAGGCGGGCGCACACGCGGCGGTACAGGCCATCGGCCACCGCCTGCTGGAATTCGATGCGATGGACGCTGGCCTTGGCGCCGCGCTTGCCGGCACGGGCGTCCTGAATCAGCCCGTTGAACGGGTTGTCGGCGCCGTTGTGGGTGCTGATCACCCGCACCGACCCGCCCCAGATCAGCAGCGCCAGCGCGGCCTTCAGCAGTTCGTCCAGATGGTCGTGAAACGCGGCCTCGTCGATCACCACCACGCCCTGCTTGCCGCGCAGGTTCGTGGGGCGGGACGACAGCGCCACGATGCGAAAGCCGCTGGGAAAGCGGATGGTAAAGGTCTTGATGGCCTTGTCGCGGTCGGCCTCGTCGTCCCAGATGCCCTCCTCGATTTCCCCGGCGGCGTAGTCGAACGCCCGCGACCACATGGCGCACGCCTGGATGTATTCGATGGTCATGTCCTGGTTGTAGGCGATGTAGTACACGTTCTGCCCGGCGGCGGCGGCGGCGGTCAGGACGTCGTCGGCGGCCTCGGCCCAGGTCAGGCCGGTGCGGCGCGATTTCTCGGCGATTTTCAGCGGGGAGCGATCCTCCATCCACCGCGCCTGATACGGCAGCATCACCGGCGGCGCGGCGGTCCCCGAGGTATCCGGCAGCACGGCCGGAACGGGCGCGGCGGGCTTTTTCCGTCTCATGCGGCGATGCCCAGAATCTCGCGGCGGATGTCCGCCACCACGGCCGCGCTCAGCCCGCCGGTGCGGGCGATGGACTCCACCGCCGTCGCCGCGGCCTCGGCGCGGGCCTTCAGGTCTTCGGCCCACTTCTTTTGTGCCAGCGAGGCGCGGGCCAGGTCGGCCATGGCGTGGGCGGCGTTGCCGAGCAGCTTCACCCGCGCGGCCGGGTCGGCGTCTTCGGCTTCCTGGAGGTTCACCAGGAGATCGAACATGTCGGTTTGCACCAGGGCCAGCACCGCCGAACTGAGCGCGCCGGATTCGTCGGGCACGGTATCCGCCAGCAGTTGCGCCGCCTGGGTCGAGGTCTTGATCGCGTCCAGCCGGCGCTTCAGCTTCTGGCCGTGCTTGTGGATGGCGGTTTTTTCGATGTCGAATCCCTGTTCCTTCAGCCAATCCGACAGCGCGTAATAGCCGGAAAAGGCGCCGCGAACGAGCCTTGCGTCCAGCTCGCGGCGAACGGCCTCAGGGAGGAGTGAAACCTTCGACGGGGGAGGCATCACGCCTCCCAGTATTTCGGCGGCCGGGCGATGCCCGGCTGACAGTCCACGGTGTATTCGGCGATGTCCACTCCATGCCGGGTCAGCTTCGCCCGCCACTGCGGCGAGTCGCGGCCTTCCAGGTGGATCAGGTCGCGTTCCAGCAGATAGTCCAGCTCCATGCGAATCTCGCGCGGCGTGGCGTCGGGCACGGCCGCGCGGACGGTGTTCTGAATGAGCAGCTCCCCGGCGCCCAGGGGGCGGGCGGAGTTCAGCGTCAGGAGGATCAGCCAGCGCAGCGTCTCGCGATGCTGTTTTTCGGGGTCGAACGGCAGGGCGGTCACGGGTGGCCTCCATTGGGGTGGCTGTCGCGGAGCGGGCAGGCGCGCAGGTCGCAGCGCAGCGCGGCGTCCACCTTCACGCTCAGCGCGTCCAGCCGGTGGATGATGGCGACCTCTTGCCGCACGGCGTCCTCGCGGCGCTGGTAGTGCATCGGTAGATCGATGGCGAGCTGGGTCAGGCGGCGTTCGTTCTCCCGCGTGATGTTTTCCAGCCCCTCGAAATTGGCGCGCCAGACTTCGGTGGCGGCCTGGCGGCTGGCCTCCATCGACGAAAAACGCAGGTCCAGCCGGCGTTCCACCTGGGACAACAGCACCCGGCCGGCCCCGACGATGGTGGCCAGGATGAGGCCGATCAGGCTCAGGAGCTGCCAGTGATCGAGCGAGATCGTCATCCGGGCGCGCCCAGCAGGGTGCCGATCAGCCACGCCAGCCCGAACGGGGCGAACATGTACAGGGTCCAGGGCAGCAGGACGAACCACGCCAGCGCCTCCAGAAAATCCAGCAGAGCGGTCATTTGGCGCCGCCCACGTCAATTTTCTGCTGGCCGGCCAACCAGGCCACGGCGACCTCGATGGCCAGATTCAGCACGAACCCGGCCAGTTCGGCGCCGCATTCGAGTACGAAATCCTTGACCCGCTCGCGTTTTTCGGCGCCGGTCAGCGACGAATCGGCGCCGAGCGCGGACACGCGCGACACGATCGTGCTCCAGTGCGCGCCGGCGATGGACTGGCCGATTTTCGGGAGGATGAATTTCACCCATGGACTCATTTCGGACTCCTTCAGAATTTACGTTCGCAGCGCATCCAGACGGCCTCAACCGTTCCATCCAGCCGGCGGACTTCCATCAGCCGGGCCAGGTCCACGTCCGCGCTCGGCCGGCATTTCAGCGGGGCGGACGACGCGCACCCGAGGCTGATACTCACCAGGATGTACAGCACCTCGACCAGCAGCAGGAACCGCAGCGTCAGAAACAGGCACCGCTCCAGCGCCGGCCGCGTCGTCCCCTTCGGGTTTTCCGACCAGGTCGATGGGGGGCAACTGGAGCTGGACCGCCTTGGGATCATCATGGGTCAGCACTCCGATCAGTCCGGCCATGGCCATGCCGACGGCGGTCACCTGCTCCCAGACTTCGGGTTTCAGGGTGACGCCGAACGCGGTCGCCAGCCAGATCAGGCCGCGCCAGGTGGAGGGTTCGCGCAATCGGTTCAGCAGCCAGTTCATAGCCCCCCCGCCTGGCGGATTTTTTCCACGTAGGGCTGATTGACGTAGGTTCCATCGGGATTTTTGCGGGGGCTGCCGGCGTTGTAGGCGGCGGCGACGCCCGCGTAGCCGAGGCGGTCGAGGTGGAGTTTCGCCAGGGCGGCCAGAAACCGACAGCCGTATTCCAGCCCGAAATCGGGCTCGCACAGCCGGCTGAGGAAGGGTTCGGCATAGCCCATTTCGCGGGCTTTCTGCCCCATGATCTGCATCAGCCCCCACGAGGTGGCGCGGGCCATGCGTTCGGTCTGGAGCGAGCAGGGACAGAGGGGGGAGATTTTCAGGTCGCGCACGTAACGGTCGTAAAAGCCGGGTTCGTAGCGGATGGCCCAGGGATCGCCGCCGGATTCCACCTCCACCACCGCGCGCACGAGGGCGATGGGCAGGCCATGCTGGCGGGCGGCGCGATCGACGTACAGGGGGATGGGATCGGACATGAAAAAGGCTCCGGGAAACGATTCCCTGGAGCCTGTCCAAAAATCGGATTACCCGCTATTTACGGGGGTAAAAATCAGCCGGGTCAATCGGTGGGGAACTGGGCCAGCACGAGGCGCAGGAAGCCGGCCAGGTTTTCCGGGTCCAGACAATGCAGGTCGCCCTCGGGAGCCGGGGGAACGTGCACGAGCACGTCGCTCAGGCAGCCCAGGGCACGGCGGGCGTCGTCCAGCCGGTCGCGCTTTTCGCGTTCGTCGTCGGTCATCGGAGCACCCCCTCGTGACGCAGGGCGCGCTGGAGGTCCGGGCCGCGCAGCCGGTCGGACCATTCGCGGTGGCAGCGTTCGATTTCGCGCCGCCGCTGGGTTTCCAGCCGGGCGATGAGGGTCTTGCGGCTGCGTTCGATCAAGGCCTGTTTCCACTGCCAGAGCTCGCGGGACATGGATCAGCCCTCCAGCAGCGACAGTTGGGAGGCGCGGGCCGGGAGCAGGCCGGCATCGAGCATGATGCGTTGCGCCAACCGAATCCGTTTTTCGCCCCAACCCACGGCGCCGGCGGTTTGCATCAGCGTGAGCCCGGCGGCGCGACACCGCACGATCACGCCGTATTCCGGCTTGAGTTCGAACACCAGCGCGCGCAGGCGAGCGATTTGATCGTGCTGGCCGCGCGCCATGCGCTCGCAGTCGATGAAGTAGCGCCGCACCATCCGGCCCTTTTCGGTGCGTTCCAGCATCGCCAGCTCCTTGGCCATGTCGAGGGTGAGGCGGTATTCCTTGGAAGGACGGCCTCCATGGGAGTTTTGCTCAAATTTGAGCGAAACCTCATAGTCCTGATTCTCGATAAATCCGTAGTCGTCGATGCGGCGGACGATCCAATCTTTGAAATGCGCTGAAACGCCCATAAAGGCGTGCAGTTCGCGGGCATCGACGGTGAGGGCGGGGTGGCCGTTGATCTGGCCGGATACGACAGGGATCAGTTGAGCAGCCATTTGGGCTTTCTCCGTAGATTTAAGAGGCGGAACCACCATCATGGAATGGTGGGGGACTCACTCTCGGCATCTACGAAGCCGGGGCCAGTATTCGATATATTCCTGGCTCCTCATCCCCCATGGAGGGGCACAACACCCGTAGGGCGGGCATAAAAAAACCACGACTGACGGGCGCGGGATGGAAGCCGCGTAGAATTTCGAGAGGGCTTCAGTCTAATCCCGCGCGGCGGAAGGGGTCAAGAGCCATCAGGGGTCTGAACGGAATAGACCCCCTACCATTTGCGCCAGCGGGGTCACTGTCGAATAGTGACCCTGCCAACGATCCCACCCAGGGGATGCATCGGATGCACCCCCTTCCATTACCACCGCCGCCCCGTCGCCCAGATGGCGGCGGCGGTCGCGCGTTGTGCTTCAGCCTGTTCGTAGGCGGCTTTGGCCTTTTCCTTTTCGACCCGGAGCGCTTCCTGCCGCTTGCGTTCCTCATCCTCGGCCTTCGTTTTGTCGGTCCAGTATTGATCGCGCTGGTTCAGGTAGGCGCGTTCGGACTCGCGCAATCCGTCGCCGTTCGGGCGGGTGACGTTCAGGTTGACCGCGTCGCCGCCGGATTCGCACGGGGTCTGCGAGTATTTCGGTGGGCCGTCGGGTTGCGGGCATTTGTAGACGGTTTGCGCGGCCGCGGGACCGGCCAGGCACAGCGCGATGATGCAGATTGAAACGTGGCATTTCATTTTGGAACCTCCTCTTGCTTGGGATGCGCGTTTGCGGGCATTTCGCCCCCTTCATGCACGGGCTGTTCCAGCCGTTCCACCTTGGGCGCTGAAGTGCCCACGGTGACCCGCACTTTCCGATGGCACAGCGGACAGCCGACGACGACGGTGACCCGGGTTTGCCGTCCGCCGGGCAGGGCGAAAGCGCCGCCGCAGTAGGGGCAGGTCGCGTTCGGAAACGTTTTCAAAACAGCCCCCTTTGCCGCCGCTCGCGCTCGCGGTCGACGATTTCGTAGATGGTTTTCACCGTGCAGCCGTGAAGGCGCGCCAGATCGACGTGGTTCCGGCCGTTGAACTCGCGCCACACCGCCGCGTCGCGGCGGGATCGTTCGAAGGAATCCCCGCGCGGGATATAGATGGCCCCGCCGCCCCATTTCGCGCGCACGTCCTCGGCCAGCTCCAGGGCGACGACGGCGGCGCGGGCCGGGTCCAGAACCCGCGCCAGCCGTTCGTGCAGCAGGACCGCCAGATCCGCGAGCGTTTCTGGATAGTGTTCGGGCACGTTCAGCATGTCGGCTCCTCCGTCGAGGCCCCCCGCAGTTTCGACGCCAGCGCGGAAAAGTCGGCCGGCGGCGGCGTGCGGGGGCGGGGGCGGGGCGTGCGGGGGGCGTCGGCCCCTTGTTTCGGGTTCGGGATCGGCGCCGGTTCGGGGGATTCGGAAACAGCGGGCTGACGCCCGCCGCTCGCCAGTCCTTGCGCCAGTTCGGCGGCGCCGCGCATCGCGCCCTCGCGCGCGCCCTGACGGGCCCGGGCGCGTTCGTCGGCCACTTCGGCGCGTTCGGCGGCGCGCTGGTCGGCGCGGCGGGATTGGCCGGCGATGATTTCGTACAGGTAGCCGTGGGTTTTCAGCGGCAGCGCCAGCCGCTCGCGGCCGTCCAGCATCTGGTCCAGCGCCGTGCGCCAATATTCGGGCGGCGCGGGATAGGCCCGACCGTCGCGTTCGATTTGGCCAGCGGCGATGGCGGCGGCCATTTCCTCCAGCAGTTTCGCCGCCCGGTCCCAGGACAGCGCCCGTTCGCGCGGGCGGAACAGCGCCACGTAGCGCACCACCCGCTCGCCCAGGCCGCCGGGCAGCTCCGCCGCGGCCAGTACCGCCCGCCGCGCGTTGGCGTCGGCCAGCAGCGCCTCGACGCTGTGCATCGCGCCGCACGAGGGACAGGTCAGGCGCATGAATCCAGATTCCCGGTCAGGTCCAGCACCAGATCGCGGATGATCCGTGCGTCCACGTCCATGTCGGGATCGTCGCGCCACAGCAGCGGGTCGAACTCCAGATCGGTGACCTTTTCGACGAGCATGACCATGGAAGGGGGGATATACGATGGATAGGTCATCATGCTGCTCCCGGGGGCGTGGCCTTGGCGCGGCGGCGGCGGTCGTACATCAGGGCGGCGACGATCTTGTGGAGCTGCTCGGCGTCGCAAAACCGGACGCTATCCACCCCGAACATCTTGCGGGCGCAGCCGTCGGCGTAGGCCCACGGGCGGCCAGAATCGGCCAGGATCGCCTCGATCTTCCCGACCAGGGCAGCGCGGTCGCGCGGCACCTCGCCGGGCCGGCGGTGGCCCGGGGCGCGTTTCGGTTGCCATCCCAGCCGGGCGAAGTCGTCCAGGACCGCCTTCCGCTCCTTCGCGTTCAGCAGCGCCGCCGACGCCTTCCCGGTCACCCGTTCCAGGATGGCCCGGTAGGTGTCCTCGGTCCATGCCATTTGCCGGCGGCCGGCGTGGATCAGCTTCAGATCGCGGGCGCGGGTGGGGTCGTTCATGCCGGAAAATCCTTTTCGCCGGCGCGGTCCT
>ERZ795047.5412-NODE-5412-length-10340-cov-4.389208_pt1 | contig 10340 bp, 6 predicted proteins | sample MGYA00375131_ERZ795047 | MGnify/ENA primary metagenome ERZ795047 (study PRJEB30176, sample SAMN05720228) | activated sludge metagenome | isolation source: Anaerobic digester | place: Japan | collected 2015-05-20 ... | reverse complement strand
TATAGGTAATGTAAGATTGTTTATTGATCATTTAAAAAAAGGATCTATTGAACTTGAAGGAAATTTTCAAGGAATATCTGAGATACCACCACAAGCATATTATAGTGAATCTCATATAGATACTTTAGGTATCTGTGTTTTTCTTTCATTAGCTAAATACTATAAAGCAGATATTGTTATCCTTGATGATGTTATAACTTCTATTGATAACCAGCATTTAGAGCGTTTTATTGATCTCCTAGCAAAAGAAGCTTGTAATTTTAATCAACTTATAATTACTACTCATTATAGAGATTGGAGAGATAGATATAGATGGGCAAGGAAATCCATAAGCAATATACAAATAATTGAACTTGGCCCCTGGACGCTTAACAATGGATTGAGGACGGGAGAGTTTATTACTGCAATTAATGAGCTAAAACAAATATTAGAAAATATACCAGTAGACAGACAAGTTGTAGCATCTAAGTCAGGTATAATATTGGAATCTTTATTAGATTTTATTACCTTTAAATATAGATTAAAATTACCAAGAAACACCAGGAATGTATTTACGTTAGGTCAATTAATAAAGAGCATTGATAAAAAGATAAAAAATGAATTGAAAATAATTCGATTATCTAAGTTAAACAGCAACGATTTTATACATTTAGCTGATTTACTTGAACGGTGCTATAGTTATCAATGGATAAGAAATTGTATCGGTTGTCATTTTAATGAACTTGGTGGTACTATTTCAGATAATGAAGTAATTGAATTTGCAAAAACTGTTATAGAATTATCTGAATCTATGATATGCTCAAAATGCCATTCATTACCAACCAAAAAATCATCTGGTTCTTATTGGCAATGTGAATGTAAGGATGACCCTATTATAATGTTACCATTTGGGTATCCAGGGGAAGAATCATCAATAATAGAAGATGAATAGAAGTAATAGTATAAGAATTCTATATATTTATTATGTTTGCACTACAAAAAGTTTGTCATAATATAGAATATAAAATTCTATTATCAAATTACATATAATGGATGGTAAAAGTATGAGTACAAAATGTCCAATTGAAATTAGAAACTTGCAAAATGTATTAAATGAGACCTTCGGAAATATTATTCAATTAAGTAATATTGGTAATGAGGACGAAAAAAAAAGAAATTTCTATAGCAAATCATTAGCTGCTTATACTATTATGAAAATTGCGGATTGTAGCCAACAAGATGCTGTAAATTCATTAATAGATGGTTATAATGATTGTGGTATTGATGCTATATATATTGACTATTCTCAGAATAAATATTACTTAGTTCAATCTAAATATTGTGAAAAAGGTAATTCTGAACCCAGTTTAAGTGATGTAAGCAAATTTGGTATTGGAGTTGATTATTTTTTAAATTCTATATGGGATAATTTCAGAGGTAATATTGATTTTGATAAAAGAATACCCGATTTTCAAAAATGTCTTTCGACGGAAGAGATGAAATGCTATATTATATTAGTTTACTCAAGTTTTAACGAATTACATAATGACAGAATTCTAATATTTGACAATCTGAAGCAACATTCAAGTGAAGGTTATATTACATTTAAATATTGCAAGTTAGAGGATATTAATGAATGGATTATAAATGATGAAAAACAATATGATCAAATATCTATAAGCTTAAAATTTTATTCTCCTAGCATAGTAAACATACCATATAAAGTTATTCATGGTATTGTTGACATAAAAGAAATTAATAAACTATACGATGATTATAGAGATAAAATGATAGTAGATAATATACGAAATTACAAGGGTCTTACTCAAGTAAATAAAGATATCGTTAAGACAATTAACGATAAACCAGAGTTATTATATTTATATAATAATGGAATAACAGCATATTGTAAACAATGGAAATTACTTCCAAAAGATGAACGAAATAATGAAGAAAAAGAAATTAATATATATGGGTTTCGAATTGTTAATGGTTCTCAAACAGTGGGTGCTATTAATGAATATTTTTTAAAGGACAATAAAGAAATAACGAGTTATGTATATTTGAAATTGATATCATTAGATAATTGTCAAAGTGATAGAGAATTTATTATGAATCTTATAAAATATACAAATAGCCAAAATAGAATTAACCCTGAAGATTTTATTGCTTTAGACCCTAATCAGATTAGATATCATAAAACACTTAAATTGCAAAATGTATATTACAAATATAAAGAAGAGAAAAATAATAAATGGCCACATGATAGGAGATTTGATTATAAGGAATCATGTAGAGCTCTGGCTTGTAAATATTCTGCTGATTACCAATTAATCAGATTAATATTGATAAATAATACAAAACTGTATAGTTATGATACTGGTATTATCCTTTTTCGTCAAATTAATTCTCCAGAAACTCTTTGGCGTCTTGTACAAATTAAGAGGATTGTGGAAAAGTATATGAAAGAATATGTATCATCTGAAGTAGGATTGAGAAAAGAGTTCTTTTCCTATTCAAAGTGGCTTATACTTCATATTATATACAAACAGATAAATTTTGAAACCGAAGAAAACTTGTTTTTATCTGGTGAAGAAAAAAGTATATTATCAGAAAAAGTCAATGAAATTTCAGAAATAGTTTGGAATGTTTTAACAGATAAAGGATACATAAATTCAGAACAAAAAGAATTTTATAATCCTAGTAGGGCAGTACGCTCTATCTTTATTGATATTACTATATGTGATACAATTATAAAGGAAACTTTAAAAAGAATAAATAAGAATGAGGGTTCGGAATGAATATTAATAAATTAGAATTAACATGGATCGGGAAGGAAAAAAAGCCAAAACTTGAACCACGAGTTTTGATTGAAGATTTTGAAAAGTCGTATTATGCTGAGCAAAGAGTTTCAGAAAAAGACATCTATGATAATATGTTGATTTTCGGAGATAACCTATTAGCATTAAAAGCACTGGAAACAGAATATACAGGAAAAGTAAAATGTATTTATTTGGATCCTCCTTTTAATACTGGACATGCTTTTAGCCAATATGATGATAATATAGAACACTCAATTTGGCTAACTCTTATGTACAATAGGTTATTAATATTAAGTAAATTGTTATCTATTGAAGGTACATTATGGGTTGAATTAGATGAATGTGAACATGCTTATTGTAAAGTAATGTTAGATGAAATAATGGGCAGGGATAATTATCTTGCTACAATCGTTTATCGTAGGAGAATGTCTCAAGCTAATTTATCAAGTTCTATTTCCGTTATACATAATTATATCCTTGTTTATGCAAAAGACATAAGAAATTCAAAACTAAATAGGATAATTACAAATACATCAGGTATTGGTGAATACAAAAATCCTGATAATGACCCTAGAGGTAATTATGCTACTGCTCCTTGCTCTAATAAAGGTGGTGCGATATATTCTATAGCAACCCCATCAGGTATTATGTACACAGATGAATGGAGATTTAAAGAAGAAACCTATCTTGAATTGTTAAAAGACAATAGAATTTATTTCCCAAATAATGGTAAAGGGAAACCAAGATATAAAATATTTGAGAGTGAAAGAATTGGAGTAATTCCTTCTTCATGGTGGGATGAAAAAGAATTTGCTACTCAAAATGCTAATAAAGAAAGTAAAGATCTTTTTGGTATTGTAGATAAATTTGATACTCCAAAACCTGAAGCGTTACTTGAAAGAATTATATCAATTGCAAGCAATCCCGGTGATATAGTTCTTGATTCATTTGCAGGTTCAGGAACGACAGGAGCAGTAGCACATAAAATGAGAAGAAAATGGATAATGGTAGAGCTCGGAGAACATTGTCATACTCATATTATACCCAGAATGAAAAAAGTTATAGATGGAACGGATCAGGGAGGCATAAGTAAAGATGTAAACTGGAAAGGTGGAGGTGGCTTTAGATATTATCGTTTAGCTCCTTCATTGCTGGAAAAGGATAAATGGGGAAATTGGGTTATAAGCAAGGATTATAATAAAGAACTTTTAGCTGAAGCAATATGTAAACTTGAGGGTTTTATTTATGCACCAAGTGAAACAATATTCTGGCAGCAGGGTTATTCCACTGAAAGTGATTATATCTATGTAACTACGCAAATACTTAATGAAGAGCAAATAAGGTTAATTAGTGAAGAAGTGGGAGAAAATAGAACTTTACTAATCCTTTGTCTTGCTTTCACAGCTGATGTTTCCAAGTTCAATAATTTAACTGTGAAAAAGATTCCAAAGCAGATATTAAACAAATGTGAATACGGTAAAGATGATTACAGTTTGAATATCAGGAATCTTCCTTTGATGGAGCAACCGGAAAAACAAAGCAATATATTTGAAGAGGGGGAAATATGAATCCTGAAAGAGAAGTAAATGCCATATCCGGTCGTTTAAGTTTGCGTCCTCCGCAAAGAAAGTCGTTGGAAATATTAAACAGGATAACAGAAATATATGATTTAAATTCTGCAATTATGGATAAGAAATCAATAAATTCTACCGAGGTTTTGAGCACGATAAAGAAAGAATTTCCCCAAATAAAGGATTTTGAAAGGGATTTTCCTTCTTTTTGTTTTGCTTTAGCAACGGGAGTAGGAAAAACCCGTTTGATGGGAGCTTTTATAACTTTTCTATACAGGGTTTTCGGTATATGTAACTATTTTGTTTTAGCACCCAATCTGACAATTTACAATAAGCTTCAACAGGATTTTACTCCCAATACACCTAAGTATGTTTTTAATGGGATATCGGAATTTGCTGTAAATCCTCCTGTGCTGATAACAGGAGATAATTATAATAAGCAATCTACTATTCAATCAGACAGGGCAGGACAAGCCATTATAGAGAGTGTAATAAGTGAAATTAGAATAAACATTTTCAATATCTCCAAAATAAATTCCGAAGTTAGAGGAGGTAAAGAACCAAGGATTAAAAGATTATCCGAATACCTGGGGCAAAGTTATTTTGAGTATTTAGCATCGTTGCCGGATTTGGTTTTAATAATGGATGAATCACATCGCTATAGAGCAACTGCAGGTGCAAGAGCAATAAATGAATTGAAGCCGATTTTGGGATTGGAATTAACCGCCACACCTTTTGTAGAAACAACCAGGGGACCTATTCCCTTTAGAAATGTGATCTATAGCTATCCTTTGGCGAAAGCAATGGAAGATGGATTTGTAAAAGAACCGGCTGTAATAACTCAGAAAAACTTTGATCCCAAAAACTTTAGCTCGGATGCTTTGGAAGAAATTAAACTGAAAGATGGAATAAGTTTGCATGAAATTACTAAAGTGGAATTAACCACTTATGCCAAGCAAAATGGAAAGCCACTTGTGAAACCTTTTGTTTTAGTTATAGCAAGAGATACATTGCATTCAGGGAAATTGCTGGAGACCATAAAATCAGATGATTTTTTTGGAGGCAGATATAAAGACAAAGTTATTCAAGTTGATTCCAGCGTAACGGGAGAAAAAGAAGATGAGATGATTGAGCGTTTGCTGAATGTGGAAAAGTGGGAAGAACCAACCGAAATAGTTATCCATGTAAATATGTTAAAAGAGGGCTGGGATGTTACCAATCTTTATACTATCGTTCCTTTAAGAGCAGCTAATGCCAGAATATTAATTGAACAATCAATTGGAAGAGGACTGCGTTTACCTTATGGAAAGAGAACAGGTGTTGATAGTATAGATCGTTTGAATATTGTTGCTCACGATAAATTTCAGGAAATATTGGATGAAGCAAATCGTCCGGGTTCCATAATTCATTTAGAGCAGTTTATTTTAGACCCTGATAAGGATTTGGAGGGTTTGCAGACAGTAGAAAGCTATCCGGAAAGTGAAACAATTTTTGCTGAAAAGCAAATTAATCCCGATCTGCAATATGAATACCCAGTTCAGAAACAGGAAGAACTCTTTACTTCTGAAATAGAAAAGAAAATTGCCCGCATAACTTATGAAATAATAAAAAAAAATGAAAATCAGCCAAACAGTAAAGCATTGACTGACGATTCTATCCAGCAACTCATTGTTCAGGAAGTAAAACAAAATCTTACCGGAGAACAGCTGGAATTGCAAGGGTTACTGGAAGAAGTTGATATTGCACGAATAGTTAAATCAACTACAGATTATGTAATAGACAAAATAATAGATATCCCGAGAATACTTTTATCCCCCGTTGGAGATATAACAATTGACTATCATCCGTTTGAGCTTGATTGCTCTAAATTGAATTATAATCCGGTGTCCAGAGAACTTTATGCACAATTATTAAGGACAAATGAGCAGCAACAGATTACCGGCAAATCCTATTTTATAAAAGAAACCCGTCTGGAGGACTATATTGTTAGAGAACTATGTAATTATGACGATGTTGCTTATGATGTTCATTCAGATTTTATTTATGAACTTGCAGGTCAGGCAGTAAATCATTTTCTAAGTTATTTAAAAGATGAAAAAGAAGTAACCAAAGTTTTGGTATACTATCAAAAAGCAATAGCAGAATATATTCATACTCAGATGGTAGAGCATCAATATGAAAGGCCAGTAGAATATGAAGTTGTCTTAAGTAAGGGCTTTACGGAACTAAAAAAATCGGCTTATACTGCAAGGAAAAATGATCAGGTATGTTATTTTCAAACAACCCCTGCTGATAAAAGTAAAATACCTTCAATGCTTTTCGGGGGCTATAAAAAGTGCCTTTATCAGATATGTAAATTCCAATCCTATCAAGAATTGCTTATGTCCAGAATACTGGAAAGAGATGCGCTAAAATGGTTTAAACCAGCTATAGGTCAATTTCAGATATTTTATAAAAAAACAGGAAGATATGAGGTTGAATATGTTCCCGATTTAATAGCTGAAACAGAAAATGAAATCTATATGATTGAAGTTAAATCTATTATGGAATTGGAAGATAGTATTGTATTAGCTAAAAAAGATGCTGCTATAAAATGGTGTAATCTTGCAACATCACACAATTTGAAACATTCTGGCAAACCTTGGTTTTATCTCTTAATTCCTCATAATGCAATAGGTGATTTTACTGATTTAATGTCTCTTGCTCAGCAGTATAAAGCATAAATATTTTTTATTTTGAATATAATGCAGTTGGTAAAAGAATGAACAGGATTAAAGTGAAAGGAAATTTTTCAGTGGAAGAGCTGAAAGAAAGAATGATTAGCAGTAAAGACATTGCTGAAAGGAAAAGATGGCAGGCATTGTATATGGCAAAGACAGGAAAATATACTGTCAAAGAGATTGCTGATATAATAAGGGTTTCAGTTTATACTATCAATAAATGGGTATATAATTTCAATCACAAGGGTGAAGAAGGGATAAAGAGTCATAAAAAAGGTGGAAATCACAGTTCTTTTTTAAGTTGGCAGGAAGAGGAAGATTTTTTGGCTGAACTGAAAAGGAAGGCAGAAAGCGGTATACTTTTAACCGTTAAAAATATCAAGGCAGAAGTGGAAAAAAAATTAGGTCACACTGTTTCCAAGGATTATCCTTACGATTTGCTTCACAGACATAAATGGCAAAAAACAGTTTACCAAAGCAAAAAGACAAAGCAAAACAATAAAGAACAATAGGTATATTAAGCAATTAGCTACCTAATGCCTAATAAATAAAAGTTATTGACTAAATAAACCTTAGCATATTTTGGAGTTTACGGCTAAAAAGCAGGTTAAGGAGATAAAATGGATAAGCCAAAGCATAAATTGCAATTATTGCGGATTAAGGGTTTTAAATCCATTGGGAAAGAGCAGAAGATTACTTTTGGTGATATCAATGTAATGATAGGAGCAAATGGAGTTGGAAAGAGTAATCTGGTATCTTTTTTTCAGCTGTTAAATTATTTAACGACAGATAAGTTACAGTTTGGTATAGGTAAACAGGGCTATGCCGATTCTCTATTATACTATGGCTCCCAAAAGACAGAAAGCTTTTCAGCTACCTTAAAGTTTGAAGATAATTTATGGGTTGATGAGTATAGTTTTGCCTTAACTTATGCTTATAGGGGTCAAATGATGTTTGCTTATGAGACAATTTACCATAAGCCAAAAGATAAAATAGCAATGGCAAAAGAAATAAAAAAAGATTTAGGTAGCGGGCATAAAGAAAGCTTGCTGCAGGGGAAAGCACAAGATGTTGAAGTAAAAATAATTCTTACTCTCTTAAGCAAATGCCGGATATATCAATTTCATAATACTTCCGAGACAGCATATATTCGTCAACCTTGTTCAATAAATGATAATCGCTATTTGAAATCGGATGCCGGGAATCTTGCCGCTTATCTATATGAGATGAAATACAGAGAAATCGATAGAGATTATTACCAGAGGATTATAGATAGCATTCAAAATATTATGCCCCAGTTTCAGGATTTTATTCTGGAACCGCTCAAGGAAAATCCAGATAAAATTCTGTTACAATGGATTGCGAAAACACACGAAAATATCTTTGGCGCACATCAAATATCAGATGGTTCTTTAAGATTTATGGCTTTAGCTACTTTACTTTTACAACCACCTAAAAATTTGCCTAACCTGATAATAATAGATGAGCCCGAATTGGGTTTACATCCTGAAGCATTAGTTGATTTGGCGGGAATGATCAAAATTGCTGCTCAAAATTGTCAAATTATCCTTTCTACACAATCAGCGTATTTGCTTAATTTCTTTGAGGTAAAAGATATTATTGTAGTTAGCAGTAAAAATGATACAACTGTGTTTGAACATTTGGACGAAAAGAAATTGGCTATTTGGTTAAATGACTATACAATGGCTGAAATCTGGGATAAAAACCTGATCGGGGGACGTCCATAATGCGGTTGCATATTTTAGGAGAGGGCTTCACCGAAAAGAGATTTGTAGAAAATGTCCTGACAGGGCACCTGATAAAATACAATTTAATAACCGATGTATGTTGTTTTCTTACGAAATTTATTCCGGCAACGGGGCAACAATTTAGAGGGGGTATAAGTAACTATGCACAAGTAAAAAAAGATATTCTCAATCGGATAAGCGAAGATAACAATAAGGACAGCATATTTACTACAATGATTGATTTTTATGGCATTCCTGATGATTTTCCCGGTGTGTATGCAAGAAGCGAAGCAAAAAATCCTTATGAGAAAGTAAAAATTATAGAAGATGCCCTTGCAGATGATATAAATGATAGCAGGTTTATTCCCTACATTCAACTATATGAGTTTGAGACGCTAATCTTTTCCGATCCCCTTAAAATAGCAAGAGTTTATATTGACTACAAGAATGAAATTAGAGAATTGCAAGAATTAAGCAATAGAATTCCTCCCGAAGAAATAAATGATGGTTTTGCTTCTTCCCCCTCGCATAGAATTAAAAAAGTAATCCCCCCTTATGATAAAGCTTATGCGGGAGTGGAAATTGCTAAAGCTATAGGTATTGAGGTTATGAGAAAGAAATGTCCTCATTTTAATGAATGGATAACGAAACTGGAAACACTTGGGATGAATGATATAAGATAGTTTTTTCGGAGGAGTAAGGATAAATAGAGAAAAAGAATAGGTTTAGGATGAATAGGATTATTATGGTAGAGGGCAGAGAGCTTAGGGCGAAGCGATAAAATAAGCATAGGGCGAAAAGGATTCTGTGGGATCTTAGGATTTTGCTTTAGAAACAAGGATTTCAGGATTAAGAGGATTTCTTTTTGGAGACAAGGATAATAAGATTTCAGTATTAAGAGGATTTATTTTAATAACAGATGCTCATTTAAGAGATTGATAAAGCCCCTTAGGGCGATACAAAGATAGCGATGGGAGCGTAATACCCTTGGGAAAAAACACATAATGAAAATAGTCCCAGCGGGACGACAGATACTAACAACGGATTTTAATCCGGTGCAATAAAGAATTAAAGATTTGTTGGCGATATTTTTGTTTATCTTTCTTTGAAGGGGGGGGGTTACGCTTCCATCGCTTATTTAATAGTTGACGAGGAGGTCAACCTTCCGGGAAAACGATGTCCTCGTTGTTTTTTATGGTTGACGGGGACATCAACCTTCCGGAGGAACGATGTCCTCCGGCTGCATCTTTCCAGGAAGGATTGCTTACGCAATACGGATTCATTACGGATGTCATCCGTAATGGGTAAGCAATGAGTAGGTAATGCAATTAAGGAAGGGATGAACAAAAATGATAACAGCTTATAAAACAAGCTGATGTAAATAAAAAAATAGTGCTTGACCGTAACTGGCACGGTGCAAATAAGGTATGCCTATAAAAGGAACTTGGGGAAAAAGGAAGCAGTGAAACAAAAACAGACACAAATTGAGGACTTTATCAG
>ERZ795047.5408-NODE-5408-length-10346-cov-5.294141_pt1 | contig 10346 bp, 8 predicted proteins | sample MGYA00375131_ERZ795047 | MGnify/ENA primary metagenome ERZ795047 (study PRJEB30176, sample SAMN05720228) | activated sludge metagenome | isolation source: Anaerobic digester | place: Japan | collected 2015-05-20 ... | reverse complement strand
GCGGTGAACGACATGTTCGTCATGGCCCAGCCGCGCGTGGCCGGCTTCTTCTGGGAAGACGTGCGCGAGTTCCTGGACCGGCACGATGTTCGCTATAGCCCGCGCGTGAAGATCACAGGTCGCAGCGGTTTCGACCACGCGATCGACTTTCTCATCCCGAAATCGCGCCGTCGCCCGGAGCGCTTGGTCCAGGCCATCAACGCGCCGAACAAGAACACAATTGGAACCTACTTGTTCACTCTGAGCGACACGCGCGAGGCGCGCGGCGAAGCTTCTGAGGCTTATGCGTTCTTGAATGACTCGGCGCGCGAAGTGACCGGCGACGTGATCGAAGCCCTTCACGCATATGACGTCAAAGCAGCACCGTGGTCACGCCGCGACCAGTTCATCGCCGACCTGGCAAATTAGTGCGTACGTGCGAGCACCCATATCGCCGATTCTCCGTGCCCCTTTGCGAGCGTCTTCCTCGAAGTCGATGCCGTGCAGTGCTTGGCAGCTCAGCCAAAGCGTTCGATGACGCAGCCGAACAATAAACGGCTCAATTCCTCGGCGAGCGGCCGGACCCGTTTTTCACGGTCCGTCCAACGATGGGGGTGACACCAGCGTCCGAGCCGCTTGTACGTGTCCACTCGCAGCGTACGCAGCCCGCGCTCGCAAAGCTGCTGCTCGATCTCATCGCAAAGCCTCAACGCTGCGTTCTCCGCGCGTAAGTCAGCCAGAAGACGACGAAGGCGCCTTGCATCAAAGTCCTCCGCGACAGGAACCACATCAAACCCCGCTGCTGACGCGATGTCCGCTGGCGTGCTTACTACCTGTCGATCCGGCCGTTCGATGTTCGGAATCAGGGCCCGCAATGTCGCGGAGGCCGACAGCTGCAATGCATCAGCTACATAGCTCAGCCGCCGGAACTCATCTGCTGACAAGCGCAGCAGAATTGAACGCTCGCCTTGGGATCCGCCATCGTCAGGCAAAGAACGCTTATGTTCGGTCATTTCCTTGTACTCCACAATCCATCGGCCGCTCTCTTGCTCTTCGCGTACGAAAGCACGGCATCGACCTCCGCCCAGCCTGGAGCGACGGCGCTCTCAGCAAGCTCTGCCGGAACGAGCACCGCGGCGGCCGGTCTGAACGTATATCTCCCGTCTCCCTGAAGCCACGACGCATTGCGCCCACGAGCCCTTCTTAGGCCGGAGCAGGGCACGGCGCGCAGATATTGGAAATCTGGCAGTTCGTCGGCGGCTTCGCGAACGACGAGGGCCACGCCATCAGGATGAGGATGAATCTGGGTGTGCGCCCGACGCTCGAGAGAGAAATTTACGTATCCGGTTTTCTGGCCTTTCGGTTCAAATCCGAACCGGTGAGCTCGCTCGGCGATCAGTTTGGCCAGAACCGCGTGGGAGCCACTAAACACCTCCTCGACCTCGGCGCTCGCCTGGCCGAAACGCGAAAAGCCGCTCGCCCCATTTGCTACCGTAAACGACATTCTCTCCGCCTTTTGATATGTATTAATATGTAACGGCTACCACTATATCATGCCTCGCGGCCGCAGTCAAGCCTTTTTGCAGCCGGGGGTAGAACGAGGACGGAGGGCGAACGGGGACGGCACGGGTCTAGTGATTGGTGCGGGCTGCCCGCGGACGTGCGGCCGGAACGCAAGCGTGCGGCTGGCCGCAGGCCGATCGAGTCTGTGAAAATGTGCGACATCTGAGGAGACAAAAAGGCGCAAAAGCGCTCACAATCTGCGCGTTCTGCGCTGATGGCTGAGCTCTGAGAGCTGCGGCGCGGCAAGGGATTCCCGCCGGAGCGCGTGCGAGACGGATTCTCGCGCGAGCGGCGCCTTAATGCCTAATTGCCCAACAGTCTAATTACCTGATTCGCCTAATTCCCTTCCTCCAGCAACTGCTCGATCAGCTCCCGGCTGGGCTCTTTCCCTGTGCATGACCAACGGACGTTTCCGCGCCGATCAATCAAAAGGTAACTCGGAAACGCCTGCACCCCGTACCGCTGCTCCTCCTTCTCGCACAATACACCGACCGCATGCGTCAGCTTGTCCTGTTCGACGAGGCGAAAAAGGCCGCGCGCGCCCCACGACGTCGCGACTGAAACTACGTCCAGGCCGCGCTCGCGGTACTCCGCGTCGAGCTTGCTCAACCTTGGCAGCGCCGCCCGACACGGCGGGCACCCCACGAATATAAAGTCCACCAGCAGCACGCGTCCCTGGGGTGACGCCAGCGTACCCCCTTCCCCTAGCCCCAGGCGCTCCTTTCCCTGCACCCAGGATGACGTCTTCAGACCGCCGAACGGCTTACCCACCAGCCCGGTTGATCTGAATAGCTGCCCCGCCGCGCTCGTCACCCATTGCTCAACCTGCGCGAGCACCCCGCGCACACTGCGCCCGCCCTGCTCTTGTTCACCCGCCGAACCAGCACGCCGCGCCGCCCACAACGCTTGATTGAACCCCGCGCGCAGCGCCCTGGTGGCCGGCGAAAAGTCGGCCACGTCGGCGTCGTCCTCTTCGGGCGACTCGTTACGCGGCAGAAAGGCCACGTTCTCGGTCCAGGCGCGCGTCAGCACCGGGAATTCGTGCACGTTTGGCCACTCGCCCTCTGACATGATCACCTTGATCGTGCTATGAACCGTATAGTCGCCCCAGCCGGCGTTCACCGTCTCGAATTTGTCGCTCTCCAGGCGCGCCTCCGACACTCCCCGCAGCAGCGCCACCTGAGTCAACTCGGCCACCCGCGATCCGCTCCAGCGCGCTTCAAGCGTGCATTGCAGTTCAACGTACATGCGCAAATCGGACGCATTATCCACGCTCAAAGCAGTCCCGAGCTGCCAGTGACTCACCGATACGTAACCGTCCGCCCGGCTATCCAGCAGCGGCCGCGCCCAGGCGCAGCGCTCCGCGCCGAACCGTTCCGCCGCGGCCTCCGCCAGGCGCCGCGCGAGCGAGAAGTTGGACCCGTTTTCGCAGTACCCGCGCACGGCCGCGAGCGCCGCGTCGGGGTCAACGGCCGCCATCTGCGCCACGACCGCCGCAGCGTCCAGGCGTCGCACCAGGCGGAGGCGCTGCGGCAGGCGCGCGGCGTCCGGGTCCGGCGGAAGAAGCGGCACCGCCTGCACCGCCTTCGAAATCGCCGCCATCTTTTCATCTGCATCCGCCATCCCGGTATCAGCCGCGCCCGTTTGATCCAGCGTGCGTTCGATACGCGTCAGTTCCTCGCTGAAAGGCCCGATCAGGATTTCGCGCCCGATGATCGTCCCGTCGGCGGCTACGAGAATCGCGTGCGTTGGTGACGGGTTTCCCAACTCCTTGTGGAATAGCCCGCTCCGATCAGTCAATGAAAGGAAATCCGGCAAGCCCCTAAGCCCCAGCTTCAATAGGCTGCGCTGTTCAAGGGCAGATTCCACCACGTTTCGATCTTTAGCCCGATCGCCGACGAACACCACCGCCAAACGCAGGCGGTCGCCAAATCTCTCGACCATTCGCAACCCGCGAATCAACTCCATCGGCACCAGCGTCTTGGCGGGATCTACGAGCACCACAATCGTCGGACGCCCGTCGAGCGGCAACATGTAGTCTTTGTGGTCCCCCCAATACACGCCCTGCAGCGCCACGGCCGGTACGCTGCCACGTTCGCCACTGCTCATGAGCAGCGATGCCGCGCGCGTATTATTGGTGTCTACCGGCGCAGCATCCTGCGCCGCGACGGCCGCCGGGTCGAGGTCTTTAACCCACCACCCGCCCGCCAGTGCCACGACGCATGCCACGGCACCGACCGCGGCGCAACTCTGGGACCGCCGTCGACTGGACATTTTCACTCTCCTGCGTTGGGTGCCGCAGCGCCACCCCGAGGCTGCCCACTTGCCGCGAAAGCGGTCTGCGGTCCGCCCGATACAACCGTGCTGCAACCCACGGCAGTCTACCCAAAGACTACTACGAAATTCAGTTCCACTCACCGCAACGGCACCCAGCCGGGATTTTCAGATTTCAGATCTCGGATTGCGCTGCATTGGCAGAACGGGGAGGAGCTACTGGCAGAACGCCTGGTAGAACGGGGACGCAGCGACGCGCCTAGTTGTTCGTTGAGCTCTAAGAGCTGCGGCGCGGCAAAGGATTCCCGCCGGAGGGCGTGCGAGAGGGATTCTCGCACGAGCGGGCCGCGCAAATCCTCTGCCCCACGCGCCGCAGCTTTTCCTTCATGGCGGTCTTGGCGCTCTCAGCGTCTTGCCGGTTGCCTTAGCTGAAAGCCGATGGGTGATGGCTGAAAGCTTTCTTTATCACCCTATCACCTTATCACTTTATCACCCCAAGCAGCGTCTCGCCGCCACTGGCGCGCAACCACGCACAATCCGCGGACTATTGGCCGAAACGTGACAACTGAACGCGGGCCGCTCTCTAGAATCGATAGAAGACACCGCGCCCCGCGCGCAGAAAGGCGCCCTTATGCGGCATTCGAAACGTCCTCAATGCTCACTTGCCACCTATCAACTGTCTCCGCGCAACCGCTTTTGTCACCTGCTCGCCTCTCACCTATCACCTCTCTCCGCGCAGCGGCGGGCCTCAGGTTATCAAAATCGAGTGCACAAGAACCATGCGTATCTGATCACCTGCCCCCATGGCCCGATCTCACGCCGCTTTTTATCAGACCGCTTACGCACCTGGGGTAACGCCTCGCGCCCCCGCCGCTCGCGCGGCTGGTCCAGCGCCCGGAACATTGGCGGTTCAGCTCAGCCGCGGCGTATGCCGGCGAGGGAACGAGCTGCATTGAAGTCGATCTGCCGGAATGGTGAGGGCGGGCCAGGGTGCGGCAAAGGATTCCCGCCGGAGGGCGTGCGAGACGGATTCTCGCACGAGCGGAGTTGCCTTGGCTGAAAGCTGACGGCTGAAGGCTGACAGCTTCCCCCGCCTTCTTGAGCGCGCCACAGTTCGCCAGTAAGTTGGCTTGTCCCGTACTCGCCGCGCCGCTGTCGGCGGCGCTCGTCAGGAGGATGACGTGCCCCAGGTAGAATTGAACGAACTCGAACGCCGCGTGCTGGGAGTCCTGATTGAGAAATCGCTGGCCCAGCCGTCGTATTACCCGATGACGCTGAACGCCGTCATTGCCGCGTGCAATCAGAAGTCCAACCGCGATCCCGTCATGGAACTGGACGAGGATACCGTCTGGAACACGCTCGACGCCCTGCGCGAGCGGGGCTTCGTCTCGCGCATTCTGGCCGGCATGGGCGGGCGCGTGGACCGCTTCCGGCACGAGGTCAAGACCGCGCTCAACTGGGAAAAGCCGCAGCGGGCCGTCATGACCGAACTGCTGCTGCGCGGCCCACAGACACTGGGCGAGCTGCGGTCACGCTGCATGCGCCTCTACCCGTTTGAAAACGCCGAGGCCATCGCCGCGGTGGTGCAGATGCTCTGCGAAACGGATCCGCCGCTGGTAGCGCCGCTGCCGCGGGCGCCGGGCCAGTCCGCGGCGCGCTACGCCCATTGCCTGTACCCGCCCGGCGAGCAGCCGGCCGTGGCGGCACAGCCGCTCGCGTCAGAACCGGCCTCGCGCGCGTTCGCCGCCCAAAGCTCGGCAGATAGCTCCCCCCCTGCCTCATTGCCGGACGCCTGCGCATCAGAACCCCAGCAGCAATCAACAGCGGATGATTCGCGCTTGCAGGTGATCGAGGAAGAGCTGTCTGCCTTGCGCGAAGCCATCACAGACTTGCAGAAGCGTTTGGCCGCGCTCGAACAGCAGCTCCTCTAGAGAAGCTCAGATGGCGAGCAAGCTAATATGGCGAGCAGACTCACGTGGCCGTGTCCGTTGACGAACCGCACCGGGCCTTTGACCGCCAGGCGGTCGGTCCAGCAAATGACCGTCAAGCGGCCGGTTCAGCAAACTCAAATGGCGGCCGGCGGGTTCTGTTGCGCCAGCGGATCCGGCACCCCTTCGTGCCCCTCCGGATGCGCATCCGCGTGCGTGGCCGGCTCAATGTGCGACGTCACGTAGACTTTGCGATCGGGAAACAGTTCGCGCAAGGCCTCCTCGAGCAACGTGACGCGCGTGTGCGCTGACTCCAGCTTCAACTCCCCGGGCAGTAGCAAATGAACGTCAATCCACAGTTCGTTTTCGGTTCCGCGGCAGCGAAGCTGGTGGTACTGCTCGATCAGCCCCTCGGCCTGGCGCTCGCGCAGCTCGCGGATGAGCGCGTCCCGGACTGCCGGGTCGGCCTTGTCCATCAGTCCCCGGTAGGCTCCTTTAACCAACGAGACGCCGCCCGTCATGATGACCACGCTGATCACCAGCGCCGCAATCGGGTCCAGCAGATCAACCCGGAAAATTAGCACCAGCGTTAAGCCGATGACGGCCGCGGCCGTCGTCCAAACGTCCGACAGCACGTGCTTGCCGTTGGCGATCAGTATCATCGCGTTCTGTTTGCGGCCCACGCGGATTAGGAATATCCCCAACGCCAAGTTGATCAGCGCCAATGCGCCCGTGATGGCCAGGCCCGCGCCGACGTGCTTCAAATCCGGGCCATATAATAAGCCTCTGATGCCGCTGGCCATGACGGCCAGCGCCGCGGCCAGAACCAGAGCGCCTTCAAACCCCGCCGAAAAGTAAGCGATCCGCCCGTGCCCGTAGGTATGCTCGGGATCGGCCGGCTTGGCGGCGTACCAGTAGGCGAGTGCAGCCAGGCCAGTCGCGGCGCAGTGGACGACCGACTCCAGCGCGTCGCCCAGAATGGCGGTACTGTGCGTCAGAAAGTACGCCGTCAGCTTGCCCGCCAACATCAGGACCGACACGGCCAGGCTGATGCGGATCGCCGCCTTTCCGGGGTCTTTAATCACGCGCCACCTCCCAGCGCCATTTTAGCCCGCGACTGGCGGCGACGCCCGCGCCCGCCCCGATGCTCCCGCGCGTCGCGAGAGCTTACCGGCTCTTCACTGCTGACCTCTGCCTCATGCCCTGGTTTGACACCTCCAAACCAGCCGCCGAAACTGGCAGTATGTCGGGTTTCCTCGTTGTCTTGCTAATCGCTAATTACATGCTGGCGCTGGTCGTCATTCTGTCAGTGCTGCGCCAACGTAAGGAACCCATGGCCATGTTGTGCTGGATCATGGCCGTCCTAATCCTGCCTTTCCTCGGGACGCTGCTGTACTGGCTGATTGGCTCGGCGTGGGTGGTACGTCGAACCCGGCGGCGGCGGCGGCGCGTGGCGCGTCAGATCGCCATGCTCGAAGCCTGGGCCCGCCAGCAGGCCGACGGAACCGGCGAAGAACCTGACTTCCCCGAGGACCTGCGAGCCATCGCCGGGCTTGGCCGCCGGCTTTCCGACCTGCCGGCCACCCGCCAGAACGCCGTCGAAATCTACCAGGAATCAGAGGTCACCTTCGCGGCCCTCGAAGACGCGATGCGCGCCGCCAAACACCACATTCACGCCGAGTACTACATCTGGCGGCCCGACGAAACCGGGTACTTCTTCCGCGACCTGTTGATAGAAAAAGCCCGCTCCGGAGTCGAATGCCGCGTACTGCTCGACTCCGTCGGCTCTTTCAGCATCGGCCGCAAGTTCACGCGCCCCTTCACCGAGGCCGGCGGGAAGATCGCTTTTTTCATGCCGCTGCGCCCCTTCCGCAAGAACATCAGTCCCCAACTGCGGAACCACCGCAAAATCGTGGTCGTCGACGGACAGATCGGCTTCATCGGCAGCCAGAACATCGGCGACGAATACCGCGGGCGGCTCAAAAAGCTTAGCCCCTGGTATGACACCCACATGCGCGTCGCCGGACCGGCCGCGCTGGTGCTGCAACGCACCTTCTGTGAAGACTGGCTGTTCGCCACACGCCAGGATCTCTCCGGCCAAGACTACTTCCCGGGACCGGCCCGCCCCGGCCGGTCTATCGTGCAGATTCTCCCCACCGGCCCCGAGCAGAACATCAACCCGCTTGAGCAAATCATGTTTGCCGCGGTCTCCTCCGCCAAGGACAAGATCAGAATTGCCACACCCTACTTCGTGCCTAGTCCGGCCCTGCGCATGGCGTTCACTTACGCCTGCACTCGCGGTGTAACCGTCGAGCTGGTCTTGCCCACCCGCAGTGACGCCTTGATCGTGCTCTGGGCCGGCCGCAGCTTCTACCGTGAACTGCTCGAGCGCGGCGTGAAAATCTACGAATACGACGGCGGAGTGTTGCACTCCAAGCTGGTGACCGTCGACGACCGTTGGTGCATGCTGGGTTCGGCCAATATGGACATGCGCAGTTTCCGGCTGAACTACGAGGTGACCGCGCTGATTTACGATCAGGCCGTCACGCGCGAGTTAGCGGCCTCAATCGACCGCTTCTGCCGCCGGGCCCGGGTAATCAGTCTGCGCGAACTGCGCGAGCGCCCGCGCTATTACGAGGTCATCGAAGGCACAGCTCGCCTCCTGACGCCGCTCCTTTAACAAGCCGGCTCTCGGGCTGGCCAGGCCGTGGCCGCGATCACCGCCGGCCCGCCCTCAATCCACCGTGGCCTTTCGCCCTGTGCCTACGTAAACTTGCGGGCATGAAGCGAAACAGGCGGCCGGGGACGGTCAAGGCAGTGCTGCAGCGCGATTTCTATGATCGCCCGGTGATTGAGGTCGCGCGGGAACTGCTCAACAAGAGCCTACTGTGCGAGACGCCCGACGGTGTAGCCGGCGGTCTGATTGTCGAGACCGAGGCTTACCTGGCGGCCGACGATCCGGCTTGCCATGCGTTTCGCGGCATGACCCGGCGTAACGCCAGTATGTTCGGGCCGCCCGGGCACGCCTACGTGTACGCCATCCACTCGCGCTGGTGTCTAAACATCGTCACGGAGCCAGAAGGTGTGCCGAGCGCCGTCCTGATCCGGGCCATCCAGCCCGAAATAGGTCTGGACTTGATGCACGCGCGCCGCACGGCACGCGCCAGAAGCCTCGTGGGGGATGCCCACGTGCGTCCGGTGCCGGAGCGCGACTTGGCGCGCGGCCCAGGCCGGCTGTGCGAGGCGCTCGGTATCGACCGGGCCCTGGATGGTTGGGATTTGGTGCTGGGGCGCAAGTTGTGGATCGAGGACGCGCCGGCGCCGGCGGGGGAAATCGTGACAACCACGCGGATCGGCGTGACGGCCGGACATGAGCTGCCGCTGCGCTATTTTGTCGCGGGCAATCGCTTCGTGAGCCGCTGACCGCGCCGCAAAGACTCGACCTGCGGCCACGGGCGGACGACTGCGGTCGTGGCCCTGGCGAGGCGATGCTCCGGAAAAGGTGCATATCGGCCAGAGCGCGTCCCTTTTTTTCGAGTTGGCCCCGCGCAAACCCCGATATTTAGCTTGGACCGATGGTCCTGCGGCGATATACTGGACTCGAATAGGCTAGGCTTGGTTGCGCCGGCCGAGGGGAGAAGTGTGTCATGTATTTAGCATAGGAGGAACAGGCTTTGAAGTACTGCTCTTGGTTCGTTTTGGCGGCCATGTTGCTGGCCGGCCCCGGTCTGGCGCGCGCCCATCAGACCGGCGACGTCAACTGCGACGGCGCGATAAACGCGTTCGATATCGATCCGTTCGTTCTCGCTCTGACCGACCCGGTCGCGTACGCTGCGGAATACCCCGGCTGCGACATCCTGCTTGCCGATGTGAACCACGATGGCGCGGTCAACGCCTTCGACATCGACCCGTTCGTGGCCTGCCTCACGGGTGGCGGATGCGAGCCGCTCCCGATTTACCCGTGCGAGTTGGCCGGCAACTCGCTGACGGCCTATCCGTACTTCGAGTTCGTCCGGGCGTTCCATGCCAGCGCGCCGATCAAGGTGGCCTTGGATCCGACCCGGCATCCGGAAATCACGTTCCCCTTCACCGCCGACGTGTACGTATGCGAGAAGAAGTCGGCCGGCGAATGGGCAATTGATCCGGTGCTGGACGACGCCACCTCAGACGGTCCGCTAACTGTGACTTTCCCGGGTGGAACCATTCAAGACAACGCGTTCGATGTTACCGGACCCCACGAGCTGAATGCCGCCGTCTACCAGGAAGCGACCGGCGCCTACACCGGCCTCGGCCACGGCTATGACATGATTATAGACGTGAATCAAAACGGCGTGCTCGACGGCGGCGACTACATCGACGGACTGGGCCGCGAGGCCGGCTTGTATGTATGCCATGATACGACGACGCGCGGGCCGCTGGCCGTGACGGAAACGGTTTACAACGTCGGCACGATCTTCGGCATTCCATCCAGCGTTTCGGGCCAGGATCTCTACTACCCGACGGATATAGCCAGCATGGGGCAGCTTCCGCTGATCGTGATCAGCCACGGCAACGGCCATAATTACCAGTGGTAAGACCACATCGGCTTCCACATGGCCTCGT
>ERZ795047.5407-NODE-5407-length-10351-cov-3.724942_pt1 | contig 10351 bp, 6 predicted proteins | sample MGYA00375131_ERZ795047 | MGnify/ENA primary metagenome ERZ795047 (study PRJEB30176, sample SAMN05720228) | activated sludge metagenome | isolation source: Anaerobic digester | place: Japan | collected 2015-05-20 ... | reverse complement strand
AGTAACAGTTGACAAAGGCATCCGCGTGGTAATTGTCAACCATATCTGCGTTGAGATGTTCACTCAACACTCCGTTAGAAATCGGCACTTCACCAGAGCTGTTGCCGACACTATATGTGTCAAGGTAGACGTTCTGGGCTGTAATCATGTCGCCGTAGAGGTAGCGTGCCGTTATCACATCGCCAACGTAGAGATGCTCATTCTGTGCTAGCGATATAGTAAGCGTGTTACCGCTAACCGTGTATGATGTTGGTGTCTGAAGGATTCCGTTGATCGTCAGGAAAACGAACTCACGCGACTGCGGTGCGAACGAAAGCGTGAAAGTGTTCTCGTCAAGATAAGAGACTACAAAACTATCAGTATGGATATATGTCCCCATGTTGTAGCGGTTGAGTAGGAGTTCCCCTGCCTTTGTGGTAATGCTCCTGATGATTGGCTGTTTGATAGTACCTGGCTCGGTTGTCAGCTCTCCCGGGGTTTCAGCGCTCAGGTAGTAGGTTATATCAGGTTCTTCAAAGAGATCACTCTCGAACTCTACAATTCCCCCGGTTGCCACTTCGTACACGGTAGATGAGAGCTTCCGTAAAACAATTGCGGTTGCCAGCGATTCTATTGACGTTGCGACTGCCGGGACAAACCCGCTTTCGTAGCGAACGCAGGTTCCAGGAGTAAAGTCATAGCTATACCCTTCTGGAATGTTGATGAGAAAAGTAGACCCACCGAATGAAGAGATGAGTTGCCACTTGCTATAGTCGAACCCAGGGCCGGAAGTGTGAGATTGTGTGCATATATACAGCCTATCCTCATAGAGTACCAGTGCTCCTGCGTTGTAGGCTGTTGATGATGCCCACTCACTGCGTACCCCACGGAAGCTTGCAGTGCTCGTGACTGCTAGCGGACCAGTAATAGTTCCTCCAGACAGCGCTAGCTTGTTCTCGTAGAGAGTCCCGATAAGGTTCTTTAGCTCGGTGATGGTTTCAGCAATGGTTGTAGGCGATGATGTGATGACAAGCGGTATGTCATTGTACGTCCCGATAGTTCCTCCAAGAAGTGTGCTGTAATCGATATCGCCAAGTACACCTACCACCAATGCCATTACCCGCTCGTACTCGTTAAAGAGAGCCGGCTGCAGTACATTGTCGTAGTTCCGGCTGCTGGTATGATTCCCTCCGCTTCCTGGTGACAGCTCTCCGGTAACAGGATTTATTGAGAACTTAGGGACAATCGTAGCCATAGGTACTCCTTACACCCAGTACTTCGCCCACGCAAACGCGGGGCGGTTTTTAAGATAATGTTTATCGCTCTGGTTAACATACGCTTCCCGCTCGAACGAGATCGAGAGATACGCCGCGTTATGTGTTCCTTCTGTAATAATCCCTACGAGATATTCTAACAGGTAGATAAAGAAGAAACCTACAATCAAAAGCTCGCACTGTTGCTGGAGATGGATCCTCTCGTGATTTATAATCGCGTCTATAACGCCGGCCGGCTTGCCGGCGTAGTCTTTGCTGATCAAGATAAACGGCCAGAGTGTCACACCGGTGTAGGGAAACCATTTCGGGAATCGAACAAAACGGATCATAGCTCCTCCACAGGATTGAAGCGGTATAGTGACATGACAAGCCCACATAGCGAGTCAAAGATCTCACCAACTTCAGCAAAGTTCTTATCATACAGTGATAGCATTCCCGCTACCAGAAGAAGCAATCCCCCCATGAAGAGGATTGGTGGTAAGAGAAAGAGAGTAATGGCGATAATCCAGCAGATTCTGATAATCAGGTCGATCATCATGCCCTCCTGTCTGTAATATGCGATAGGAACGATATAGCCGTTGCCTGTTCAACATCGCGGTTCCGTTCTACTGAGTCGCGTATCTCGTCAACCTTGCTGGAGAAAAAGTCAAACAGAGTCGTACTGGTTGTCTCAGACCCCCCGATGACCATCTGCTCGATCGGACCACGGTACCGAGGCGTGTAGATGTTGTAAGGAACGCCCTTGATAGCACGCTCAGCAAACTGTGATGAGCGAACCATATGCCCGCGACCGGCAGAAATAGTCGGCACCGAGATAACCTCGAAGTTCCTCACGATCTCCTCGGTGACCTCTTCATAGAACGTAACCTCGTCAATTCCCATAACGTATGGTGTCGCAAATTCATACCCGCTATACGAGTGAATGACGCGATATACGACAAAGTTTCTTGTCGTGTTAACAGTATTGTCTATGATGGATAGAACTACATTCTGAAACCAGTAACGAATGTCTATTCGTGCATACACTTCAGCAAGCGAGTACTCTGACATCGCGAAAATAGTACTCATATGAATCGCTGTCTCATCGCTGGGTTCGAGCATTGCGTAGCCTACTGCTTGCGCGTTGATAGCATTGCGCGCGTTACTGACAAGTTCCCCATTAGACTTTGGGATGATAAACCGCTCGAGAATGAAATAGTCTGTTGGACCAACAAACGTTACCCGTCTGAGGCCCTCGAGGGATATCCTCGGGTATATAATGCCATTTATTGAACATCCTGTCAGAGTTATCGTATCGAGTTGCCTGTACTCTTCAGCTCCCATTTACACCACCCCGTTAAGTCGGTTAATTCCTAGTCGCTCAACAATCACCGAATCCCCATGCTCTGGCGTTGAGAGCTCGACACGTACAATGATAGCATTGATGGCTTGCTCATCTATAGGTTCATATTCACATTCAATCTCAAAGAGCTCTGGAACTGGTTCATAGTAGAGTGCTGCATATGTATCGCCGGCGTATACCGGCTTCCTGCATAACAGGGTTGCGCCGGTTGCTGGTTTTATGCCAACAGAATTCAGCATGTCATAGGACACTGACTCTGGTCGATACCCGACGTAGAGCTTCCCGTTCTTGTAGGTGAAACATTTCGTCGTATCCGCCGACGAGACAGTCGCGAGGCTAAACTCAGATACCAGTCGCATGCTATCGCGAAATGCTCGCTGCTTCACTTCGGGCGGAAACACAAGCCCTGCTTGCGATGGAACCTTGGTAAGATAGTTAACATCAGCACTGTTGCCAAGTACAGATGGATATGGTTGTGTTGTTTCGACAAAGTGCCATCCTGTACTGATTGGCCAGCTGGTTCGAGACGATACATCAATCCCGTCGATGCGGTGGAAGTTCCCGGCTGCTACCTCTGTGGTAGAGAACGGGAGAACAGTAATCTCCCCCTCACCTGGCGAGTAGATCCACGTTGTCCACACATAGTTCCCTGCTGAAGAAGCGAGCTCTTCCATGACATATGAGATCATGAGCTTTGGAAATCCAGTTATAGTTCCGGTAGTATCGATCTCACATTCTCGAAAGTATGCCCCGTCAACGTTAAATATGACAGTGTAGTTGAAAAAGTCTACCACATAGTCAGTACTGTATGTTAGCTCGACTCCTGAACGGACAGAGAGTGAGGATGGTATAAGGTTAATACTGCTACCACGGGACAGCGCATATCGCTTCAGTTCAGTAGCGTATGTGACCGTGAACACTGCATCGCTTGAGAGAATCGTGTTCATGCTCTCTGCATCAAGCTCGATGTAGTTGCCAAAACCTTCCTCACTACCGACACCCAGAATCGATGCGGTGAAAGGCAACTCACCAGATTCCTTGATTGTCACCCCACTGTGGGAAGGTAAACATGAAACGTATAATCGGTTCCCAACTACACTCTCTTTCTTGATTGACTCGGTTACCTGAATGAGAAGAGGCATCGGCTCGAACGTTTTTCCGCTTATACTCTTCACCGGCATGTGACGGAGAGGGCCAACTGAAATCTCTTGCGTTGTTGAACTGGAACGGACATAGTTGTTGACGCCACGATATAGCTTGATTGATTGAGGTACAACTGTTATGTTTACAGTATCGAACATCCCATTCTTGATAACGCTGGTGGAAAGATGCACAGTATCCGCGACTGGAGACAGTATGTTGTAGAAGCGACCACCCGTATCGGGATCACCTTTTGCTGCCCACTCTTCGGCTGGCCCGATCGGCGAGAGTGATAGAACCCTTCGGCCAAGTCCGATAGTTGTACCTGGCGTTGTCTCGATGTAGGAAACATCGCTGCCAGATACCAGACCGATGAAGTACCGTACCGCCCCAGTTCCAATGGTCCGGCTTTGGGCAACGAGCGATACTGCCTTGGTGCCGTCGCGCTCCAGAGTGATAGGTTTAGTCTCATAGACCCCGGTGATAAGCCGTGTTTTTGTCCCAACACGAATGGCATCGAATATAATTTCGTATACTGGAGTTCCCAGCTCCCGCTCTGTCGGGTCAGAAAACTCCCACGATATGCGAACATTCCTGATGTCACGTGTTGTAAAGGGTACTTCGATAAAGTTTGCTGTTGTCACGTCACTGTAGAGCTCCAGGAACGTTCGTCCATCTTCGCTCACCGCGATCGTTACTTTAAGCGCGCTACTGCAACGAAATCGGAGCGTGATCATGTTTGCCTGCTTAGCCTCTACTTTCGCATCAATAGTACAGCCACATCCTCTGTTGCTATTGCGAATAGAAAAGCTCACACCCCGGGTGGACTCGCGGTTGAACATAGCATGAACGTCACCAGTAACTGTAAGCTCACCAGTACCCAGGCGAGAAACAACGATGTCAGCGGGGGTAAGCACCTTGGAAGTAGACGCTCCCGACAGTGACTGTAGTGTTATGTAACCTTCCTCCGTTATCGTCGCCGTTGTGGCATCAGTGTTTGCAGACGTTGCGATAGAAATCTCGTCAGTGAAACCGTCGATGAACGAGCTGCTGAGCATTGCTGACAGGAGCATTGCTGGTTCGCTGATAAAGCTCTGGATGTAGGAGTACCATACTGCTGTCGTAAACCCGAACGTTCCAAGGGTCTTTCCAACTTCGTCGGTAAACGCGAGAAGTGTGTGTGCATCAGCGGCTATAGTACCAAGCTCAGTAGATACCGATCGTACATCGACGGCTTCATACTCTGGAAGCCGGTAGTTTCCACTCATCGGGCCCCGATAGGTTGAGGTCGTTATCTCACGCTCGAGTGAGTTGATGTCCGAGAGCGATGCCCGCTCGCCGAACAGGCTCCTTAGTTGCTGGTAGAGTACCCGAATAGCCTCGTACTGTAATGTTCTAATCTGTTTCAACTTTCATCCTCACGATGAGTGATTTGACGATCGGGGTTATCTTCCCACTACCCTTCATCGCTATTTTAACATACAATTGGTCAGTAGGTTCGCTCACGTAAGTATCTGTCAAAGACATGTTGAGCTTGCTATCGTATACAACCCTCTTCGGACCCTGTTCGCTGCGGTTAGCTGGGATAATCTGCACCCAGGTTTCACGGTTTGTGCTGACAAAATATGTGATTGAGCACCCCTGGGGTATAACCTCGTTTGCATATACTTCGACCGCGCTGACAGCTCGTGCGCTCGGGTTAATGTTCCTCGATGTAATCGACCCCTCGGTGAGGTAGCCTGCGTTCCCAAACCCTATCTCCCTGATACCGAGATAGTAGCGATAGAGGCTCAGAGTATCAGTGTGCACGGTGAGCTTCGAGAGTGATATGTTTGAAGCTAGCCGGCTGAGCTGTTCGGGGGTGAACAGTGTGCGCGGGTCAAGGGTTCCTTCTGGCGCATCGTACCGTCTGACAGCCAGAGTCTCGAAGTAGTTCATACGGTACACTTCTTTGTTCATGTTGTTCATGAAGACGATCTCTGGAAAGGATGCGAGCTGAGGGGTTGTCGTCCTGAGGCGCACAATAACTGAATCCCCTGCAGGGGTAGGGGGTATGGGAAACGTCTTGACGACCGCACCACGGTCGCCGTAGCCCCAGAGCGGCTCATATTTCCCTGCGCTCAGTTTGTCAGTTGTAATCCGGTTATCGAGAAGAGCGACAGCATGCTCTACACCACCGTAGGAGAACGAGTCAAGTATAACTGTATATGACGGGCTCGAAATAGTGCTCTCGGTTGTTGGAACAACCATGGCAATAGAAAACAGGTTCGCACTGCTATATGGTGTGAGCGATAGCGTCATGGAGAGACCCTCTCCGAGGATTGCGGTACTGTTCAACTCAACCTCATACGCCGTTGTCAGTAAGCTGTCAAACATAGCATTCTGATTCGAAGCGCTCACATCATTTATCCTCGGGGTTGACGAGAATGTCCTTCCATGAAAGTATCCATTCTCAATTGTTGAGAACGTATCAACGCTGTAGATGTTCGGGAGTATCCTTCCCTTCGGCAGGTCGCCCATGTCGACCTTCACGTCTCTGATCCCAACAGCTGTCAGGCTGTTCTGCTTGAGCGATAGAAATCCGGTAACTGTGTCAACTGATAGTGTTGCACTATCTTCATGGGGGAAGATCGTACTCCGGTCAAAGGTGTCGTAGATGATAACCTCATCCTTGACTGACGTCATATTCGCATCGCGAGACATCGATGCCTTGACCTTGTCAAGTGACACTGATATGCTAGCTACCTGAGCGCCAAGTGCCATCCCACGATCGACAATCTCGTTTTCTATTGATTCAATCGTCTGATATATCGGCTCAAGGTTGTGGTACACGAGTGTGTTAATGAACCGCACAGCACGAGCAAACGATACAATCCCATCGAACGACACCTCATCATAGGGGTTGATGTACCACCCATCGAAGAGGGTAGTAAGCTCAGTCGAAAACTTGAGCATCCCATACGTCAGGTAGATATGATTCATGACTGCCACGTATGCCTCGTCAAGGTAGAGGTAGTTCTCGTACTCTGGTATGGAAGCGAGTACTGAATCTATAAGCTCGGTGTCAATCGATGTTATGTTTTCTGGAAGATAACGCATGGATCACCTCGGGTTACAGCGTGTCTACCAGCACGTCATACCACTGGAGGGATGGCGATTCTGATTCACGTTGTGGGTTAGTATGGAAGAACATAAATCCTCCCGAAAGCGCTACAGGAGTAGAGTAGTAGTCAATTTTAACAGATCCCGTAATAGGACGGTCAAAGATAATCCTACTACGGCATGTTGGGTCGACCATGAATGAAGGTATCGTAGGTGAGGAGGAAGACTCTTTCTGACCGCTTCCTGTATAGTCGCTAGCATCACGGCACTTGATCCCGTTAGCGTAAACGATAACTGGCTCATAGGTGACCGAAAAATCGCGCTTGAGGAAGAACACGTTCGCTGACGTCACACTAAACTCCTTTCCCTCACTGGTTCCTGTTGCGATGTCTGGGTCAACGTAGACAGGAAGCCGGAGTGTGACACTGTTTTCTGAAGATAGTGTGAACTCATCATGCGTGTTGTGAGGCCGTATCGTCGATAGTGCAGGAGCATTGTCGGGGATAGGTATGTACGTTGCTGTAGCTGTTGTAATGCTTCCATTGGCTGTTAGGTACGCTGTCTCGACCATGACGGTGAATTCTTTCCTCTCATCGTCGGTTACCAGCTCTCCCGAGGCATCTGCGGCATACTCAGAAACGGTGGCTGGAATGCCATTGATGTGCACCTGGAGCGAGTCTCGCACATAGGGGTACTCGGTTGCTCCGGTATAGAGAGCGTATTGATTATCATATCCCCCAAACGATAGCGAGATTGCTTCCCCGACGATCGCTCGGTAGCAACCGAAGAATGGCCCAACTGTCCCGCTTTCGGGAACAAACACACTCTCGCCAATAACCCGAGCATTAGGAAACGTACAGCCTTTTGTGTCTACTACAAGATACCCATTGACACTATCGAGGGTAGCATATCGATATGAATCTTCCTCAATCCTAACAACGCTGACATCACCAGAGTTAATCGGGATATAGATCGAATGATCGCTGATGTAGCTCTTACACTTGTCGTCAATGGTTATGTTTCCTATAACGCGCTCGATATCCAGGATCTCTGGGTTATACAGCTTGCCGCCTGGCGTCATGTTGGGGATAGTGTATCGAAACGCTATGGGGACACCTTCAACGACATCAACACTCCCGTCAACTACTGACCGGGGGATGTAGAGGATACTGTTCCGCTCGGTGTTGTAGTAGTAGTCAAGGAGCTCAGTGGGAGGGATTGTTTTCTCCTTTCCGCCATAGCGAATTGTTAATTGGTAGTTAGGGTCAATAAAGAAGTTGAGCGGGAACGTGTAGTAGATTTCACTTTCCTGGTAGGGGACAATGATAGCATCTCTGATCTGGGTTCCCATACCTAGTGGTACGATAGGATAGGTAGTACCCCCATACTTGATGTACCCCAACGTCACAAAATCGTTGTCCGAAAGCGTGTCATTGTTGTCGAATAGCATGGCTGCACGGACCGGAGTCTCGTCAGTAACATCTGAAACACTCTCGTGAAGCCCGTACACGTTGTAGCTAGCATCCTCAGCTATGATTGATGATACGCCGATTGTATAGAGCCTACTGCCAGCTCTAACCGGTATGCTTGGACGCGTGAACACGTTCGAGATTTCGTTCCTGAATTCCTGGATCTTCCAGGCGTCAGTCCGTGCTGTAAAGCCACTCTGGAGAATGCGGGTCAATCCCATAGCTGCATATGTGAGGTAGTCCTCCAGTTTCAATCCATGAACATCAATGTTCTCGGGGACAGTCATGAACCGCTGCTGCCGGATAACGACATGAAACTCTGAGGAGTAGGTTCTGGAGAACGTGAGTTCTACCTCGCGTGATGACTGTGTAACCCTCCCGCACACCTTGGTCATGACATCTGTTTCCCACTCTGCACCAGGTGAGTTAGGAACGTATACACCGAGAACATCAACTCGTGAGTTTGAAAATGGCTGTATGCGGATTCGCGTGAGGGGTACAACATTGCTGAACCGCAGAACGAGAGAGATAATGACCCCAAGCTCTCCTGAGAAATCGTCCGTGTAGAAGTAGCGATTGCTAGGTTCGTCCTCACTGTTAATAACAACATAGTAGGGGTCGAGCATTGTCGCTGCAAATGCTTTCTCCTTCTCCCCTTCCATAATGATCCGTGCCTGCTCGGAAAGGAGTCTGACCTCAAGGGTCGTTGAGCCAGCACTCGCGTAGTTTCTGGAAACCGACGCGAGACGGTACTTTCTTGCTGCACTGTTGATTGCTACTCCATAGAAGCCATTAGTTGTCCCTTCAGCAACAGGAGTACGGTGGAACGTCTTGGTAAACGATATGCCGAGTTCCTGGTGACGTTTGATAGCAACTGCTTCTGTAGCGATTGTCTCGACGTTCATCATGAGTGTGCCAACATGACTGTCAAAAATCCGCTGGATGTTTTCAATCTCATCCTGGATGCGGAACGCGTCAGAGTAGAGAACAGCATGGTCCAGGAATATCATGTCGAGCAGGCTGTTGATGAGGCTTCCTCTGAGAATGGGGAAGTCAGGGAGCTCTGTTGGAACAGCCGATGTAGAGAGATCAATGCTTGAGAGCGCCTGCAAGAGTGTACTCAACGAGTCGCCACGGAGGTTTGCTCGCTTCTCGATAAGCGGCTTCACAACTTTCTTGATGATCTCACTCGATTGCCGTTTAAATTCTATTGACTTTTCCATCACTCTTCCTCGATCATGAGTTCTGTCCCTGGCAGTGAGAACTTTCTAATGACTTCGCGGAGCCTTTCTCTCGCTATTGTTGGAGCATTTGCTTCAGGGTCTCCTGTCATCGCAATATCAGGATCATATGCTGCTACACGTACTGCATACTCGTTGACGAACGCCTGGTCGACAGTAACACGGATAATCCTCGAGAGATCGGTTCCTTCACCGTCGTAGCGACTGTAGTCGAACGAGAACGGCGTAAAGGTGTTGCGACCTCCCCCTGCTGATCGCGCGTCTTCCACGCTTACATCTCCAACACCAAGTGGGTTTATAGTATAGAAGGCAGCCAGGGGAAGTAATTCCGCTTCTGGGTGTTCTGACAGTTCAACGGGCAGTAGCGGGATATACGCACTGCGGTTTATATTCCTGGTGGCTCCTCCAGCATTGAAGATCCCGAAAATCGTGCTATAGGCGTAGGTGATAAGCACGCCCTGGTCTGTATACATAGGAAGAACTCCAACCACGGGCCGTGTACAGCCACTCTCTGCCGGAGGAACGAGGATGACGATAACGTTATCGCGTGCAGTACACTTTCCGAGGTGTGATGGCAGTACAGGGTTGAGGGTCATGTCAACTACCCTTGGAACTGCTCTGCTGATATAGGCGCTTGTGGTATGGTGCTGTTGAGTCAACACACGATCAAGGATAATTGTGTTGGCATCGCGATCGAATGCAAGGACGCTAGCGTGTTCTAGGTTATTAACAGTAACGTCGATACCGCCAATGTAACCATTGTGTCGCCGGTATGTCACCGGGATAGCTTGCGCTATCTGGATG
>ERZ795047.5401-NODE-5401-length-10355-cov-6.564854_pt1 | contig 10355 bp, 6 predicted proteins | sample MGYA00375131_ERZ795047 | MGnify/ENA primary metagenome ERZ795047 (study PRJEB30176, sample SAMN05720228) | activated sludge metagenome | isolation source: Anaerobic digester | place: Japan | collected 2015-05-20 ... | reverse complement strand
TGGGTTGGCAATGAAATTGATGTTAATGTTACCGTAGATACCAATGATTTAGATTATGATAGATCATACACATCTGAGATTTACATAAATTCGAATGGTGGTGATTTTGGAATTCCTGTTAGTGTATATATTAATCCTATTAAATCTTCAATTGTTATAAAACTTAAGATAGGTGATGAGAATGCATATGTAAATGATGTTCTCCACAAACTTGATGTTCCACCATTCATCGACAAAACTACGGGGAGAACCATGGTTCCACTAAGGTTTATTGGTGAAGCATTATTAGCAGAAGTGTTGTGGGATCCAACTGAAAGAAAAGTGACATACAAGTTAGAAGGCAGAGTTATAGAGCTCTGGATAGACATGAAGATGGCAAGAGTTAATGGGAATCCAGTGGAAGTTGACCCTCCTCCAAGGATAGTTAATGGAAGAACAGTTGTTCCTTTGAGATTTGTTTCTGAAAACTTAGGTGCAGAAGTTGCATGGGATGAAAAAACTCAAACTATAACAATAACCTATGAAACTCCATAAATTAAGATTCTATATTGATTGATCTTTTCTCTTTGATAAAAACCAGTCCACTGAATCCGTTATCCTTAGGCGCAATCTTTCCATCAACGAAGGTTCTAATACTTAAACATTTTCTTCCTGAAGGAGAGGCATTAAGATATCCGAAGGATTTCAAGCCACATCCGTCTTCTTGAAGGAGCGTATTTGTATTTTGCAACTGATGGAACCTCTCTTTATACTGCACTTTCAAAATGACAAATAAAATACAAATAAAATACAAATAAAATACAAATAAAATATATATGATGACAACATTATGTCATCTTTGAAATCTTCTATCGAGGATCAAGTAACTTGTCATCCCCAACTTGATTGGGGATCCAGACTCTTTTAATACTGGATTCCCGCTTTCGCGGGAATGACAAAAAGTGTTTCTGTATCAAGTAAAGAATGATAGAGAGGTAAATGTCATTCCCGAAATCTTCAATCCGGAATCCACAGGAACTGTCATCCTCGAAAGCACACCCACTGTCATCCCCAACTTAATTGGGGATTCAGTGTTTATTTTTTTATTTTAAAAAAGAGGAATATACCTTGGATTCCGGATAAATTGCAACATAAGTGATAGACTGTTTGCTAAACCTTACATATACTGGACTTTAACCAGTAAGAGACTACTACATGCTTTGTTTGGAATACACGTAAAATGATTGAGAATACCTTGACTTATTACTAATTGTGTAAAAGCAAAAAAAAAGAACCCCTATGTTATTGAAAACATAGGGGTTCTTTAGAATTTAGAAGCTTAAATAAACCTAAATTGATATTGATCTATTTATCAGGATTAGGGTAAGTCAAAGTAATAGTCTGGGTAGCAGCATCCCAATCTACCTTAAAACCAAGATTTTCAGTAACGAATCGTAATGGTAAAAATGTTCTTCCAGAAACAATTACAGGAGCAACTGGTTTGTCTGGATCTATTTTTACTTCTTTACCATTTACTAGAGCAGTTATTTTACCTATCCAGAGTTCTATTTTTATATTATCTTTAGTAATAGTTACCTTTCTTTCATCATTATTCCAATCAATATTGCCATCTATTGCTTCAACGACTGGTCTTATAGGAACTAAAGTTCTACCAGAATTTTTATCAATAAAAGGTGGAGCATCTAAACTTCCCGCCTTATTATTAATGAGTATGACTTTGCTGCCAACCTGTAGTTTTATTATTACCCTTTCTTTTAAAGTAACTATTTTTTCGATTTTTGACTCATTTCCAGCAGCATCTTTTGCTATTATTTCTATTTTATTCTCTCCCATAGTTAGGACAATTTCAACAGAGAAACTGCCATCTTCGTTAACTGGAACTTCTTTTTCGTTTATAGTTAATACTGCTCCTGGTTCGGTTTTACCTTTTATTGTTAACTTTTCTTCGTAAGAAACAGCTGGTATTTCTTCAATCTCTAAAATTGGAGGTGTAACATCTTTGGGTTTAATTGTAAAAGAAATTGATTTTTCGATCTTTCCAGGAAGTAATTCTCTTCCTTTTGGATCTTTAAGAATCAGTTTATCGATTTCTAAAGCTCCATCTCCAGAAGTATTATTAGTAAATTCTAACTCATAAATAACTCCATTTCCACTTAGTCCAGCTTTATTTTCTGTTTCACAAGAAATTGTAACTAATCCTTCTACTGCTTGAGGTTTACTGCAATTAAATTTAATTTTACCAGTAAGTAATTCACCTGGCTCGCCGTTCTTAAATTCAATAAGATTTTCTGGATATTTAATTCCAGCTAAAATTGAACCAATATTCTCTAATTTATCACCAATTAATCTTACAATAATATTATCACCTTCAATTAATTCTTCTGTAGCTATTTCAAGTTTAAATGATGCTTCTGTCTGAACTGGACCTGGTGGAGTTGGAGGAGAAGCAGTTTCATCTGAAATTACAAGCACAGTACTATGTAGGCAGTCAGTAACATATAATTTTCCATCTGAATCTTGAACAATAAGCGTAAGCCCTGGCCAATTAAGCTCAGAACACCATATTAGCTCGCCATCTTGGTCAAACTTCTGAATTCTACCATTTTCTGTTTCTGCAACATAGAAATTACCTTCACCATCAACACATACACCCTGTGGGACTGCAAAATTACCAGGTTCAACACCTCTGCTCCCGATTCTATTAATTAATTCTCCTTCATAATCGAGAATATGAACTTCGTCTGAACCAGTCATTGCAATATACATATTATCATCTTTATCAACTGAGATTCCAACTGGCCATTCTCCTTCGAGTGGGTAAGAATCAATTTCACTGGCCTCTTCATCAATAACATCGCTTATATCGATCCTTGAAACAATTGAGGATCTTGAACTTATAACTAAAAGGTTTCCTTCTGAATCAAAAGCTAATCCTTGAGGATTGTTAAATCCTTCCTCGATAGCCATCACTGGTTCAAAATCCGGATCAAACACCTGTACTACGCTTGTAGCAACGTCACTTACATAAACATAACCATCTGGATCAACAATAATATCAGTCGGATTATATAGTTCACCAGGTACTATACCTCTTTGAGTAATAAATTTTCCAAATCTATTGATTTCCTCTCCCTCTGAATCAAAAACAACTACATCATGATAATTGCTGTCTCCAACGAATATCCTGCCTTCACTATCCACACGTACCCCTTGAGGGTTTGACATATAGCCCTTGGGCTTCTTTTGATTTCCATAAAGATAACCATAAAGTAAAACTGGTGATTGTATTGATCCTTTAAGATTTTTTGCCTCATCAAGAATAATTAACCTGTTTATTAACCCATCAAGAATGTATACTAAACCATCTTTAGCAAATATTGAAGTGGGAAGAGCAATATCTGTTTCACCAATTACATTACTCTTTGGATAGCTCGAAATAATCTCTATAAATTTTAGAGGTGCTTTTGGATCTTTTTCAATTTCAAATTTCTGTGCAAATACATTATTACTACCCATAGAAGTAACATATAAATAGTTTCCATTTATACACACTGATGTAGCAAACCCAGCGAGTTTATTCTCTGATGCACCCGCAGAAACCGCTGTAACAATAAATTCTCCTTCCGGTGAATACTTAAGTATTGAAGATCCACTTTGATAATCAGTGATTGTTATATAGACATATCCATCATTATCAACAGTAACTCCTGTTGGATTATAAATACGAGAGTCATCTGTAAATAATTGCTTAAACTCACCACTCTTTGAAAAAACCTTAACTCCACTTGCATAATCTGTTATTACAAGATCTCCGCTCTTCAATATGGCAATTCCTGATGGGTTAAGAAGTTTGTTATCATCTTCTCCTTTTTCTCCAAATTTCTTTATCACTTTACCATCACTACTAAATATTTGTATGTATGCATTGTAACTATCTACAGTATAAATGTTATCATTTTCATCTATACACATTGCTGTTAAATATTGGAATTTACCATTCCCTGTGCCTATTTCTCCAAAATTTCTTATTGATTTGAATCCTGAGTCAAATACTTCAATTTGAGACTCACCACTATCTCCAATATAAATGTTACCTTTAGAATCTAATACTAAACCTTGTTGATACATAGGGAAAAATTGCGAGCCGTCCTGCGTAGCCATTCTAAAGACACCTTTGTTTTCAGGAACTCCTATGATTTTCTCTATATTTAAAGGATTTGTTTCCTCTGAGAAAACAAATGAAGTAAATGTAAAAAATGAACTAAAAAACATAGATAAAACTAATAAAGAAATAAAACGTTTTAATTTCATATCACACCTCCAAAATTAAATTTCATAAAACTTTGAAAATATTATAACATCATCTATATCTATAACCAAATCATTATTTAGATCAAATTTCTCATCCCAATCGGGATCTTCATAAGTAAAATAATAATGACCAGCTAATAAATCAAAATCCAAATTATTAACTAGTTTATCTTCATTAAAATCTCCTAAATAAAATTCTTCAGATAAAATATCAAGGCGAGGTATTCGTAAAAACGCTCTTCTTTCATTTTCTTCTACATCAATCAATTTATAGGATGAAACGATCAAATCAGGATAACCCTTTCTTTGAGCAGAAAACCTAATAGTGGCAACTTTACTTCTTTTTGTTGTAACAACAGGATTTCTTCTTGATTCAATTTTTAGAGTACCGCTCTCAATCTTAGTTTTGAAACTTTCTTCATCAGAAAAATCTCCTGGAAAAACATCTAATACTTTAAGCCTGCTTTTAGAAAATGATAACTCTATATAAACTTCTTCTATATTTTTACAATCAGCAAAAATAACGTTAACAGCAAAAATTTCGTCTACTTTAGCTTTATTTTGAACTCCAATTAAAAGCAATGGTGGTTCAAGAACAGAAGAATCTGTAATTTTAACAGGCAATTTTAATGACTCAGTAACGGGGTTTTTTCTATCAACAACTTGACCTTGATTATCTACAGTAATTTCTGAACCACTTATTTCAATTTTCAGTAGAAAATTACCGTTCGGAAGAAAATCATCACCATCAAGGTTTTTCCCATCCCAATAGAAAGTATATGTTCCAACTGGAATATTTTCAGCAAAATAAATATCTCCCCACTTATTACCATATTCGTCTTCAACATACATAGTTAATGTGCTCGCATAGTTTAAATAACTTACAGTATCTTCAGATGGCGTTGAAATTTTTAAATAGCTTCCTGAATTTATTGTAAAACTGATAAAAACATTGTCTTCTTCATCCATACTCAATGTATTTTTAGAGATATTTAAATTTGTTACGGGCTCATCTATTGTCGTAATTTTCCCATTATATATAATAAATGGTATGTGTAGCTTTTCAGTAGCACTATTTAAAGCTTTACTATTTTTAATATCTATCCAAATTGCTCCTTCATATTTTCTTTTATCAAAATAATCTTCATTAACTTTAAACTTTATATTAAAGGATTCAGTCAAAGTTGGTTGGATATCAGTATTATTTTTATCAATTTCAACAGTAAGAGGCATATTTGCGGTTGATAAATTGAAAATCTCTGCTTTAATTCCAACAGATACAACTTTGTCTGTAATATTTTTTAAATTCACAGAAATACTATTATCAATCTGTTCAGTTGACCTCATAATAGATGGAGGATATGCAATTAATGGAGCTTGAATAGCTTTCAAAGCATTAACTTGTCCAGCGCCCTGATAAAAATATGAAAATATTTCCCCATTTAATCCATTTTTTAATATGTCAGAAGTATTCATTAAGACTGCCTTTACTTCATTAGGATCCAATTCTGGATGTTTTTGCTTTAAAAGGGCAACAACTCCAGTTACTGCTGGTGTTGCCATAGAAGTGCCTTGATAATCTACATATTTACCACCTGGATAAGCTGAATTTATGGTTGTACCTGGTGCTGAAATTTCTGGTTTAAATATATTTAAATCTCCATCAACACATGGTCCAGCTGAAGTATAATCTGAAATCATTACATAAGAATTTTCGTCAAAATTTAGTTTTGCCCCTCTTGCAAGAAGTCTTTTTAAAATTTTAGAAGCTGAGCCACTAATGGTAATATTTGGAATAAATTCAAATGAATATGGATCTTCGCCTGCATTGGCATCATACATAAGTGCACCCATTGGCTCTGGGTCATAATTATATACAATACATCCAACAGCCCCTGCTTCTTTTGCATTCAAATTTTTCTCTTTAAAAGTAATAGGAGTATCACCTGTATCTGGATTCTCTTTTGGACCTCTTGAAATAAGAGCAATTTTACCCTTTACATCAATTTTTTCAAAATCTTCCTTTCTTCCATATGCAGCATCCACAACTGGTAATCCCGAATGTTCTTTCTTAAATGGTGGAGTATATCGCGAAAGATATGGATTAAAGGTTTGCGTAAATCCATCTTGCAAAACTGCTCTGAATACTTGATAGCTCCTGTCGGTTGTAGCAGCAACTTGGATAGCTGGTTCAAAAGTTCCGGGTGCGTGAATAGGCCAAGGATTTTTCTTGTGTCGTGAGCCATCATTACCTGCGGCTGCAACAACTACAATACCAGCATCTCTTGTGCTTTTGATAGCCTCATAGTAAGGACTGCCTTCATCAACAGAAGGAGTTGGTGCAGGATTTCCTATAGACATATTAACAACCGTGCATTTATCCTTAACAGATTGCTCAAGAGCCGCTATTATAAACTGAGGTGGGGCACCTTTCGCCCCTGTTTCTGATGAGAAAACTTTGTATGCATAAAGTTTAGCTTGAGGAGCAACTCCCTTTTTTCTTGCATCATCAGGATTATTACCTGCTGCTATTCCAGCAACATGAGTACCATGACCTTCTAAAGTATCATCAAGTGGATCAGAATCGTTATCTGCCCAATCATATCCTGAAATAACTTTTTTGTCATCACCAATACCAATAGGACTAAAATCTGGATGATTATAATCAATACCTGAATCAATTATTCCAATTTTAGTGCCTTCTCCGTTAATAGAGAGATTGTTACTATCTGTCATATTCCAGACATCCGCTGCATGTATCGTTTGTACTAGTATATCCCTTAAAGGATAATATTCATCTTTAGTAAAATATATTCTCTCTATTTCCGGTTGCTTAAGTAAATAACGGATATTATATCCACTTATTTCTAATGCTGCTCCATTAAAAACAAGCTGATAGGACATAAGAAACTTTACAGTAATTACATCATTTACTCTTGCTATGAAGCTATCTTGTAAATTTTTTAAGCTTTTTATGTAATTTTCATCTATTGTTATATGACTATTATTATTTTTATCATGAATTTTTGTAAGGTACATCTGGTTTGCTTTAGAATAAGAAACAGCGTTATCTCCTTTAAATCTTATCAGAATAACTTCTTTTTTAGAAGAGTTTTTAATTTCTTCATAGTATGATGGTTCAACTATTTTACTTTCATTAGCAGAAATTATTGATCCATTCGAAAAACTACTTAAAACAAGTACAAAAGTTATAATAATTACAGAGAAAACATTAACCTTTTTCAAATTTTTACCTCCACTTAAAATAACTAAATTTATTATATTCTATTCTTTATAAATTCCAGATGAACCAAATCCTTTTTCGCCTCTATCAGTTGAATCTAATTTTTCTGAATCGATGAATAACTCTACTTTTTCATACGGTACTATAATTAACTGAGCAATCTTACTGCCCTTTTTTAATACTACATCATTATTGCTTAAGTTTATTAAAATCACAGATACTTCGCCTCTATATGAAGGATCAATAACTCCCCAAGAATTTAAAACTGTTACTCCATATTCAATAGCTAAACCTGAACGAGGTGCAATTGCACCGAGAAAACCTTCTGGAATTGCGATAGAAAAACCACAGCCAACCTTTTTTCTTTCACGTGGTAAAAGAATAACATCATCAGTTGAATATAAATCTAAACCAGCATCTCCTTCATGAGCATATTTTGGAAGTACAAAATTACTGTTTAGAGTATTAATTCTTATTTTTTTCGACATTTGTTATTGCTTTATCTATTATATCAATTGCTATATCAATTTCCTCTTTTTTAATTATTAAAGGTGGAATATAACGTATACTTGATAAACCGCATCCAATTGTTATTAAACCATGATTTAAACAATCTTCTATAATATTATCTCTTTCTGCATGTGCAATATCTTTTGTTTCTTTATTTTTAACAATTTCTATGCCCTGCATTAAGCCAATACCACGAACATCTCCAATTAATTCATGTTTATTTTTAAGATCCAATAGTTTGTTGTGAAAATAATCTCCAACTATTCTTGCATTTTCAATCACTCCATCATTTATGAGAATGTCTATTGTTGCAAGTGACGAAGCACAGCATACTGGATTACCACCGAAAGTATTTGAATGTGCTCCCTTATAAGGAAAATCATATTTAGCGTTGAAAATTACACCACCAATTGGCAAACCTGACCCCATTCCTTTAGCAACTGTAATAACATCAGGAACAATATCAAAATTTTCAATTCCAAAAAATTTACCAGTTCTTCCAAATCCAGCCTGGATCTCATCACTCACATAAATTATTCCATATTTTTCACAAATTTCCTTAATTTTTTGAATAAATCCTTTAGGAGGAACAATATAACCGCCTTCTCCTTGAATAGGCTCAACAAATATTGCTGCAACGTCTTCTGGGTCAACTACATGTCTAAAATACAAATCTTCAATAATTTCTGCACAATAATAATTACATTTACTTAATTCCAGTTTGTAAGGACACCTGTAGCAGTATGCATATGGAACATTTATAACTCCTGGCATAGAAGGAGAAAATCCCTTTTTATGAATTGATTTTGAGCAGGTTAAAGATAAAGACCCCATAGTTCTGCCATGAAAAGCGCCTATAAAAGAAATAAAATTTGGGCGTTTTGAATAAAATCTGGTTATTTTTATAGCAGCTTCTACAGATTCAGTTCCAGAATTTGTAAAAAATACCTTTTTTTTAAAGTTGCCAGGAGCAAGTTCAGCTAATGTTTTAAGGAGTATAGATTGCACTTCATAATAATAGTCTGTTCCTGCAAAATGGATAAGATTCTCTGCTTGTTTCTTAATTGCTTGAACAATCTTTGGATGACAGTGCCCAGTGTTGCAAACTCCAACACCAGAAGTAAAATCATAAAAAATGTTACCGTCTTCGTCCTCTAAAACAATTCCTTCTCCTCGTTTTATCGCAAGAGGAGAAGTTTTTGTTGCAGTCATCATATATTCATCGTCAATTTGTATAATCTTTTTGGCTTTTTCACCAGGAATAGGAACAGACACAGATGGATACTTAAATTGTTGCATTATTGCACCTTCCTAAAAAATTATATTTGTTAATTTGAAGTCCATAGTACAAATTTATATATTAAATAGGTTTATGTCAACAGTGATATATTTATTTAATTTGTTGCAGATTTAATTTATACAATGTCAATATTTTTTATCTAAAAAATATTGACAAACTTAATAATTAAGTTATTAACTAATTACTTATATAGTAGCTTCTTAAAAAAATATTATGATAAGGAAGGAGCTATAATTTATGCTAATAAAGATAAAATCGAGTCGTTTAAAGGAAGAAGAAAATAGTAAATACATAGAATTTACTATTGACCAACTCGGAAGCTCAACAACTGAATGGCCGGAAGAAGCTATAAGGATTATTTTTGAGAGATTTCCTGCGCTTTTGCATCATAATTGTAAATATCCGAAAAATGGTGGTTTTTTAAGAGTCGTGAATGAAGGTACAACATTTGCTCATGTTGCACAACATATAGCAATGATATTACAACATGAAGAGCTTACAAATCCTGAATCTCTAAAGTTAAGCGATGGAAACGAAGTTATTGTAACTATTCCTTGCACTGATTATGATGAGGGAATAGATGCTTTTAAATTTGCTATTTCTTGGTTAGAAAGTGTACTTTCAGAATTTAATAGCAAAAATTAATAATTAATTTTCTGATTCATGATTTTATATTTTCTTAATAAATCACTTTTATGATTTACTAAATTCTTATTATTAAAACAATAGAAATATTTGTCTTCTTCTTTCAATAATTTATAATAATGTAAAAGGGCCTATAGCTCAGCAGGATAGAGCGACGGTTTCCTAAACCGTAGGTCGCAGGTTCGAATCCTGTTAGGCCCAGATTACTCATCAAATCTGAATCTCTATAATTTAACTTTTTACAATTTAATCCTAAACCCCCTTTTTCTTAAAAAGTGAGTAAAAAATGAGAAAATCGTTAATTTTTAAAGAAAAAGTTTTTATTGAAAAACCATTCATTTGGAA
>ERZ795047.5398-NODE-5398-length-10360-cov-6.874139_pt1 | contig 10360 bp, 7 predicted proteins | sample MGYA00375131_ERZ795047 | MGnify/ENA primary metagenome ERZ795047 (study PRJEB30176, sample SAMN05720228) | activated sludge metagenome | isolation source: Anaerobic digester | place: Japan | collected 2015-05-20 ... | reverse complement strand
CTTTGCATAAGCCTCTTTCAGTAGAAAAACAGGTTGCTATTCTTTATTGTGGTACGCATGGATTATTAGCCGATGTTCCCTTAGATAAAGTGAAAGATTTTGAAGATAAATTTTTGACTATTCTGGAATATTCTTACAAAGAAGAGGTTTTGAACGAAATTAAAAAAGGAAATTTTGATGACAAGATTTCTTCTCTCATTGAGGAAGCAGCTCAAAAAGCACAAGCACAAATTGGAACATAAATATTATATTTTAAAATATGGCTTTTATTTTTCACTTAATGAAACGTTGATTTGGTAAACTATTAATTTTCAAATTAAAATTTTTTATACGTGCCCACTTTAAAGGAATTAAAAAATAGGATACAGTCTGTAAGATCTACGCAAAAGATAACTTCGGCAATGAAAATGGTTTCTTCGGTTAAGCTGATGAAAGCTGAAAAAGCCATAAACAGTTTTTTACCTTATCAACAAGCTTTATCAGAGATTTTACGTAATTATTTAAGTAACCAAATTCAAACTTTTTCACCTTATACTGATATTCGACATGTTCAGCATGTAGCCATTGTAGTTTTTGCTTCAAATTCTTCGTTGTGTGGCAATTATAATTCCAATATGATTAAACGAATGGAGCAATCCATTGTTACTCATCGAGATGTAAGAAAAGAAGACATTTTAATTTTCCCTATAGGAAAGAAAGTTTCACAAGCATGTAAAAAAAGGAATTTAAAAATTGCAGGCGATTTTGAAGAGATTGCTGCTCAGCCTACTTTTGAAAATACTGCTCCAATTGCAGATACTTTAACAGATATGTTTCTCAACCATGAAATTGATCGGGTGAAAGTTATTTATCTTCATTATGTCAATAAAAGTTCTCAAATAATGACTGCTGACACTTTCTTGCCTATTGAAATCAAATACAGGCATGGGAAAGAATTGCGCAATGATTATATTATTGAACCTTCCGTTGAAGATATTGAAAATAAATTAATTCCGCTGGCTTTACGCTATCATATTTATGCTGCAGCACTTGAAGCTCAGGCTTCAGAATATGCAGCTCGCACCATAGCCATGCAAATTGCTACTGATAATGCTGATAAATTATTACAGGAACTTTCACTTCAATACAATAAATTTCGTCAAGAAAGTATTACGAATCAAATTCTTGATCTTATTGCAGGTTCATTACACTAAATTTTTAAAACTTTCCTTCAAGATTATAATTTGACTAAAGAAAATTGAAAATAATAGGACATTTGCAAACTAAGGGTCCTACTGGGAATTCGATAGACGTTGCATGAAATGTCTCTATTAAAAACTCCAAACATTTGATTATCAACTAAATGTTTAAAACACCAAACTCCAAACTCAGAACTCGCACCTCGCACTCCACCCACGCATCTTGTATCCGCACACCTTGAAATACTCTTTCTTAAATTATTCTTTATTTTTGAAAACTAGTTGGAATTAGCTAAAAATTTTTTATTAAATCAATTTGTTGGTTTTTTTTCATTTTTTTTAAAAATTTTTGGTGGATTTTTTATGTTCATTCGTTAATGTTATTATAAAGTAGGAAGTAAATTAAATATAAATAGTTTTTGTTTATTGTTTTTTGTAGTTGCAAAAATTTTTAAAAAGTAAGCTTCTCACCCAAAGATAAGTTTTTAGTAATAAATACTTTAATTAACCTAATTATTAAAACTTCAAAATGAATTGCCTATGGAAAAATTCAAATTTAATAAAACAATTAAATGCGACAGCATAACTCGCTAAGAAGTAAAATTTTTGATGGATATTTTTTGCTCACAAGAAAAAAAGATAAAGAGCATCAGTATCGTTAAGAAGTTTTTTCTCAAAAAATGTTAAATGTATGTTATTAAAAATTTTAACTATCAATGTTTTAATTAATTTTTAAAGTGTCTTAATTTCTCATAATTTATAAAAAAGAAAAATATGAAAACAAAACTTACAAAAATTATTTTTTGCCTTGTGGCAATTTTATTGAGCTCTCAAATTTCAGTGTTTGCCTTTTCTGATAAAACAAGAGGTATCCGTATGGGAGGATCCAATTTATCTACAGTAGATTCTGAGAATCAAACTGTTATAGATAAACTTGTTAACAATAATGTAAATGAAGTTTATCTCTGGATAAAAGATGCAGGTGGAGGTAGAACTTCTCCTGCTAAATTAAATAGTTTTATCCCCCTCGCAAAGACAGCAGGATTAAAAGTAACTTTAATGTACACAGTTAACCAAGATCCACCTTTTCTTTCCAGACATAATAATGCTCATGTGTATAAATGTCCCGAACAAGGAGTCAGTTACATACCAAGAATCATTACAAGTAATAATTTTGTAAATTTACTTTATCCTGGATATATGGATTCAGTAGCTCATGAAATTGGCAACCTGGTTCGTAATTACAGTCCAGACGGGATATGTTTGGATGACCTTCGTTATAGTCACTTTGTATATTCTTTTGATCAGTGGTCTTGTGCAAGAGCAGTAAGTTTAGGTTGTGATACAGCTCAAGTATTTAGTTATTTTCGGACTAATTATGCATATTATGCTACTCAATCTCATTTCATTGATTTATATACCACGGGCGAAGGCGGAGATCCTGATGTAGTAAAATGGGTGGATATGAGAAAAGGAGTAATTACAGAATATATTCAAGCTATTCACGATACCATTACTGCTATTAAGTCTGGTATTCAGCTATCGGCATCATATGCAACTGATGCTGGAATAGATGCACAGGCATCTCATGTACATTATGGTCAGGATTATGCTCTTCATTCACAATATTTAGATGTAATCAATCCATATATATCAAGCGCTAGTCAAAATATTTCGACCTTAACGGCGGCTGCGGTTACGCAGGGTGGTGCTAATTGTCAAATAATTTCAAGAATTCTTACAGGCAGTGATGCATCAACATTGACTACTAATATAACAAATGCTGTAAGCAATGATTCTTATGGAGTAGTTTTAGAAAAGTATGATAACTTAACAACAGCTATGTGGGATGCATTAAAAATTTCTTTTGCAGGATTGATTACTGGTAAAAAAGAAATAATTTCTGAAGCTTTTATGCTGGGACAAAATTATCCCAATCCTTTTAAATTTTCTACAGAAATTACTTTCCATATTAACAAAAACGGCGTAGTATCGCTCAATGTATATGATGCCTTAGGGAAGAAAATATCTGTTTTGGTTAATCAACAGATGCTTCCGGGAACATACAAAGTTTCTTTTGATGGGAAAAATTTACCCAATGGCGTATATTTCTATCAATTGGAAACCAACGATGGGGTAAGTGCTGTGAAAAAAATGATTTTACAAAAATAATTATTAATAAATAAATGGGTGTTTAAAAATAAGAATACGATTTTTTGGACACCCTAAGTTTAACTTTAAAATAATAAAAGTATGAAAGCAAATCTTACAAAACTCATTTTCTGTTTATCTGCAATTGTTTTTTTATTTGCAGGTAGTTTATCAGTTCATGCAGAAACAGGTGGCATTTATATAGGTGGTAGCCGACTGAAAGACAACAATCAGGGCATGATAGACACTTTATCCACTAATAATGTTAATGAAGTATTTGTTTTGGTAAAAGGTGAAAGTGGCGATTTCACAGCTCAAAACAAATTAACCGATTTCATCACCAGAGCTCACGAAAAAAACATAAAAGTAAATTTGGTGTACATAGTATTGACAGATAATTATTATTTTGCTGAAAATCCTGGTGCTTATGTTTATCATTGTCCAAAACCTGGTGTTAGTTTGAGACCTTATATCATGAGCTCTGCTAGTCCCTTTGTTAATTTGCTGTATCCTGGCTATAAGCATTATGTAATGGATAATATTGCCTGGTTGGTTGAAACTTATGATTGTGACGGAATCTGTTTGGATAATCTTCGTTACACTCATTTTGTTTATTCTTTTGATCCATGGTCTTTAAAAAAAGCTGCTGATTTAGGTTGTGATACCACCCATTTGTTAAGTTTTTTCACCACAGAAGCTAATTATAATACTTATGCCTACAATAATGGTTTTATTGATTTATATAGAAAAAATCCTGATCCTGATGTGGTTAAATGGGTTGATATGAGAAAAGAAGTTATTTCTGAATATTTAACTGCTATAAGGGATACGATGGACCATGTAAGACCAGGTCTCAAATTATCAGCATTTTTTATGCCAGAAAGTGCAGAAACTACAAGTTTAGATTTTGGTTGGGTTCATTACGGACAAGACTATACTATCCATGCTAAGCTATTAGATCAAATTACCCCTACAGCTTATATTATTTCGTATGGTAAACCCGTGGATTGGATACAAACACTCACCGCAACAGCCAAAAGTTTTGCTACGGCAGATGGGAACAACTGCAAAGTAGTTACCGCTATCCAAACTTATGCAGGAATTGATGCTACTTCATTAGATACCCAAATAGGAAAAGCTTTGGACGGTGGTTCAGATGGGGTAATTGTTAATAAATATGATGATATAAAAAATTCTGCTAATTGGAGCATAATTAAAAATCGTTTTGGCACATTTTCAGGGTTAGAAGATATTTCTGCCGATGTGTTAATATTGAATCAAAATTATCCCAATCCGTTTAGCTCCGTAACAACAATTAGTTTCCAGGTTAAAAAACCTTCCCGTGTCTCATTAAAGATATATGATGCAGTGGGAAGAAAAGTTACAACATTAGTTAATGAAAACAAATTACCAGGTACTTATCAAGTGAATTTTGAAGCCAAGGATTTATCCAGCGGAGTTTATTTTTACAAGTTGGAGATGGATGGCTCCCATACAACAAGAAGAATGATGTTAGTAAAATAGAGGTGAGGTGATGTGATTGATGGTAAGATATTGTAAGATTTAGTGTTGTGTTGTTTGTGGATTTATCCGAGACAGTATTGAAAAATACTGTCTCGGATAATTAAGGTTTATTGTTTAATTCACCTTATCAATGGAAAACGATCTCAATCAAACAAATAAACCAGTTCTCGACAGAGTAAAATCCGTAGATTTTTTTCGTGGTTTTACTATGTTTCTTCTCATGGGTGAAAGCACAGGTCTTTATAAACATATTGGAGAGATTAATAGTAGCATAATGCAATTTATAAGCATTCACCTTGATCATCACCCATGGCATGGTTTGTATTTTTGGGATTTAATTCAGCCATTTTTTATGTTTATTGTGGGAGTAGCGATTCCCTTTTCAGTTGCAAGCAGATTAAAGAAAGGACAATCAAATAGAGAGCTTACTAAACATGCCATTCAACGGTCTATTATCTTATTTTTATGTGGTTGGGCAATTTATTGCATCGATGCAGGACGAATCGTCTATAGATTCCAAAATGTTCTTTGCCAATTAGGAGTAGCTTATTTATTAGCTTATTTAATAAGGAATAAAAGTGTCTCCTTTCAAATAGGTTTTACAATTGTACTTCTTTTAGTGACTGATTTGGCTTATCGTTTTTTTCTTGTTGCAGGATTCAATCAACCGTGGGAACCTTATCACAACCTTGGTGCATGGGTAAATAATAAAATCGAAGGTGTTGAGAACGAGTCGTTGGGCAACAATAAATGCTATACCTACTACGGCACATACTGTATGGGGCGTTCTTTGCGGCCAGCTTTTAATGAGTAAAAAGTCAGCAAAAAGAAAAATTTGGAGTATGGCAATCGCTGGCTTGATATGTTTATTAGTAGGTTATGCGATTGATTTTTCCAATATTACTCCTATTATAAAGAGAATCGCTACTTCTTCCTTTGTTCTGGTTAGCGGTGGTTGGACAATTCTTGCTTTTTGTTTTTGTTACTGGCTGATTGATATTAAAAAAATATTTGTCAAAGGTTCTTCTTTCTTTGTCATAGTAGGCATGAATTGCATATTTATTTATCTTTTTTTCTCTATTGGAGGGGCTGAATTTTTGAGGAATATTTGTGTTCCTTTTACAAAAGCTCTTTTTGAGTGGGGAGGTCATCTTACTTTTAAAATAATGACAGATATAGTGGCCTGGGTTTTTTTGTGGTACATATGTTATTGGTTGTATCAAAAAAAGGTTTTTATAAAAATATGATTTGTTAAAGTAGAGGATTAATTTGATTTTAATCTTATTAAGGAGTAGAATTTTCCAGAGGTTAAATAAAAGTACTTTAAATAAGCTCATTTAACTAAAATGAAAGAGAAGTTAAAATATATATTTATTTTTTTAATGTTTTGTCTTTTTCAAGGTATACCTTTAAAAGGGCAAGAAGAGTGTACCATTGGTGTGGCCTTGGGAAGTGCCACCTCTGATGGAAGACCACTATTGTGGAAAACACGCGACTACATTTCTGCACCAAATAACACAGTAAAATATGAAACAGGTACCACTTATAAATTTCTCTATGTAGCAAATGCAGAAGATACTGGATCAGCTTGGATGGGAGTCAATGAACATGGTTTTGCGATTATTAATTCTGCTATTTCTGATTTGCCTACTAATAAACAAGGAATTGGTAATGGAGCATTGATGAAGACTGTACTTGGGAGTTGTAAAACAGTAACTGAATTTGAAAATTATTTGAAAAGTACCAATAAAACAGGACGCTCTACATGCGCAAATTTTGCCGTAATGGATACAACAGGCGCTGCTGCTATTTTTGAAACAGGGGGAAGTGTTTATTATAAATTTGCCGCTACAGGTTCAACTCCTTATATTATAAGAACCAATTTTTCTATCAGGGGAGGAGGAACAACTGGCATTGAAAGATATAATCGATCCAATACCCTCATTAATAATTTCTGGCAGGGCGATTCACTTAATTTTAAAAGCATTCTAAGATATCAGATGCGTGATTTTTCAGATGATAATAGTAATCCCGTGAATGTTCCTTATGAAGGAATTTGGGCAGGTGGCGTTCCTTATGGCTACATTTATTGTGAAAAAAGCATTTGTCGTACTTCTTCTGTATCAGCAACCGTTATTCAAGGCGTGAAGCCATCAGAAAATGGACGATTAAGTACTATGTGGACAATACTGGGGCAGCCAGCAACAAGCATAGCTTTCCCCTTATGGCCAGTGGGGAATACACCAATTGAAGTAAGAGAAAACTCCAATACTTCCGCTTTATGTGATGAAGCACTGCAAATAAGAGATTTATTGTTTGATAATTCTTCTTTTACTGATTATATTAATTCTTTTAAATTAAGCAATGGTCAAGGTGGTGGCTTATGGTCTTTGTTGTTTCATATCGAAGATTCCGTTTTGCTAAGATCAAAGAAATATTTAGATAGTATTCGTTCACTGCCTGTTTTGCCCGTAAATTCGATGTTAACTTATGAAGCAAATTGTGCTAACAGAGTCTTAGGAGAGTTACAAAAATGTAAACGTGCATTAGAAAATCCTGTTGTTACTCCACTTATCATTAATATTAATAAATCAATAAAAATATATCCTAATCCTTCAAATGGTAAGATATACATCGATTGTGGAGAAGAAAAAAAATTAAGAATGAAAGTTTTTAATATTTTAGGCGAGTGTTTGACACAAAACTATTTGATGAATGGTATCAATGAAATTAATATTGATTTTTTTTTGACAGGCATCTATATTTTACAAATATATGACGAAGAGAAGACAATATGGCGGAAGATAATTAAAAACTAAAAAATATAATAAATTAATAATGTGAATCAAATTAAATAGTATGAAAAAGGCACAATTTTTATTTTTGGTAGTTGCATTTGCTGCTTTATTTCAATATCAGCTATTTGCAAATACACCAACGCGAGGATTTTGGATGTGGGGGAGTTCTTTAACAAGTTCAAATATTACCTCTATTGTAAATAAATTGTCAGATAATTATGCTAATGAGGTTTATCTTTTAGTAAAAGGTACGAATGGAACCAAAACTGATCCAACCATCTTAACTAATTTTATAACTCAAGCGCATGCTAAATCTATTAAAGTACATTTGTGGTATTGTGTATTTCAGGATAATGTTTATTTAATATCACATCCCGATGCGCGTGTTTACCATTGTCCAAATCCAGCTGCAGGATATAACAGACCTTATCGAATGGATAGCGAATCGTATGTTAATCCACTTTATCCAGGATATAAAGAATATGTGTTGAACAATATTGGTTATTTCTTAAATAATTTTGATTGTGATGGTATTCATCTTGATTATATCAGATATGGTCACTTGGTGTATTCCTTTGACTCTTATTCTTTAAAGAAAGCGGCAGATTTAGGGTGTGATACTACACGCCTTTTGAGTTTTTTTAATACTTCGTTAAATTATCAGATATACGCAGTAGGAAGTGGTTTTGTAAATTTATATTCACAGAAAGATTCTGATGTTGTAAAATGGGTAAACATGAGGAAAGATGCCATTTCAGATTATATATCTGCTATCAGAGATACCATAGAAAAGGTAAAACCTGGGATTAAATTAACAGCAGCTTTTATGCCTGAAGGTGTTGGAAATCCTAATTCTTCTGATGTACATTATGCCCAGAATTATACCTTACATTCTACGTGGTTAGATATGATTGCTCCTATGTCTTATTTTAAAAGTTACGACCAACCTACCAGTTGGTTGCAATCAATAACTTCAAATGCCATCGATCGGGTTGTATCGACATGTAAAATTACTGCTGGTCTCCAAGCTTTTGGTGGTGTCACTGCAACAGAATTGGATGAACAAATCGTATATGCTCTCGAAGGAGGATCACATGGTGTACTTATTTTCAAGTATGAAGATATAACGGATAATAATAAGTGGAATGTTATCAAAAATCGTTTCCAATCATTATCTGCTGTAACAAATGTTTCTGCTGATTTTTTCAAGTTGGAGAATTATCCTAATCCATTTAGTTCAAGTACGGTTATTAAATTTCAAGTAGCAAAACCTTGTGTGGTATCACTTACTGTATATGATGCAATGGGAAAGAAAATAATGACTTTGATTAATCAAAATATGTCTCCAGGTTTTTATAATGTTAATTTTAATGGGAATGAGCTATCTGATGGCATTTATTTTTATTCTTTAGAAATGGATGGGTTGAAAGCTACAAAAAAAATGATATTGATGAGATAATCATTGCTTAACTTATGAAGTTAGTGATATAGAAGTGAAAATATTTTAAAAATCATTTGAGAAATAAAAAAATTAAAATGTGATATATTTTTTGAGCGATCTCTTATTGTAAAAAATTAAATACTTTCAGTAGTGAAAATGAAACAAAAAATTGTAAAATTTATATTTATAGGAATTTGGTTATTTGTATATGATTTTCAAATGTCAGGTGAAGAACATATAAGAGGATGTTGGATGTATGGAAGTTCTTTAAATAGTGAAAATATTTCATCTATTGTGAATAAACTGGCTGATAATTATATAAATAATGTTTATTTGTTGGTTAAAGGGACAGGAGGTACAAAAACTAACCCGACAATTTTAACTAACTTTATTACTCAAGCACATTCCAAAGCTATAAAAGTTCATTTATGGTATTGTGTGTTTCAGGACAAAGTATATGTAACTTCCCATCCAGATGCTCACGTTTACCATTGCCCTAATCCAAAGATAAGTGTCAAACCATATCAAATGGATACCACCTGGTGGGTAAATCCTCTTTATCCGGGATATAAAGAATATGTCCTGCGTAATATTGGATATTTTGTAAACAATTTCAATTGTGATGGGATTCATCTCGACTATATCAGATATAGTCATATGGTGTATTCTTTTGATCCTTTTTCTTTAAAAAAGGCTGCTTCGTTAGGTTGTGATACTACGCGTTTGTTGAATTTTTTCAATACAGAGAAAGATTATGTATATAGTGCTAAGGAGAAGGGTTTTGTTAACTTATATTTACAACAAGATAAAGATGTTGTCGCATGGGTAACTATGAGAAAAAATGTGATTTCAAATTATATTTCGGCTATCAGAGATATTATAGAAAAGGTAAAACCAACTCTTGAATTAACTGCTGCCTTTATGCCAGAAAGTGCTGAAGATCCAAATTATGGCGATGTTTATTACGCACAAAATTATGCTTTACATTCAACTTGGCTGGATATGATTGCTCCAATGTCCTATTTTAAAAGCTATAATAAAAATACCAATTGGTTGAAGTCTATCACTTCAAATGCCATTACGCGGGTTGTTCCAACATGTAAAATTGCTGCTGGACTTCAAGCATTCGATGGAGTATCAACTACTGAAATGAAGGAACAAATAAACTATGCTCTTGAAGGAGGCGCCCATGGAGTAATTATTTTTCAACATGAAAATATAACAGATAATTGTTGGAATATTATAAACTCACATTTTAAATCAATGCT
>ERZ795047.5385-NODE-5385-length-10385-cov-4.468925_pt1 | contig 10385 bp, 9 predicted proteins | sample MGYA00375131_ERZ795047 | MGnify/ENA primary metagenome ERZ795047 (study PRJEB30176, sample SAMN05720228) | activated sludge metagenome | isolation source: Anaerobic digester | place: Japan | collected 2015-05-20 ... | reverse complement strand
TCCCATCAGGGCCGATATCCTGTCTCTGTGTCTTGATCCCTCTCGCAACCTTCTGGCCTACGAGGAAACATTCAACGAACTGAATATCTGGCGCATTGCCGCCCCGAAAGGCGGGTCCGGTATTGGTACGCCGAGCCGGCTCATCACATCGACCCAGGCAGATCTGAATCCCGACTACTCGCCGGACGGCTCCAAGATTGTCTTTTCTTCAAGACGCACTGGCAGTTCCGAGATCTGGATGAGCGACGCCGAGGGCCAGAACCCGGTCCAGCTGACCTCTCTCGGTCAACATTCAGGCACTCCCCGCTGGTCTCCGGACGGCCGCACGATCGCCTTCGATTCCCGGCCTGAAGGGCACAGCGATATCTTTGTGATGGACGTCGCCACTCGTTCGCTTTTTCGACTTACGGATCATCCAGCCGACGACGTGGTACCGAGTTGGTCCAACGACGGGAATTGGGTTTATTTCGGCTCCGACAGGACCGGAAAGTGGGAGGTCTGGAAGGTTTCGCGCCACGGAGGTGAGACCAGCCAGGTGACGGAAAACGGCGGCTGGAACGCTGCTGAATCACCCGACGGGAAATACCTCTATTACCTGAAGGCGCCTTACTCGCCGTTGTGGCGGATGCCGCTTGCAGGTGGCCCAGAAAGCGTGGTTATCAACGAGTTGATCTTCTGGCCGAACTGGCGGCTGGTGCCGGAAGGCATCTTTTTCGCCCGGGATCGCTCCTTCTTCCTGGCGGATTACGACGGCCGCGCTCGTCGCCTGCTAGGAACAATAGAGCGGGAGCCGGAATGGGAAGGCCCCCAGTGGATAGCTCTCTCCCCTGACCGCAAGTGGATTCTCTACTCCAGCTTCGACCACGAAGTCCGCGACATCATGCTGGTCGAAAACTTCCATTGATCCAACCATTGGATGCGGATGCCTGGCGCGGGGTTTTTTGATTGCGGTCAAGGGTTCTACGCATCAGGGTTTTCCTGGGAGATAGGCAGGATCGTTCCGAGTCCGTATTCTTGACCAGCGTTCCCCATTTGTAGTGCGGCCCTATCTCTGTTCTTATCCGTCAGTGCGTGGGTAGGAGTGTTGAAGACAGTCCCTTAGGCACCCTGCCCTTAGGCGCCCTGAGAACCGAGGCGTGCTGGGGAGAGGCGTGTTGGGGACAGTCCCTTAGGCGCCCTGAGAACGGAACCGACGAAAGGGACCGACGAAAGGGACTGTCCCTAACGAGCATCCCCAACGAGCCCCACGAAAGGGACTGTCCCCAACAAGCCCCTCCCCAACAAGCCCCCCAACAAGCCCCCGGCGCGAAAGGGACTGTCCCCAACAAGCCCCACCACGAAAAGGACTGTCCCCAACAAGCCCCCCAACGAGCCGAGCTTGCTTGCGCGAGGGATCGAGCTTTCGATCGCCAGGTTGAGAGGTGGCGGCGGTTGAGTGACTCGCTGTTTTGTGGCGAACTGTATCGAAACCCTTTGGTTGAGTGTGACGTGCCTGCCTTGTGAGTGCGCTATACCGAAACCCGCGCCACGTCTCAACCACTCGGCTCGCCTTGGCCTCCCTCGACCGGGCAGCGGGGCACCGTCACTTTCCCCAATTTTCCCTTGAAACCAGCGGACTCGTACGGTAACCTTCCTGCTTAGTGCGTTAAGTTAGTTCAACTTCGTTGGATGGGTTAGACAAGGAAGGCGAGATGGCGAGCGCCAAGGCACATCTCCCGAAATACTTGCGGATAAGCGGGGAGATAGTCGACATGATTCGCCGTGGGGAACTGACTGCCGGGAGCCGCGCCCCCTCTGAGAACGACATCATACAGCGCTATAGGGTGAGCAACACCACGGCTCGGAAGGCCCTGGCCGAAATTGAACAGAGTGGCTGGGTTACCCGAATCAAAGGGCGAGGGACTTTTGTACAACGACGAAGTGTGGGCCGATCCGCCGACCGCATTCTCAGTTTTACCCGAAACATGGTTGAGGCCGGACGAGTTCCGTCGACCCGCCTGCTTGGCGTCCGCCTGCTCGATACCTCGCAATCCCTGGTCATTCACGGCCGCCGGTACCGCCTCGACGGGCCGGTCTGCCGTATCGAACGGCTGCGTCTGGCAGACAATGTCCCGATGATGAAAGAAATCCGCTATGTCTCCGCTGCGCTTTGCCCTGGAATAGAGCAAAAGGCGCTGGAGGGGTCGCTCTACCAGATTTACGAGAAGGATTATGGGCTTGAACTGGTTCAGATCGACCAAAAGTTGAGCGTCGTCATGATCGAGGCTGAGAGGGAGATGGGATTGTTCGAACTGACGAAACCGGTGCCGGCATTCCGAGTCGAAGGTGCGACTTTCGTCGGTAAGGGCGCCATTCTCGAGATGGAGGAATCGCTGTACCGGGGTGATCTCTACAGCTTTTCGGTCCAGGCCCGGCGGTAAGGAATCGCAGTTTTCGCCAGCTGCGTCAAGGAGCCAAATGTACAGCAAAGAGTTCTTTACGCGCCTCTACCGGACGATGTACACGATCCGGGTTTTTGAGACTCGGTGTGTGAAGCTTTATCGACAGGGAGCGATCCGTGGATATCTTCATTCCTACGTGGGCGAGGAGGCGATTGCGACGGGTGCGTGCGCGGCGGCGCGGCCGCAGGACTACATCACCAGTACTCACCGTGGACACGGCCATTGCATTGCCCGGGGCGGCGACCTGAAGCGAATGGTCGCCGAGATTACTGGTCGTGAGCCTGGTTATTGCAAGGGTCGCGGCGGGTCCATGCATATCGCCGATCTCAGTACCGGTAACCTGGGCGCCAACGGAATCGTGGGAGGAGGTATTCCAATCGGCGTCGGCGCCGCCATGGGCGCCTGGATCCGAGGTGATGACCGGGTGGCCATTGTATTCGCAAGCGATGGAGCGGCAAATAACGGGGTTTTTGGAGAAAGCTTGAATTTCGCGGCCTCGTTACGACTGCCTTTCATTCTTGTCCTCGAGAACAATCAATTCGCGGTTTCGACTCCCATTGAGCAGTCGACGGCCGAGCCTGAGCTTTTCCGCAGAGGACTGGGCTACGGCATTCACAGCGAAAGAGTCGACGGGAACAACGTTCTGGTTGTCTACGAAAGAACGGCTGAAGCGATCGAGGCCTGTCGGCGAGGCGAGGGTCCGATCTTGCTAGAAGCCGTGACCTATCGACAAGCGGGGCACCACGTCAACGATCCCGGTCAATACATGCCTAAAGACCGGCTTGAGTATTACCTGAGTCGAGATCCGCTCAAGATCGGGAAGGACCTCGCGTTGTCGAAGGGGGGACTGAAGGAACATGCTCTCCAACGGGTTGAGGCCGAGGTCGAGCGCGAGATGGATGAGGCCGTCGAATTCGCACTGAACAGCCCTGAGCCCTCGGTCGAGGAGTTCCTGCGGGAAGTGGAGATCTACTGATGGCAACAAGACCCGAAGAATCGGTTGCTGCACCTGCCGCGGGACGGACCATCATGTATCGCGAAGCGTTGAACGAGGCTTTGCGTGAGGAGATGCGCCGTGATCCCAGGATCTTCCTCATGGGGGAGGGCATTGGCGAACGTGGCGGCTCATATAAGGTGACGGTTGATTTGCTGAAGGAGTTTGGTCCCCGCCGGGTCATTGACACCCCGATTGCAGAGGCCAGCTTCACGGGCGCCGGGGTCGGTGCGGCCATAACCGGAATGCGCCCCGTGGTGGAAATTCTTTTCGTCGATTTCGCGTTGCTCGCTATGGATCAGATCGTGAACCAGGCTGCGAAAGTCCGTTTCATGACCGGCAGACAGGGCCACGTTCCTCTGGTCATACGGACTCAGGGGGGTGTGGGCAACGGCCTGGCGGCGCAGCACTCCCAGAGTCTCGAGGCGCTCTTCTATCACATACCCGGCCTGAAGCTGGTTATGCCCGCCACGCCTTACGACGCAAAAGGTCTGCTGAAAGCGTCGCTCAGGCAGGATGACCCCGTGATCTTCATCGAGCACAAGCTTCTTTACTTGACGACCGGGGAGGTTCCGACCGGGGACTATATCGTTGAACTGGGTCAGGCCGATGTCAAACGTGCGGGAAGTGATGTGACCATAATCGCCTGGTCAGCCATGGTGCTGCGTTCGCTCCAGGCTGCCCAAAAGCTGGCCGAGCAGGGAATTGATGCCGAGGTCCTTGACCTGCGAACGCTGGTCCCTCTGGACCGCGCAAGAATCCTGGAATCGGTGCGTAAGACCGAGCACGTTGTTATCGTGCAGGAGGCGGCACGGCGAGGAGGCGTTGCTTCGGATATCGCTTCGATTATCCAAGCCGAGGCCTTCGATTATCTGGACAGTCCGATTGAGATAGTGGCCGGGAAGAATACTCCCATTCCTTATAACCTGGCTCTTGAGTCGGCTTGCGTACCTCAGGAAGCGGACATCATAACAGCGGCCAGGCGCGCGGTTTATGCAGATTAGCGGCGGTACGCGGTCCGTGCACTTTAGCGTGACCTGCGGTCTGCAACCGCAGCTTACAGGGGAGGGCGAGGGTAGTTCATGGCACTTCAAAGTATGAAAACAATGCTGGCGGCGGCTCGCGAAGGGCGCTATGGCGTCGCGGCATTCAATATTGTTGATTACAACTCCACACGAGCCGTTGTGCGCGCAGCCGAGGAATTGAATGCTCCCGTCATAGTCCAGGTTTCAGTGAAAACCGTGCGATTTTGGGGATCGGCAGCCATTGTCGCCTGGGTGCGGCAGTTGGCATCTGATTCTCCGGTTCCGGTTTCGCTGCACTTGGACCACTGTAAAGACCTGGATGTCATTCGTGAATGCATTGCAGCTGGGTGGACGGACGTGATGATCGACGCTTCGCATAAACCGTTCGAAGAGAATCTGTCGCTGACCCGAGAAGTTGTCGCCATGGCGACCGAAGCGGGTGTGGGAGTAGAGGCAGAGTTGGGCCAGATCCGCGGAGTCGAGGAAGACAAGCGGGTGGATGACGATCAGGCCCATCTCGCAGATCCTGACAAAGCGGTCTTGTTCTGTCGCGATCTGCCCCTGGCGGTGTTTGCCCCGGCGATCGGGACAGCGCATGGTCTTTACAAAGGGGAACCGAAAATCGCCTTCGATCGTCTGGAGCAGATCGCCTGCCGAACTGGCCTGCCAATCGCCCTGCACGGTGGCGCAGGGCTGTCTGATGAGGTCTTTCGCAAATGCATCGCCCTTGGCTGCGCCAAGATCAATATTTCGACTCAACTGAAGCACACGTTTATCGATAGCTTCGTCGAGTACCATGTCGCTCATCACGAGTACGAGCCCTTGAAGCCGCTGGGGGCACAGTTTGAGCGAATGAAAAACGAGGTAAAGGAAAAGATCACTCTTTTCGGCAGCAGTGGCCGTGCCGCTTCCGCCGGTTCAGCCGCGGTTGAGTGACCGAGAGGGAGTTATGAAGCCGATCATCATGCCCCAGGTGGGCCAGGACATTCCGGACGCGATCATCAGCCAGTGGCTTAAGAAAGAGAACGATCGTGTGGAGAAGGGGGAAACCGTCCTGATCGTGGAATCGGACAAGGCGAGCTTCGAAGTCGAGGCGGAATGCTCAGGTATCTTGACCAAGATCCTTCACCAAGAGGGCGAACGCGTCGAGGTCTTTCGTCCGCTCGGCTACATATCCGAAGAAAGTGACCAGGAGGCGCTCAAGCAAGATCAGGCGGGGGTCAGCGCGGAGCCGGCGCACCCGACGGAACAAATCGAAGTCGAGGGCGGGGAGGTCATAGTGCCACCCGTCCCGTCTCTTTCCGGCGATTCGACTCGCGAGAGGCGAGCGTCACCTTCGGCCCGCCGGCTGGCCCGCGAACTCGGACTCAGCCTTTCGCAGATCGAGGGAACCGGTCCCGGTGGGCGGATCATCAAGCGAGACGTGCTTGCTGCGAGCGCGATGCAGCCCTCGTTACAGAACGCACCCCAGACAACGAGTGTCGGTGATGAGGTCATCGTTTTTGACCGGACTCGCAAAGCGATTGCCGAAAAGTTAAGAAGAAGTAAACGGACGATACCGCACTTTCACCTCTCTATCGATGTGGACATGACTGACGCGCTGCTTTGGCGCAGTTCAGACAATGCCAGTCGTGCAGTACGGATTACGGTTACTGACCTGGTGGCGTACGCGGTGGCCCAGACCTTGCCGCGATTTGGCCGGCTCAATGCGCACGTTGAAGAAGACAGACTGATTCTTCGCAAGAGCGTCAACCTGGGCATCGCGGTGGCGGTTGAGGACAGTCTCGTGGTTCCCGTCATTCCTGACGCGGCCAGCCGTAGCCTGGACGAAATCGCAGAGATTTCCAGAAGAAACGCGGAGGCGGCTCGCCGCGGAATGGTTGATCCGCGCCACTGCGGGACTTTCACCATCAGCTCCCTCGGAATGTACGGCATTAGCCGGTTTCTTCCCATTATCAATCCGCCTGAATGCGCCATCCTGGGAGTCGGATGCGCTGAACGACGGGTTGTCCCCGTCCCTGGCGGAATTGGAGTCCGGGACATGATGACCCTCGATTTGGCCTGTGACCACCGGGCAGTTGATGGGGCGTACGCTGCCGGTTTTCTGAAGTGTCTGAAGGAATTTCTGGAGGGAATCGGGAGGAACTGAGTGAAAGCTCTCATCTTCGATTGCGACGGGGTTCTCGTTGATACGGAAAGAGATGGACACCGTGTGGCGTTCAATCAGGCGTTTGCCGCAAAGAGGCTCGACATCGAATGGGACGTTGACCTGTACGGCCAGTTGTTGAAGATCTCCGGTGGGAAGGAGCGGATGCGCTTCTATTTCAACAATGTCGGGTGGCCCCACGATTTGGCTGATCACGATGCCTTTATCCAGGAGCTGCACTATATCAAGACTGACATGTTCATGAAGTTGATCGAAAGTGGGCGGTTACCCTTGAGATCGGGCATCTGCCGGCTGGTGGACGAAGCCATCGCCGCCTCCCTTCGGCTGGCCGTTTGCTCCACGTCAAATGAGCGGGCCGTTACCGCTATAGTCGAGAAGTTGCTGGGGCCGGAGCGAAGGAAGCACTTTACGATCTTCGCGGGCGACATCGTGAGCAAGAAGAAGCCTGATCCGGCCATTTACAACCTGGCGTCCAAACGGATGGCCCTCCGACCAGCTGAATGTCTGGTAGTTGAAGACAGCCGAAACGGTCTACTGGCGGCCAAAGCAGCCGGGATGCGTTGCGTCATTACTATAAGTGGTTACACCGCAGACGAGGATTTCACCGAGGCGGACGCAGTTTTCCCGGAACTGGGCGACCCGCCCGGTCCAGTGGTGACTCTCAACGATTTGATAAAAGCGACACAGCCGACCGAAAAGGATTACAACGCATGAAAATCTTTCTAGATACCGCTGACATAGACGCCGTAAGAAAAGCGCATGCGACAGGTCTTCTTGACGGGGTAACAACCAACCCGAGTCACATAGCGAAAGCGGGGCGCGTTTTCGAAGAGGTGATACGGGAAATGTGTACTGTAGTGGCGGAGCACGTCAGCGTTGAGGCGGTGGCTGATAACACTGACGGGCTGGTGATGGAGGCCAGGCGCCTGGCGGCTTTCGGTCCCCAGGTGGTGGTCAAGATCCCTATGACCCGGGAAGGATTGCGGGCGGTGCCAATACTTGAACGCGAGCATCGTATTCGAACCAACGTCACCATGGTGTTCTCGCCCACGCAGGCGCTATTGGCGATGAAAGCCGGGGCCAGCTTTGTCAGCATTGTACTCAGTCGACTGGAAAATGTGGCGATTGAGAGCGATCGCCTGATTAATGACACCATGGCGATCAAACGCCAGTACGGCTTCAAGTCCGAAATCATTGCCGGAAGCCTGAAAACTCAGCCGACTCTGCTTAGCTGCCTGCGCGCCGGTGTCGACATCGGGACGATGCCGGAAGACCTGTTCAACCAGATGTTCCAGCATCCGCTGACTGAACTGGGTTTGGCGCAGTTTGATCGCGACTGGCAAAAAGTCAAAAAGGAAGCCAGAGCGGCCGGTTAATGATCATGCCATCTCAAGTGGTTTGTTACGGAGCTCTAAACCGAAAACGGAGAAATGTGAAAGAGTCGTCGGAGACCAACCGATTTTTTCTTACCTTCTGAGGTGTTAAGGGACAGTGATTATGCGACGGTCGAAAACCATAACCCGGCCTTGGGGACACTACCGGGAATACGCTCGTAACGAGACCTGTACGGTCTGGATGGTGGAAATGCAGCCAGGGGAGACAGGCAGCCTCCAGTCTCACCAGAATTTTGACGAGCTTTGGGTTCTGCTCACCGATGGTGGGGTTGTGCAGGTGGGCGACCAGATCCTGCGCCCGAAGGCCTTCGACGAGATTTTCATCCCTCGCGGGACCCGGCATCGATTAAGCAACGAAAACGGGAAAGAACCTTTGCGGATGTTCGAAGTTGCCTACGGTGAAGTGCGTGATGAAGACAAGGTGCGCTACGAGGACCGGTACGGACGGCCCTGAAGGCAATCGATCGTGGCAGCAGCTAACGGAAGTCGCCTATGAATGATTCGACAGCGCCATCGCAGAGTATTCCTCGGGTTTTGTGCGTTGGCGATATGGCGGCCGACGTTTTCGCGGCGGCCATGTCCCGTCTGCCGAACCCGGGAGAAATGGTTCTGAGCGATCGCATCGCCTTATTCCCGGGAGGCAATGCCCTTAACACCGCGGTGGCGCTCCAGCGACTGGGCGTGCGGACCAGCTTCTTCGGTGCTTTGGGGGACGATGCCTTCGGCGATATTGTCATTTCGGAACTGGAGAAAATCGGCCTCGACACCCGGGCGGTTATTCGGGCGCAGGGCCAGGCAACTCCGACAACCCTCATTTACCGGGCGGAAGGCGAAGACCGACGATTTATTCACGCTTTGGGCGGGGCGAACCAATTTACGGGCGAGGACCTCCCGCTCGATCTTGTCCCGACAGACGGCATCGTAGTGGCGGCGGGATACATGAAGCTTCCGTTGTGGAACGATCAGGCGCTGCTTGAGCTGTTCAGACAGGCGCGTGAGCGTCGTTCCCGGGTCGTACTTAATGTGTGTATCCCTTGGCAGACGAGCGTGGACGCCGGCCGTTGTCTGAGGCTTCTGCCTCATGTGGACGTTTTCATAGCCAATGAAGATGAAGCGCGCGTTCTAACGGGAAAGGCGGATCTTGATTCGCAGGCGCGCGTGCTCCGGCAGGAGGGGGCGCCCCTGGTCGTAATCACCCGAGGCGCGGGCGGCCTTTTTGCCCGGAATGCGGAATGTACTGTCGAAATGAGTGTTTTCCGTGTTCCGCTTGTCGATCCTACCGGTTGCGGCGATTGCTTTAATGCGGGACTGGTGGCGGCGATTTTGCGCGGCTGGGATTTGGTCAAGACTCTCAAGTTTGGCAGCGCTGTCGGAGCACTCGGAGCAACCGCATTGGGCTGCACGACCGGCGTGCCGTCCTTCGAAGCTGTCGAAAAATTCCTGGGCGAGAATGAGGTTGAGTGTCGGGTGATAGTGACCGACCGAGGCGAGTTTCGTAGCCTCATTTCAGAACCATGATTCCGTGAAGCTTGTGGAGGTTAATCAATGCCGATCTCCATGAAAGGACCCGCCATTTTCCTGGCTCAGTTTCTTCGTGACACCCCACCCTACAATTGCATCGAGACCCTTGCTGCCTGGGCAGCCAATCTCGGCTACAAAGGGGTGCAGATTCCCACCTGGGATCCAAGGGTGTTCGACCTCGATCGAGCGTCTGAATCACAAGCGTACTGCGATGCTTACCGGGAATTACTCGAGAAGCATGGTTTGACGGTAACTGAGTTGAACACCTCTCTTCAGGGGCAGGTTCTTGCGATGCACCCGGTCTACGCTGGTCTTTTTCAGCCCTTCTATCCGGAAGGTCTCAGCGGATCAGCCGTCACCGAGTGGGCGACCGACCGGCTGCGCAAGACGATTGCGGCTTCGAGGAATTTGGGAACGAAGACGATTCCGACGCTTTCCGGCGGTTTTGCCTGGCACCTGAATTATCCCTGGCCGCAGCGCCCGCCGGGCCTTGTCGAAGAAGCGTTTGAAGAATTGGCGAAACGCTGGAGACCACTTCTCGATGCCGCGCACGACGCGGGTATAAGCTTTGCCTACGAACTTCACCCTGGTTCTGACCTTTTCGACGGGGCCACCTATGAGATGTTCCTCGAAAAAGTCGACCAGCACCCGGCCGCCTGCCTCAACTACGATCCGAGCCACCTGGTGTTGCAGCAGCTCGACTACCTTGAGTTCATCCGTCTTTACGGAGATCGAATTGCCGGGTTCCATGTCAAGGACGCGGAGTTTCGGCCCAACGGTCGTGTGGGAGTCTACGGAGGTTATCAGCCTTGGGCCAAGCGTGCGGGACGGTTCAGGTCCCTC
>ERZ795047.5379-NODE-5379-length-10394-cov-6.039462_pt1 | contig 10394 bp, 6 predicted proteins | sample MGYA00375131_ERZ795047 | MGnify/ENA primary metagenome ERZ795047 (study PRJEB30176, sample SAMN05720228) | activated sludge metagenome | isolation source: Anaerobic digester | place: Japan | collected 2015-05-20 ... | reverse complement strand
TCCCGGCGCGTTCCAGCCGGCGGTTCCGGAGGTCTTCCGCCGAGGAGATGCCTTCGGAGAACTCCTCGATGCTTGTTATGGCATCAAGGATGTGGTGGAGATATGCGGGGTCCTCCGGCGTCATAGATCACCACGGCATCACGGTATATTGCGTCGGCAAGGTAGGGACTCACGGCGTTCTCGGTGACAAGGTCCACGTCTCTCCCGAGAGCCTGCCGGAGTTCGTCCTCGATGCGCACAAGCTGGAAGAGACTCTTTTTGCGGGCGAACCTGACCAGGATGTCAATATCGCTCTTCAAACCGGCTTCTCCCCGGGCATAGGAGCCGAAGACTGCGATCCAGTCGGCACCGTTCCGGGCGAGTATACGAACGATCGTCTCACGGGACTTCTCCGTCAACCTGCATTCAACCATTTCACCCGCCCCTCATCCATCCGGTACTGTCAGTATTACCCCGCCCCATCATCAGTCTTTTGAAAGGTGAGGTGAGATCGGCCTCGCAAGACCGACCGGACACGAACGCCCGGATCACGAATTGCGGGCAGGACCCGGTTGACGATCGATCCGGGATTCTTCCGCTCCCGTGCAGACGGCGAGCACCTCCTCCGGCTCATACCGGAGCCTGACCTCCCGCCCCCGGCCCGCCCCGGGCACCAGATCGACGATCCCGGCCCTCGCGGACGGAACCCGCGGACCGCAAGAGCGGGGGGGTTACATCGTCCTCGCTCTCGCCCACGATCTGGAACACCCCGAACTTGACCTCTGGGAGCCGGGCCGGGGGACGCCCGGCGACAGGATCCTCGGAAAAATCGGCAAAGAACTCGTCCGCTGGCTGCAGGAAGAGTACGGAGTCCGCGCCCGCCTCATTCCCTACCAGATTTATGACGGCGGGATCTATCTCAAAGACGCAGCCTGCATGGGGGGGATCGGGCGGATGGGACATAACAACCTCGTCCTCGTCCCCGGTTACGGGCCGAAAATCCGGTTCCGGGCGGTCTGGGTCGACCTGGACTGCCCCGAAGAACCGTCACCGGAGGGGGAAGACCCCTGCGCCGGCTGCGAGGAGTACTGCACCCGCGCCTGCCCGATGGACGCCTTCTCCACCGGAAACTACAGCCGGGAACAGTGCCTGGCGCGGATGAACACCGATAAGAAGTCCGGGCGGGAACGGATCGACCACTGCCGGGCCTGCGAACTCGCCTGCCCCGGCGGGGACGAAGCGTAGATAATCCGGCAATGCTCCAGGGACCGCTGAAGAGGAGGGCCTGATCCGGGTTGAGCAGGACGCAGCAGGAGATACCATGAACGTGCTCGTGAGGACACCGGACGGGGGTGTCCCCCTCCCGGGAACAGCGTTTTGGGACAACCTCTATCTCTTTCGGATTCGCGGCGAGACCGCGCCGCCGTCAAAAACTCTCCTCTTCGATCCCCCTGACCGCACGGGCGATCTCGGCGAAGACCAGATCCTCGTCCACCTCGATCTCCGCCCAGCGGTCGGCATCGACGAAGTAGAGGTAGGGCGTGACCGGAGCCCTGAGGATCTGGGCGGCGGCGCGGCGGTAGATCGCCATCTGGATCGCATACTCCCCGGTGTCCCCAGGCGTCCCGGTCTTGTAGTCGATGAGCATCCAGGTGCCGTTCTGCCGCTGTACCAGCCGGTCGATGACACCCCTGAACGCGATTCCGTTCACCCGCGCCGAAAACGGCACCTCGCGGTGGTCGCGAACAATCCCCTGCATCAGGGGGGACGCGAGGAACCGGGCGTAGAGTTCCTGGAACTCCGCAGCCCGGGCAGGGTCCAGCCCGTACCGCCGCAGCACCGCGACGGGATCCCGGCCGCGGAAGACCTCGTGGACGACCAAACCGCGGGTCACCGCGTCATCTTTGGTCGTTCCGGCGGAGGCCGGGCCGCGGAGGTACGCCTCAACCTCGCTTGCCGAGTAGGCACGTTCCCTCTTCCCGTTGGAATGGATGCACGCCGGAACCTCCGGCGCGGGGATGTCGTCGGGAACCGGCAGGCAGACCGGGGCGATCTCCTGCACGTCGACCGGGATTGCCGCGGGGTCAAGGGTGAGCGGGATGCGGAGCGTCTCGATGACGGCTTCGCCCCGGGCGTAGACCTCGTCGCATAGCCCGAGGCAGTGCGCGAGCCAGGCCATCCGGGTCTTCCCGTCCGCGAGGCTCTCCGGGGCCGCGTCCGGCATCTCCCCGCAGAGGATGAGGTGATCTTTTGCCCGGGTGACCGCAACGTAGAAGAGCCGTTTACGCTCCGCCTCCTCCTTCTGCCGGTACTCGTCCTTGAGGAGACGGAGGATGGGCGTCTCCTCGCGCTCGTGATCGTTTGCCGGGTTCGGTATCGAGACCCCGAGCAGCAACCCCTCCTCCACCATGATCGTGCCCCCGCCGGACCGGGGTGTCTCTGCGAGGTCGGGAACGACGACGACCGGGAACTCAAGCCCTTTCGCGGCGTGCACCGTCATGATCGAGACCGCGTCCGTGGAGGCGAAGTCGAGAGGAGCATCCCCCTCCCGTTGTGCGTCGTCGATACAACGGCCAAGTTCTGCGACAAACTCTGGAAGTGTGGAGAATTCGGCATCCCTTGCAAGGGCGATCAGTTTCTCAACGTTCGCCGCGGCCTGCTCGCCCCCGGCCGTCCCGCCGAAAACGACGAAGATCCCCGACTCGTCGACGATCCGGCGGAGGAGGCGGGCGGGCGGCAGCCTGCGGGAGAGCGAGAGCCAGCCCCGGAGGGTCGCCGCCGCAGGCTCCGCCGCGGCCTGCAGCCGCTCCCAGAGAGAATTCCCCGGCAACCGGGCGATATGGAAGAGCCGGGCGTCGGAGAACCCGAAGTAGGGTGAGCGCAGCACGCCGTAGAGCGCCGCGTCGTCCAGGTTGTTTGCGAGGAACCGGAGGATGTTGTAGAGGTCGTAGACCTCCTGGCGGTCGTAGAACCCGAGACCGGCATGGACGTGGTAGGGGACGCCGTAGCGGGCGAGCGCCCACTCGTAGTAGGCGAGGTTCGTCCGCCGCTCGAGCAGGACGGCGACGTCGCCGTAGCCTGCCGGCCGGACCTCCCCGTCGTGGGAAATCCGCTTCTCCCCACGCTCGACGAGAGAACGGATCTTCCTTGCCGCCATCTCCGCCTCGGCCCGGCGGCCGGCCGCCCGGTCTTTGATCTTCTGGCTGAGGAGGAGTTCGACCGAACCGGCATCGTTTCGGCGGAACGCATGCAGCGGTTCGTAGAGGAACTCCCAGGGCCGGCCGGCCTCCGCCATCAGGGCGGAAAAGACGGCGTTCGTGAACCCAACGACCTCAGGCGTGCTCCGGAAGTTGACGTCGAGCGCGACCGTCTCCCCCCCGAGGTCCCGCTCGATCAGGTCGCGGGTATGCCCAAACTGCGTAACGTCGGCCTCCCGGAAGAGGTAGATGGACTGTTTCGGGTCGCCGACGACGAACAGGTTCGCGGAATCGCCAAGGAGGGTGTGGATGATGGCGATCTGGACGGGATCGGTATCCTGGAACTCGTCGACCAGGATAAACCGGAACCGGCTCCTAAAATGCGCCGCAACAATATCTTCCCGGTCGCGAAAGAGCCGGTGGGTGCGGTTCACCAGGTCATCGAAGTCGAGGGCGTTCATCCGCCGCTTCTCCGCCTCGACCGAGTCAAGGAATGCCTTAAAGACCACCCCGAGGTCGCGGAGGAAGTCGAGCGTCGCCCGGGTGAAGGGGTCGGTGGGGTCGAGCGCGAGCGAGCAGGCATCCCCGTGGTCTTTGAGGCACTGCCTGAGGATGCCGTAGGCCTCCCGGAGGTTTTTGAGGTCGTCCCCCTCCCAGTTCTTCTTCTGCCCCATGTTCCTGCGGAAGCGCGACTCGTTGTGAACCGCGGCAAGTTCGGCGACCGCAACCTCGCCGGCGAGGCAGGGCTCGATCGCCCGGAGGTAGGCCCCGGCCGTGTCGCGCTCGCCCGGGTAGCGGGCGGCAAGGTCACGAAGCGTCTCGATAGAGGGGGCGGCACGGTCAAAGAAGGTCGCAACTGCCGCCTCCCGGTGCCGCTCCAGGGCCGTCCGCCAGGCGTCGAGCACCTCCTCTTCGCTCTCCGCGAGGGCGGCAAAGAACGCTTCCGCAGCCCCGCGGCGGGAGTACAGCGCCTCGAGGTAGTTCTTCAGTTCATAGGCCCCGATCGCCCGGAGAGCGCCGATCACCGCGTCCCGGCACTCCGCAGGCGGATCGCCATGGATTAGATCGTCGATCGCCTCCTCACGGAGCCGGAACGCCTCCCGCTCGTCGAGGACGGAAAAAGACGGCCCCACACCCGCCTCGATGGGGAACTCCCGGAGAACGGAGGCGCAGAAGGAGTGGAAGGTCGATACCTTCGCCCACAAAAATTCGTCGCGGACCGCGTCCCACCGCTCGCCCTCCTTCTCCGCGATCGCCTGGCGGACCCGGACTTTCATCTCGCCGGCCGCCTTTTCGGTGAAAGTCAGCGCAAGGATGTTGCCGACGCCGACACCGGATTCAAGCAGGCTGAGGTACTTCTGCACCAGGACGTGCGTCTTCCCCGTTCCCGCACCGGCGGTGACGCACTTGCTCCTCGAATGATCGAGCGCGGCCCGCGCCTGGCGTTCAGTCAGTCCCATCGGGCATCACCTCCGCGTCAAGCAGTCGCAGGGCGTCGAACCGGCAGACGGTCTTGAACCCGCAGTAGGGCGGGCAGGGACCCGCATCCGACCGGGGCGGAAAGTACCCGGCGCGTATCCCGGAAAGATACCGCTGCGTCCAGTCTAAAGCGGTCTTGATTACCTCCCGGACGTCCTCGACCCTGCTCCGCTGCGAGCCGGGGAAGCAGGCAAAACAGTCCTGCAGTTCTGCGTCCCAGAAGACCGGCTTGTTTTTGACCTCGCCGCGCCGGAGGGTGTAGTAGGTGCCCGCGACTCCCTCCATCCCGGTCAGTCTCTCGACCGCCAGGAGGTAGAGGGGGAGCTGGAGCGCCCTGCCCGCTTTGACGTCCTTGAGCCGGGTGTTCGGGGAACCGGTCTTGTAGTCGGTGATCATGAACCGCCCGTCAGCCAGCACGTCGACCCGGTCGACCCTGCCCCGCAGGCGGATGGTCTCCTCGCCGAGCGGGATCGCAACCGCATCAGGCGTCGATACCGCGTCGACCTCCCCCGGCACCACCGGGAGGCCGAACGAGACCTCGAAGGCGTACGGGACGAAGCGGGAGGCCGCGACCTCGGCCTCGTGCCGGAGGAACCGCTCAAGCACCCCCTTGCCCGCCGCAGGCGACCCGAGGAGGTGCTCTTTATCCGCGATCCACGCAGGGGTCTCGAACGTGAACCGGTCCATCTCCTCCCGGGCGGTATCGAGGATCCGCCGGAGGGCGTCCGCGTAGCACGCGTCGGTGACCGTTCCGTTGCCGTCGCACTTCCAGCCTGAGTAGAACCGGTAGGCGATCCGGTGGACGAGGGCACCCCGCTCCTGCGCCGTCAGGTCGGGATCGGCCTCGGGCAGCGGCGCAAGACCGAGAACCCGCTCCAGGTAGAACCGGAACGGGCAGTCGGCGTAGGTCTCGAGCGCCGTCGGGGAGAAGACCGCCCCCTCGCCGAACCGTTCGGCGAGCGCCGCGAGGATCGCCGGATCGTCATCGAGCATGCCGTCGTAGGGAGAGTCGTAGCCGGCTTTCCGGTGGTAGTTCTCTATGTTGAGCCGGCGGACGGCCTCGCGGACGGAGAGCCCCCGCGGCATCCGGTCCGGCACCTCCCCCCGGGCGAGGAGGGCCCCGGCCCGCCGGGCTGCGGCGAGCCCGGAGTCCGGGAGATCATCGTTCCCCCACGTCCCCGGGGAGAACGCTTCACGAACGGCGTCCACGAACCCGGAGCGCACCAGCGGCTTTGCCCCGTCGACCGCGGGGTAGCTCAGGTAGACGCGGGTGCGGGCGGAAAGCAGGGCGGCGGTGAAGTAGTAGCGCTCCTCCCGGAGGATATCCTCTTTCGACCGCGTCCCGAGGCGCCGGGTCTCGGCGTCGGTGGTGAGCGGGAGCCGGGTGGTCAGCCGCGGCAGCGTACCCTCGACGAGACCGCCGACGAAGAGGTAGGGGACGGCGAGGTGCGCAACCTCCCGGACGCCGACCACACTGACGCCGCCGCTGCTCTGCCGACGTGCGGTCCGGGTTTCGGCGGCACCCTGCGCGAGCAGGGAGGAGAACTCCGCAAGGGGCATCTTCTCGTCCGGCAGCAGCCGGGAAAGGCGTTCGAACGTCGCGAGGACACCGTTGAATCCCCTGAGAACCCGTGCTTCTTCCTCGAGGAGATCGGGATCGCCCTCCTCCGGCATAACCGGAGCCTGCCACCGCTCAAGGAGCGCGCGATAGGCGGCGATATGGCTGCCAATCGTCTTCGTCCCCTCGAGCGTCGCGAGATCGGCGAAGAGTTCCCGGACGGTCTTGCGTGCCGACTCGATGGCGGCGACCTTTTCGGCGAGCCGGGATTTCGCGGGTTCCGGGGTGTCCGACCGTTCTCGCTCCTCTTCGACGGAGCGGGCGAGCGCGGCGAGCCGCTCGTCCCAATTCCCGGCGGTTATCCGGGCCTCCCGGGAGAAGATGTCGAGGTCGCAACCGCCGGTGAACGGCAGGTAGGGGGAGGTCGCGAGAGCGACGACGTCCTCCCGCCGGTAACCGCGGGCGGGAACCATAGCGACGTCGAGCAGCGCCCGGACAAGCGGCGATGCGGAGAGCGCCCGGCCATCGGACGCGGTGTACGGAACCCCGAAGTCGGGGAAGACCTCCTCCACGCAGGGAAGCGCTGATGCGAAGTCGGGGAACGCGACCGCGATCTCGTCCGGCCGCACGCCGGCGGCGACCAGATCGCGGATCTCCTGCGCGATCGCCCGGACCTCCTCGAGCCGGTCACGCCGCTCTGCGAGACGGACGAACCCGCAGCAGTCAACGGGCTCGGACCGGGAGAAGAGGGCGGCGAGGCGTGAGCGGCGGGTGTCCGGCGCATCCCCGGAGATGACCGTATCCGGGAGCAGCCACTCACCGTCGTCGGAAAAGACCGCCGGATTTTTGCCATAGGGAATCGAGTAGTGAAACTCCTCCGCAGACTCCCGCAGAGAGAAAAGGAGGTCGCGTTCGAGCGGCATCGGCTCGAAGAGGCCGTAGATATAGATCATCCGGAACCACCCCGTATCGGAGAGCATCCGGGTCACCCGGGCAAAGAGCGTATTCTCGTCGACAAGACCGTGCTCGTCGAGGAACCGGAGGTAGGCGTCGAAGAGGGCGGCGATCTCGGCGCTTTTGGCGCTCGCAAGGTCGCCGAGGGCGGCCGGGTAATCGACCTTCCGCATGATGAGTACTTCAAAAAGGGTCGCGAGTTCGTCGACGGCTCCGATCCCGGCGAGAAGCGGGTACCTGCCGGCGGCGAGGATGCGGGCGAGGATGAGCCGGGACTCGGCTTCGGAGATCGGCGTCTCTGACGTCGCGTGCTCGAAAAAGACCTTCCGGGCGAACCCGGAGAGGGTGGTGACCGCGTCGGTGACGAACGGGACACCCTGCTCCCCGAGGCGGCGGGCGACCTCCCGCGCAAGATGTGAGGTCGGGACGATGAAGACGGTGCCGAACGGGTCACGGGCGGCGGCTTTCCGGAACTCCGCGATGAACATGTCGAGGCCCTCCCCGGGCAACTGGCGGTACAGAACGGCGGGGGACATCCGTTTTTCTCTCCTGGTGAGGGGTTTAGGAAGGAGGAGGGATGAGTGTTGTTATTTTGACCGGCACAAACCGGAACCGTCTTTGGTGAAAGCGACCTGAAACAACACCATGGACAGAATCGACCGCTACCGCGGCTGCCTCCTCGGCCTTGCCGCCGGCGACGCCCTCGGGGTATCAGTCGAGTTCCGGCCGCCCGGGACGTTTGCGCCCGTCACCGGTATGGCCGGCGGCGGGTACCATAATCTCAAGCCGGGGGAGTGGACCGACGACACCTCCCTCGCCCTCTGCCTCGCCGAGAGCCTGATCGAGAAGCGGGGGTTTGACCCCGTCGACCAGCTGGAGCGCTACGTACGCTGGTACCGGGAGGGGCACCTCTCCAGCACCGGTACCTGTTTTGATATCGGGACGACGACCCGGAAGGCGCTCGAGCGGTTCATGGTTACCCGCGAGCCCTTTCCCGGGCTGACCGACGAGCGGTCGGCAGGCAACGGGTCCCTGATGCGGCTCTGCCCGGTGCCGATCTTCTACGCCGCAGACCCGGCCCGGGCGATCGAGCTCTCCGGCGAGAGTTCGCGGACCACGCACGCGCTGCCGGTGGCCGTCGACGCCTGCCGGTTCTTCGGGGGGCTGATCGTCGGCGCCCTTGCCGGTGCACCGAAAGAGGTGCTGCTTTCGGAGCGGTACTCCCCGGTTCCGGGCTATTGGGAAGAGCACCCGCTCACCGACGAGATCGATATAGTCGCGGCGGGGTCCTACCTCCGCAAAGAGCCTCCCGCGATCCGGGGGCGCGGCTATGTCGTGGCCTCGCTTGAGGCGGCGCTCTGGGCTTTTTCCCGGAGCAGCACATTTGAAGAGGGCTGTCTTCTCGCGGTGAACCTCGGGGAAGACGCCGATACCACCGCGGCGATCTACGGACAGCTCGCCGGGGCGTACTACGGGGCGTCAGCGATCCCGCAGGCATGGCTGGACTGCCTTGCTATGCGTGATCTCATCGAGTCGTATGCTGAGCGGTTGATGCGATGCAGTGACGCCTGCGTCGAGCAGTTGTGCGGCACCGGTGACCCACAATGGAACCACTGATCGCTCATGGACACGAGCTTCTGCCGCCACTACACCGGCGACGGCACGCCGCCGTCGAACCGCTACTGCCGGGTCTGCCTGGAAGCCGCCTGCGGCCGGCTCTGGCGTCGGGTCCTCGATCTTGCAGAGGCAAACGGCGGAGACCCGGTCCCGCTCCCCGGGACGCGGGCAGTGCTCTTCCCGAACAAGAACGCCGATTTCGTCCGGCTGCAGGTCAACTGCCGGTGGGGCCTCCCGAAGGAGGACTTCCTCCACTCCGCCGACATCGGCCATGTGAAGATGGGGCGGCGGGGGCAGCGCAGCGATCCCCGCGCATCCCCAAGCTGCACCCGGCAGGAGCCCTACGTGCAGGCGATCGTCGGGCTGCTCGGCGGTATGGATATCCCGGAGATACGGGCGGTGCAGAAGGTGCATAGAGGGTGAGCCGGGCGGAGGCGACGCTCGCACCCGCGACGAAACTGCCGAACCAAGCGGCGATGACGGCGAACCCCTCCGGCGGCACGGGAAATACCGCTCCCACACCCTGCATATCCATAGTGGAACGAAGAAGAACCATATTGCGGGGTTCTACCGGCTTGAGCAATGCAGCACTTAGTCTGACTGAAAACATTCGTATTTCGTTCACACACGGACCATGTCGGGTGAAACAGACCGCGGGGATGACGGGACAATTCCTCCTTTCCCGATAGGAGAGAATGCTCCGTTCCATTCTGATGGAAAATTGTAAAGTATTCTGAGTCCCGGCGCTTGAAGGGATCAGAAGTTCTCCTCCTCCATCCAGTCCATCCACTGTACTGACCGGAGTTCCTTCGCCGTCGCTTCGTCGACCCCGTACACATGCTGGTAGAAGTCGAGCGTCCACTCGCCGACGTTGATGTCCGCAAACCTCTCGGGGTATGCGGCCTTTGCAATCACCATCGCCTCGATCGGGTATTCCAGCCGCTTCGCCCAGTTGTAGGGTGTCCAGGGGAGGGCGTAGACCCTGTGGTTCTTCACGGCCGTGAGTTCCTGCAGGTTCCGGTAATACGGAGCGGTATACAGTTCCTCCGCCGGGTGATATCCCTGGGCGGTCGGGAGGACGATCACGTCCGGATCGAGCGCGAGGATCTGCTCGGTCGATATGACGACGAACGCCCCGGTCCCCTCGTAGGCGTTCTTCGCGTTTGCGATCTCCTCAATGAAGTAAGACTCGATCGTGTCGCCGCCCCAGGCCATCCCGGCACCGCCGCCCTGTCGGGCGCGCGGCGAAAGACCGATCTGCATCATGCGCGGTTTCTCATCATCCGGTATATCAGCCGTACGCTTCCGAATCTCTTTGACCTGGTCGTCCAGGTAGGATGCGAGCGTATCGGCATCCTCCTCGCGCGAGAAGACCTCGCCGACGAGCCGGATCTCCTCGCTGATATGATCAATAGTCGGGCTCTCCTGGAAGGGCGGGCCGACGAGGATGACAAGGGGGATGTCGAGCGATTCTATCGTTGTAATTGTCTTTTTGAGGTGCTCATCTGACCCAGCGCTGAACGCCCATGCCCCTTCACGGAGGATGATGACATCCGGGTCGAGCGAGGCGAGGGTCTCATAGTTGATCGCTGTTCCGGTCTCCACAAGCA
>ERZ795047.5374-NODE-5374-length-10400-cov-5.193523_pt1 | contig 10400 bp, 10 predicted proteins | sample MGYA00375131_ERZ795047 | MGnify/ENA primary metagenome ERZ795047 (study PRJEB30176, sample SAMN05720228) | activated sludge metagenome | isolation source: Anaerobic digester | place: Japan | collected 2015-05-20 ... | reverse complement strand
ACGCTGGTCGAGATTGTCGGCACGACGCTCAAGATCGCCGTCGAGGTGCTGCTGGCCGTGTGGGACAAGCTACAGCCCGCCCTCAAGGTGGTAGGCGACTACATCTCGGCCACGTTTGACGGGTTGCTCACGGGCATCAAGACGACTTTCGAAAACCTGCGCGGGCCGATTGGCTGGGTCAACGACCGGCTCAACGAGTTCAAGCAAGCGCTATCCGGCCTGTCGCTCCCTGAGTGGCTACAGCGCCGTTCTCCGTCACCCATCGAGCAGACGTTTTCCGGGCTGGCCGACGTGACGCCGCAGGCAACGCAGACCTTGCAGGCGTTCGGCGCGGCCGCGGGCACGCTGTCGGGCGCGTCGCTGAATGTGGCGGCGGTGCAGGCCCTGGCCGAAGCGATGCGGATGCTGGTATCCATCATGGGCGCGCCGGGCATGGGCGTCGAGCCGGGGAGCAACGACGAAGAGCGCATCAACACGATGAGCAGCGCGCTCGGCCAGATCGCCTCGGCGGTCAAAGCGACCATTGACACGATGAAGCAGTTGGTAGCCCTCGGTGCGGGCGGTCTTGAGCAGTTCCTGAACGGGTCGGGGCGGGACTGGGTTGTCGCGCTGTATGATGCGGTGGCGCGCCTGGGCCGCGATATGGCGCAGGCAGCGGGGCGGGCACAGGCGACCCTCAGCGAGGGAACGCTAGAGAACCTGAAGGCCGTCGCGTCGCTCTTGCAGACGACCAACGGCATCATCAAGTCCGTAGTCGATGCGGTGAATGCCGTGCTGAGCAAGGAGACACGGGCGGTCGAGGCGACGCTGAACGACCCGGCAGCGCGAGACTGGGTGACGGCGCTTGTTTACGGTCTCACCTACTGGGGCGCGCGACTGGCCGAGGCCGCCGCACAGGTTCGGACCGTGATAAGCGCCCAGGCGCTGCCCCAACTGCGCGCGGTGGATGACGCGCTATCCGCCGTGACAGGTATCCTGGCCGGGGTAGTCGATGCGGTGAATGCCGTGCTGAGCAAAGAGACACGGGCGGTCGAGGCGACACTGAACGACCCGGCGGCGCGGGATTGGGTGACGGCGCTTGTTTACGGTCTCACTTACTGGGGGGCGCGACTAGCCGAGGCTGCTACACAGGTGCAGACTACCCTGAGCGAGGAGACCGCGCCCGCGCTGCGCCTGGTCAACGATGCCCTGGGCGCGCTGACGGGTGTCTTGACCAGCACAATCACCCTGGTCCAGAAGTTCCTGGAACTGGACAGGAAGGGCTTCCCCGTCCTCGGACAGCCGGGGGCAGTGCCGGGGCTGACTCAATTCGTGCGCGGCATCGTCGCGTTGGCGTCGGGACTAATCGCCGACATCCAGGGCGCGGTACATGCCATCGACGAGGATGTCATCCCGAACCTGAGCAACCTGGGCGACGCCATTGGGTCACTGTCGAACGTAATGAGTGGCGTCATCGATGTCATCCGCCTCTACTTCGACACGCTCTACGGCGATGACCAATGGGCGCGATGGACAGACGAGGCGTTGTACAGCACCACCATTCAGATGTTCATCAAGGCCTGGGTTAAGCGGCTCATCGACTTTGGCGAAGCCTTACGGGTGGCGGCGGAGATTGCCCTTGATGTCGTAGACACCGAGATGATGGCGAACTTCAACGCGGCTAAGGAGAACCTGAGCAACTTGGGTGACATCCTTAGCGGTCTCACTGGTGTAATGAGTGGCGTCATCGATGTCATCCGCCTCTACTTCGACACGCTCTACGGCGATGACCAATGGGCGCGATGGACGGACGAAGCATTGTACAGCACTACCATTCAGATGTTCATCAAAGCCTGGGTTAAGCGGCTCATCGACTTCGGAGAGGAACTGCGCATTGCGGCGACGGCGGCCATCGACAGCATCAACCGTGATGGCATCGAGAGCTTGACCAACCTGGGCGACAGCCTGTCGGCGCTATCCAGCGCTACGAGCGGCGCGCTGGATGTCTTCCGTTCGTACATGACTGGTGTCGAGGATGGTGTACAGTGGGACGACACCGAGGTGCGCGCGGCGGTCGGGCGCATGGTAGGTGTACTGGTAGCGTTCGGACTAGAGTTGCGCGCGGAAGGATTGCGCGCGCTTACCGATGCCAACGCCGCGACGCTTGAGGCCATCCCGGTGATGGCATCGCTCGGCACGGCGCTGTCAGACCTATCCAGCGCCACGAGCGGCGCGCTGGATGTCTTCCGCTCGTACATGGCTGGCGTTGAGGATGGTGTACAGTGGGACGACACCGAGGTACGCGCAACGGTCGGGCGCATGGTAGGCGTACTGGTAGCGTTCGGACTAGAGTTGCATAGCGCGGCGCGGGCGGCGCTGGCAGCGCAGAGCGTCACCGACCTGGAAGCCATGCCTGCGCTAGCGAAACTAGCGCGCAGCCTTAATGACCTCGTAGGCGTCCTGCGGAACACCCTCGATATCGGTACGATATCGAAAGAGATTGCCGCCTATCGGCCGCAGAGCGTCGGCGGCGTCCTGAGCGCTCGGTTACAGAGCGTCATCGCCGACGCGGTAGCGATGGGGCGCGCCTTTGCGCAGCAAGCGGCGGGCACGGGCATCACCGAGGCGTGGCAGGATGCGGCCTCGGCGCTAGCCGGGGTGCTCGGCGACGCAGTTGGGGCTATCCGGGATGCGCTCGACGTTGGCGCGCTGCTCAGCAACCCTACGCTGGCTATCCCGTCGCCCGCTCAGGTGCGCGACAAGATGACGGCCATCCTTCGCCTGGTGGACGAAGCTGTAAACGCCTTCTCCGCCCAGGCGGTGAAGGACCAGGCGGGCGGGGTGGACGTGGCAGGGCTGACGGCTTACGCGGGCGCGGTCAAGGGCGTCTTCGAGGCCATCGGCGAGATAGCCAGCGCCATCAACAGCTACAGCTCCATCAACGTCGGCAAGCAATTCGCCGGGGTCGAGTCGGTGGGTTTTGGGAATATCAGCGGCGCGCTGAGGATGATCTGGGCGCTCTTCGAGGACGCGGCGCAGCATCACGACCTGGTACTAAGCGTCGTCTCTACTCTGACCACGGCCCTCGACGGGGTGACGGCGCTGGCAACGGCAAAGGGGGCCGACGCCGGCAACGCCTGGCTTGCGGGCTTCCAGGGGGCGATTGGCGGCGGTGCGCTCGCGGCGGGCGCGGCTCCCGGCGGAGCGGGCGCCGGGGCGCAGGTTATCACGAACTACATCACGAACAACACCAAGACGATGACAGCCACCATCAACGCCAGCACCTCGGAAGCTGGTCGGGGCGCGGTCATGTCAACCTTCTCGATGGTCATGTACTAGGAGCGATAAGTGGCAGCGCCAACCTCACTGCTTCAATTCCAGGTTCCCGCCGAGAGTATCAACACCGTACTCAACCCGTCGGCGGAGAGTACCGCTAATTTCAGCGCCGTAGCTACGGCGACCGTCACACGCTCGACAACCTACAGCCGCCAGGTGACGGCGGAGGAGCAATACAGCTTTCGCGTGCAGACAGCGGCCAATGGCGATGGCGTACAACTGACCACGGCCAGCCTGCCAAGCGCCACGACCTATGTGTCATGCTGGGTGTGCGGCACGTTCACCAATCTCCAGTTCAAGGTCGGGGCGACCACCGTCACGCCGACGCTGTACGAGACCGATGGGGCCTGGTCGTGGTACGTCAACGAGTCGGCGAGTTTCACGGGCGGCCAGGTGAGCGGCCAGACGAATGTCAAGATTATCATGAACAGCGGGGCCGACTGCTATATCGACCATGTAGTCGTGCAGCAGGGCGGCTGGACGACCGCCTTCCACGGCTCATTCCCTGGCTGTCGCTGGACTGGTGTGGCGCACGAAAGCACCTCGACGCTTCTGGCGACGGTGAACAACCAGCCCAACCTGGCAGCGGGCGCGCTCTACGACATTGGCAACACGACGACGCTGATTGTATCAAGCGCCCTGGGCTTCGGCGTGCCCGACTTGAGCAATGTCACCATCCAGACCATTGACCGGGGCGGCGTTTACCAAAAGAGCGACCTGAGTTCGCGCGTCATGGTCATGACACTAGACATATGGCCGGGGACGTTCGCTGGGTTGCACAGCCAGCGCGCCGCGCTCATCGACCTCGTACAGCCGGGCCAGCCGTTTGTCCTGCGCTACCGAGGCAACACAACCTACCGGGGCGGGGCGATGGACGCGATGACCGTCGTCGTCGCGTACACGAAGGGGCTGGAAGGCAACCTTCAGTGGTTCAACGAGAATGAGCGGGTCTCCCTGACGCTGACGGCCTATGACCCGTGGTACATGCCGCAAACCGAGACCGCCACGAGCCTGACGCTGGCGACGAGCATCGCAACGATGGGCTACTGTCTGAGACGCACGCGCGGCGTGTGGGACAAGCCGAGCGGTGCGACCGCGCCGCCGGGGACGGTGTACGACTTCGCTGTATCGAGCCGGGGCCATGTGTTCGCCGCCTGCGCGGGCGCGGTATACGGCTGGGATGGGACGGCCTGGGCCTCGGTGGGCGCGGTGACCGGCGGCTCCACGCTCGCATACTGTCTGGCCTTCGACCCTGGCGAGACCATTCTGTACGTCGGAGGCAACGGGACGAACTTCGGCGGCACGGCGGCCACCAACATCGCACGCTACACCCTGCCCGCCACCGGCCTGACGGGTGGGACGTGGGCGGCCCTGGGCAGCGGCACGAACGGCACGGTGCGTGACCTGGTGGTCGTACCGACAACGAGCGGCCACACGCTGTACGCCTTTGGCGAGTTCACAACAGCGGGCGGGTCCTCGGCCAACTACATGGCGTCGTGGAATGGCAGCGCCTGGGCGAGCGTGTCGCCGAACACGCTCAACGGGGCGTGCTGGGCAGCCGAGAAGGACGCGGCGAACAACATCTACATCGCGGGCAACTTCACCAACGCCGGTGTCGTGACGGCCACGGCGCCGACGCCGACGACCGCCATTGTCAGTGGCGCAGGCTCGTTTGTCTACGATGTCAATGGGCACAAGTACAAAATCGCTGGCGTCTATGCAGGGGAGACAGCCGTAGGGTCGGCAAGCTCAGCGCTGGCGTCAGCAGACGGCGCGGCCTACCAAGTCACCTGGACGGCGATGGCGGGCGTGTACGGCTATGCGGTGTATAGGACACAGACCTATGGCAGCGCCACGTACAACTATCTCGCCTTCACGACGGGTCTGACCTACCTGGACGATGGCAGCATCGCTGTCGACACGTCACGCACCGCGCCCGGCTCCAACGGCACAGGCGGGAAGCGCGTGGGCTATCTCGATACGAGGACGGGGACCATCACGGCCGTAACGGGCCGCCTGGTGGATAGCGGCACGGGGGCAAATGCGGGCGTGGCGGGCACGGTGTACGCGCTCGCCCTGGCTGACGACAGCGTGACGCTGTACGCGGGCGGGGCCATTACAGCGGCGGATGCCGAGACATGCAGCAAAGTTGCAGTGTGGAACGGCGGCCAGTGGCTCCCGATGGCCGAGGGGGTGACGGGCGGCGACGTGCGCGCGCTTCGCACTCTACCCGACGGGACGCTGGCTGTCGGCGGTGCGCACACGGCGGCGGGCGCGACGAAGTTGGGCACGGCGGGCGCGACCCTGGCCGTCTTCACGCCGGGCGAGAACGGGGCAGGCGTCTGGAGCCACGGCGGTGTGGCGCTACCGTCCTCGACCGTGTACGCCTTGACGCTCGACCACAACGGCGACCTGCTTGTGGGCAGCGACTCGAATGGCGCGGCGACAGTCCCAGCGCTGACGAGCGTGACCAGCGCCGGGGGCGCGGGGGGGCTGCTCACCTATCCGCGTCTCTACGTGCGCGGGCCGGGGTCGCTCCGCCAGATTACCAACGAGACAACCAGCCATGCCATCGCCCTGAACCTGTGGGTGGCAAGCGGGGAACTGGTCGTCATCGACCTACGGCGTGGCTACAAGACACTCTTCAACACGCGGGGGGAGCCGAAACAAGGCGGTTTCTTGGCGGGCGACCTGGGTAACTTTGGCTTGCGCAACGGTGCGAACCGCCTGCTGGCTCTCATGACCTCGACCGATGCCAACAGCAAAATCAGCGTCGCCGATGGCAGCGCACTACTGAGCACGGACGGCTAGCCATGCGCCTCGACCTTGCCACTCGTACACTGACCACGCTCCCCAGCGACACGCGCTTTACGCTCTGGCTCCTGGACGGTAAGGGGCGGCGGGTGCGTCACCTGAGCGATGTCATGAGCCTGAGTCTATCGCTTTCGACCCGCGACATGGGGGGCCTGACCCTCGAAGTCCCGTGGTCCTACGCGGCGGTTATCCAGGACTATGCGCTGGTGGAACTGTGGGCGCGGATAGGGGAACGGGCGCCGGTATTCATCGAGTGCTTTATCCTGATCAGTCGTCCGCAGGGGCTAGGCTCGAAGGGGACGCGGTTCCTGAGCCTGAGCGGGCCAACGCTCACCGGCTACGTCGTCAGTGACAAGCGAGTCGTCCAGGCCATGCCGTTGCCCACGGCCGCCCCGGTGTCGGTGAGCACACCGGGCGCGCGCACGGGGGCGATGGACGACGTAGCCAAGCAGTACCTGAGCGACGCGCTGACGGCGTGGGATGGCGCGGGCGAACGAAACTGGCTCGCTAATCTGCGCCTAACCATCGCTGCCAACCGGGGGCAGTTGCCACGCGAGCGCATTACGGCCAGCCTGACGACGGTGCGGAGCATCCTGTCCGATCTCCAAAGCAAAGCCGAGCAATCCACGAAGGGCGCGCAACGTCTCTACTACCGCGTGCGGCCAGCAGCCTTTGACCCGATGGCGCTGCGGTTCGAGACACTGACTGGCCAATACGGGGGCTATCGGGGCTTCAGTGCGGCGTTACCGGTCGTGCTGAGCCAGGGGAACGGGACGCTGGCGCAAATCGAAGTTGAGGACGACCGAACCAGCGAGGTTAACAGCATCCTGGTCAAGTACACAGCCAGCGGCGTGACGAAACTGACGCGCATTACCGACACACGACGGGCGCGGCTGGCTCCGGCGGCATTCCGCGAGGCCGTCTACAGCGCGACGGCCACGACCAAGAGCGGGGCGGAGAGCGAGGCGCGTTACCGATTGAGCCAGGGCAAGCCACGCCGCATGGTGCGAGCGACAGCAACCCCATCGGCGCTGGTGCGGCCACTGGTTGATTATCATCTGGGCGACGTGGTGATTGTCGAAGCCCTGGGCCGCCAGTGGGAGGCAGAAATAGCCGCGATGACGATGGGCCAGGGCCAGGCTACGACGCTACGGCTTGACGAATGGAGTGCATTGACATGAGCGGTACGACTACAGAACGACGCGAGGGGATTGCGGCGCTGGCCGAACTGGTGAGTCGGATGACCAACATCCGCGAGGCCACGCCGGGGGACACGGGCGCGGCGCTGGTGGCGCAACTATCGCAGCGGCTGGCGGCGGTGGAGCAGCGCGTCCAGGCGCAGGAAGCGAGGCGGTGATGGCGACGTGCGAGGAGGAACTGGCGCGAGCGCAGACGACACTCGCCGACCTGGTAAGGGCGGGGAAGATGGCCGAGAGCGATTTATTGCAGTTATACACGGAATATATTGATTTGCTACGCCAGTTGGACGTGTCGCCGGAACGCCTCAAGGCCGAGGAGGCTATCCCGTCGGGTGCGCTGTATGGCGCGGCGGGGGTGGCCGACCTGGGTAGGGGTGGTGGGGACGCCTTGCCTGAGACACGGCCATCGTCAGGGGCATCGCCGGTGACGCTGCTCCAGAAGCAGGCGGCGGCGCTAGGCGAGCGCGTATCGCGATTGGAGGCTAAGACGTGAGTTGCGCCGACGATCTGGCTACGACCAACGAGCGAATCCAACAGTACCGGGTGGGCATGCTCGCCTATTATACCCAAGCGTCCAATCTGCGCGCAGCCATCGAGAGTCTGCGCGCGCAACTAGCGGGGCGGACATCGGCGTCGCATCCCGTGAAGCCGGTTGTTGGTCCCACTTCACGGCCGGCCACACAGCCACAGAAGGAGGAGCGTGCTGTAGGGAGCGATGAGTTGGCGCAGTACGCGGCGCTAACGCGCGACATCACCGACATGGAAGCGCGGCTCGACAGGTTGGAGGCGCGCTAGTGGGGTCGGACATCACCCTGGTAGCCTTCGTGGAGTTGGCGCTGCGACAAAGCCCGGTGGGGCTGTTCGCCGTGTTCATCTTTGCGTTGCTGAAAGGGTGGCTGGTCGTCGGGGACCAGCACAACGGGGAGATGAGACAGCAGGCGGAACGCTACGAGGCATTACTCGGAGAGAAGGAACGCCAGCTAACCGCGCTGACAGTGAGCCGCGACCGCTGGGAGCGCATCGCACTCAAGGCGTTGAACGTGTCGGAACAGACGGCAAGCCTGGCCGAGTCGCGGAAGGAGGCGCAGTGAGCCTCAGTCGGAGGGGGACAGACGAGGTTGACGCGAAACGGACAGAGGAGGCGCAGCCACAGCCGCCCGCCACGGGGGATGACGAGGTGGGCAAGACGCTAACGGCACGTCAGCGACAGTACCGCGCCCTGTGCCGCCTGCGGCTGGTCGAGGCCCGGCTGCGCGCGCTCCAGGCGGAGATTGATGTCATTCGGGGGGGACGATGACATTCGAGACTGTCAGCGGGTTGGAAGTAGCGCTGCTGGGGGTGGCGTCTACGGCGTGCGTGGTACATGCGCGGGGCATCTGGCGGAGCGTCGCCAATCGACGGCTCCTGGCCGAGCAGGGCGTCAATGGCGCGCGGCGACTGCTGGTGACGAGTCACATTCGGGGGCACGCGCTGCAATTCGCCGCCCACGCCACGGTCATCGGCATCGCGCTGTGGCTGATGACGCGCGGCGCAGCCACGACCGCGCACTCGACGCCCGTCGTGACGGTAGGGCTGCTGGCAATCACGACGCTACTCCTGGTCGATAGCCTGCTCGACGCCGCCACCCGTGCCGCCCTGGAACGGATGCCGCGCGGCGAGTGACGGGCATCAACATAGACGAAGGCCGCCCGTGGCTTGGCTGGCGAGGGGCGGCCCTTCGAGAAGCGAGACGCAAGAACCCGACTCACGTCGGGGCCTTTCGCCTACCTGATGGTGTACAGTATACAGCATAACGGGCGGCATGTCAATCCCACGCCCGTCAAAAAAGAGACAAGCGGAGGAAAGGTGGTAAGTCTCTCCCCCGCTCTCTTTGGTGATGGCCGTGGCACACTACCAACATTGCAGCCGCAGCCAGGGCCGCGCAACGCGCGCGTATCTGATACGGTGGATGTTGGACCACGACCACCACCGGTGCACTCACACAAGATTCCCCATCGCCCCCTTTCTGCTACTGAGGCACTCCCCTGCCCGCGCCCGTCCCCTCGATTGAGCGGACGCGGGACCACGGCTATTCTATTGTGGTACTTCATCGGTTATGTCGCCGCCCCTGTCAGCCCGGTTCGACGCGGGCGGCTATCCTTACGCGCGGCTCGCGGCATACGACCGTACAGCCGCGCGGGAGGGTCATACGTAGCTACTGGTCGTCTCCTGCCGTGTGCAGCCAATCGCGCACGGTCCTGGCCGTGCGCCCCACCTCAACCCCAACAACCTCGTAGGCTTCCAGCCTGGGCATCCCGGATGCGATGAGGCGCTCGACCTTCGCCACGGCTTCCCGCTTTATCGCGGCCAGGGCGCGGCCGTGGACGATGCGCTGCCCTGGACGCGGTGCGGCGGGTCGGACACGCTTTGGCTCACAGACGGCAAGCCGGGGCCGAACCTTTGCCTCTTCGTGAGGGAACAGCGTCCCGTCGCGGTACATTTCCCCGGCCACCGCATCTAGCAGTGCGATGGTTTCGGGCGTCAGGATGGAGGGGACGCGGGACGGTCTCATGCACATGCTCCATCCTCCTCGACAACAGCTACGCGCAAGCCTGACCGTAACGCCTGTGCTATCGTGGCGTTCCGCGCCATGCGTAACACGCCGCACGCCGGGACCTCGTGTCCGTCTGGCGGCATATGCCGCGTTCCTAGCCTCAGCCCGCAGGCCTCGGACAGGCGAGGCGCATCGTCCCAGAATGCGTAGTAGAAATCCGTGTTCACCTGAAACAGCAGCACGGTGTCCGCACCGAGGGTGCGCTTCAAATGCTCGTACATCTGTCGCGACGCATCGATACAAGTCATGCGCCCGGCTCCTCTCCCGCCAGCAGACGCTCTAGCTGCTCCCGCCCCATCCCGGCCTCGACCGCCAGGTTGTAGACGCGCATGTAAGCTGCCTGCTGCGCCGCGCGTGCCACCTCCAACTTGGCGGTGAGCGTGTTGTAGTCGGTGACGGTGGCGGTCGTCTCCTCATGGCCGAGCAGGGCTTCGAGGACGATGTTGCGTTCCTGGTCAATCGCCTCGGTCTCGGCCCGC
>ERZ795047.5362-NODE-5362-length-10418-cov-6.672778_pt1 | contig 10418 bp, 12 predicted proteins | sample MGYA00375131_ERZ795047 | MGnify/ENA primary metagenome ERZ795047 (study PRJEB30176, sample SAMN05720228) | activated sludge metagenome | isolation source: Anaerobic digester | place: Japan | collected 2015-05-20 ... | reverse complement strand
TTTAATATGTATCCAGGGCACAGGGGCTACGGAACTGTCGGTGGTTCGCAGAGCATTCTACCGGCTAATTTTTTACAACAATTCATGCCAGTGCTCAATTCACTATTTGGTAATGTAAAGCGAGGTTCAGAACCCATGAAAAAGATATCGTTACACAAAATTGGAACTGAAAATGCAGATATGCCTTTTTATGTGCCTTCTATCACACCTCCTACCAAGCGACCCCTGTCTATCGCACCTTCTGTTGCGCCTTCTGTCGTACCATCGCCTTATCGAACATTTCCATCGTATGATCCAATGCTTTATCCAGTGTTTCCGTCCCATAATCCAATACCTACTCCGCCGTCTGCTGGTAATAAGAAGCAAGGTTCGATGTCCGCGAATAGGGCACCGTTATACAAAGCCGGAGCTGAGGATGCAGGTGTTCCTCCAGACATTAAGGTAATAAATACTCCCTTAGGTGCAATCCCAGTAGATCCACGGATTTGGTTACAGCCTCTCTCCTATCACCCTGTTTTAAGCGGTGCTGCACTTGGTAGTTTGCTTGGAAGCCTGTACCTGACATCCAAGCACAGGGGTAAGTATAGGAGTATTAAAGAACGGATCTTCAGTCCAGAGACCGCATACGGAATAGTGGTTGGCGGGATCTCTGGAGCAGCGTTGGCAACAGCTTTGCATAATCTGATAAAACTGAAGAACGAACAATAGCTTTATGGAATTTAAACTCTTTCAGGATTTTGGGACGGTACTGACAACAAAAGGATACATAAGCTTAGAGGTGCTGGATGAAAAGGATAAGTTACTCACGTTCAATGAAAACTGGGAATTAGCTGCATATCCAGTAAACAAAATAACGAGACGTAAATTTTCGGGTGTAGTCAATCGGTTTTGCTCCAGCAATGTAGGCGTAAACGTATATCTGCACAAGAATACGCTTGTGTACTGCGGCCTGAATGGTTCCGGAGCTTTTGTTCCGTGTAAGACAGTAACACATAGTAATAAACCAGTTTCTGTTGGTGTTATTCCTACTGATTTATTTGATGTTGTAGCATTTCCAGGAATTGTAGATTTCTGGTGCCTTGTTTACGGAACGCCGATAAATCAGGTAAGACATGCCTATAACTCTGGGATTAAGTTACACGGTGTCTCGCCATTAGTTTTATATCAACAGCTCAGCAGGGAATATTACAGTAAATTCTTTAATGGATTGTTGAAACTTACTGAAGACGATAAAATAGATTTGTTAGAGAAGTTAACTGCACAGGAAGAGATAGATTCAGGAAAGAACAAGTTTGAGTTTTTCTTCCGCAGCTTTTCGGATGCTTTGAATTTCGGATTAATGTATGCTCCAATTGCCAAATGTACGGCATGTGCTATTGTACATCGGACAGAAGTTTCTCAGTTTAGAGTCACTTACTATAAGAATGAGAAACTCAATCTGGATGAGCGAGGATGCTTTGCTGGGAGTCTGCGACACAATTACGTTAAACAAATAGGATCTACAGAAGTTATAATTAATACAGACGCACCTCATATAGTTTATGGTACGCTAATTCTGAAAGAACCAGCATGAGTTTCATTAAATTCGTTTCACCGAGCGACTATATTAAGGATGAAACTCCCATCTCGGCTATTCGTATTGCTAAACAGCGGCAATTCTATACGGATAAGCTGGCGTTCGAGAAGCGGGCTGGTCGTGTTTTCAACTATGACGAGATTATAAAGACAGCTCGTCCTGGTGAGTATCTTGTACATGTTATTGCATTAGGCTGCGACGAAGTCTTTGGTCCGAATCGGAATGGGGATGCTTTTTCTGCTGATACCTGCCGTAAATTTCACAGCACCTTCAAGAAATACGCCAGATGGTTTCGCGAGCATGATCATGATGATCCGGAGCATAGCTATGGCTATGTAAAAGCATCGGCATTTAATGAGCATGAGGGAAGAATCGAGCTGATAGTGGCTCTGAACGCTACCAAAGAAGCTGCTGCACGCAATAAAGGACTTGTCGCAGAGAAGGAGATCGATCTTCTGGAATCTGGAAAAGATATTGCTGTTTCTATGGCGTGCAAGGTAGCTTACGACCAGTGCTCTGGTTGTGGGAATCGTGCTCGCAGCCGTGCAGAGTATTGCACGGTTTCCATGTGTAAATACGGTGGACTGAAGGAGAACATCGGTAGGGCTTTTGAGGATGGACATATTCTTCGGGCCTTCAACCCCGAACCGAAGTTTTTTGATATTTCTTATGTTGCTCGTCCGGCAGATCGTATTGCCTACAGCATCGGGGTAATTAAAACCTCTTCTGTAAATTGGCTTTATCCTCTTCCATCGGCGTCTGAAGTAAGAAAGCAGCTGGACACGCTGGCTACTCTGGCTTATTTGGAGCAGAATCACGAAAGTGATGTAAAAACAGCCAGCAGTTTAAGTTCAAGTGCTTTTCGTATTAAAGAAGCCGCTCAAGCTGTTAAATACATGGACATACCAGAGGCTGTAGATGCCCTGACGAAGGTTGGCATCCTCCTGCCTGTAGAAGATTTTCTGTTACTATTCGATACATACACGGATGAGCAAATCACTAAGATTGGTAGGGCAGTACGTACAAATATGGGTGATATATTTAATTCACTCATATATCAGGATGATGTACTTGATCTCGTTTCACATAATTTCTTTTATCCGCGCAATCCGGGATATGTGCAGCGGGAAGTACAGGGGCAATTAGAGAAAGTTGCTTATGAGAGGTCGCTTGTATTATTGCGTCCAAGCAATACAAATGTGAAATTTGCAACTTATAATTCTGTTGAAAGGAATAATGATCCACGGATTCGGGAGATAGCAGAGACCTATGCTCTGTATCAGGTAGCGAGTCTCTCGGAATGGGGAAACAATAGGGAGTTAGCTCTCAGGAATACTGTCGTATTGAATCGAACACTATAAAAAAATTAAAGGAGAGTTCAAATGAGTGAAGATATTTTTGAACGTATTTCAAAGCTTGTGGATCAATATCAAACTCAATATACGAATAAGCAGGCTTCCGAGGTGCGAAAGCGAGCCAAGGATTCTGATTGGTCTGAGTATGATGTTGGGAAGTCTGTTCCTCTCAAGGACTTTCCTCTGCAGAAAGAAATGGAAGAGTTGCTCAGCGAGTACATGCCGAATAATCCCACGGTCTCATCTGTAGAGGAGGGTTCCGAGCAATCCGGCGTAGAGGACGCTTATCCTTCGGCTCCCAATCCGGAGGTGGCATCAGAGGAGCTGCCGGATGTTCCGGTTGATAAACCCCTTGGTGGCAATGAAGCTATGAAGGACGCTTCCCAGCTTTCCGATAGGGAGTTGCTTGGTAAGCTTGCCGGTGCTGCCTATGAGATTCTGCGTGCATATGCCTTGATCGAACCGAGCAAGCGGATTATCAAGTCCGGTGCTCTGGGGAAGGACCTCATGGCAGCCTATACCGTTGCAGATATTGTTAAACAAGCAGATTATGATGCAGATTTGCTTGTTGGGTGTTTGTACGGGATCAAGCAAGCCGCCGATCAATCTCTGGAAGAAGCAACAGCTCCGGATTCTGAGGAAGCTGGAGAAGATCCGGTTAAGGTTCTTGCTGAGGCTTCTCCAGAGGAGATTCAGGAAGTTCTTGAAGAGAATCCTGAACTGGCGGCGGCGATTGCTCAGCAGGGTGCTGCCGTAAGCCCAGAGGCTGTTCTTGCTGAGGCTTCTCCAGAGGAGATTCAGGAAGTTCTTGAAGAGAATCCTGAACTGGCCGCTGCGCTTGTTGGTGAGGCCGGAGCGCCTGCGGAAGATCCCATTCAGGTTCTTGCCGAGGCTTCTCCAGAAGAGATTCAGGAAGTTCTTGAAGAGAATCCTGAATTAGCTGCTGCTATTGCGGAGCAGGCCGCTGCTGTCGCACAGCCAGTCGCAGAAGACCCGGTTCAGGTTCTTGCTGGTGCCTCTCCCGAAGAGATTCAGGAAGTCCTGGACGAGAATCCTGAATTAGCTGCTGCATTGGCGCCTGTGCTGGAAGAGGCTGAAGCTCAGGAAGGATCCAAAGAAGCTCCTGAGTCAAAAGAAATGCAGAAGCTTGAGGATGTCCTTGGTACGGAGAAACACGAGGAGGAACCTTCAGCTAAGGAAGAAACAAAGGAGAGTTCGGTACTCGCTAAGCTTGCGGCTCTGAGCCGGGTTCTCGAAGAGGAAAATCTGACTCCTGAAGAGCTCTCGGTTTACCTTGCTGGCACTTCCAAGGAAAAAGACGGTATTAAGGTAGCTAATGCTGTTCGTAATTTCCGGAATAAATTTAAAGGCAAGGTGATCAAAGAAGCAGAATCTCCTGCTCTTAAAGACCATATGAGGAAATTTTTGCAAGAGTTGCTTATTGGTTAAACTATAATAATCTAGTGAGGATAGTAACTATGAACCTGAATATTTCTGAAGTTATTAGCTTGATTAAAGAAGCTGCCAAGCGCAGTAAGGGGTATTCTAAGCAGGCTGATCATTCAGTCCGCGCTGAGCTTGTAGCCGATAATTTGATCGCTAATAATGTTTTTCCGGCAGAATCCCGTCCTGCCATTGTGGAATCCTTGAAGGATCATGGAAAAACATTGTTGCTGCTGGATAAGGTTGCAAGCTCGTTGACTCCTGAGTCGCTTGGGACTCCGTTGAAGCGTGAGACACGCGGAAGCGTTTCCGGCTACAGTTACAATACGGTTCGAGATTCGGATAGGGCTTTTGTTGAAGCGGCATATAGAGCATCTCGCTGATTTTGTAAATTAACTTTTTGCTTAGAGTAAAAAGGAGTAATAGATATGGCTCAATCGTACACGCATACTGGGGAATACATTCGTGGTGGGCATCTTGGCTCACTTGTTAAATCCCGTCCGCTTGCTACTGCTGCACTCAGCAGTGCTTATGCTGGTCGAATTGTCAGCATTGACTCCAGCGGTAATTTCCAGCTTGGGAATGGCAGCAATGTAACCGTCATGCCGTTGATGCTGCTTGGCGGTATTGAATCTCCAGCAGTTTACAGCGAAGCAGCGGACAATGACTGGGTTCCCGCCCGCACGGGTGATACTGCTGTTGCTGCTGTTATGACTGGGGGGTTTGAGCTTCAATCAACGGAATTTGATAGCGATGAAACATACGCTCCCAATACGTATCTCACGGCAGATGCGAACGGGATTCTGACTCCGGTTTCATCTGTTGCTGGTTCCTGGGTCGTTGGGATTTGTTCGGTGTATGAAAACCAGGAAAACAACCAGCCAGTTCCCACGCAATTGCCGGTGGGTAGGAACGCCAATGGACGGTACGTTGTCACCTTCTGGTCCTATTTCCTGCCCGGCGTTGACCTGGCTGGAGGCTGATCCTACAGTTAGTTGATACTCCAACCTTCTTGAAATAAGGAGATACAGATATGAGTTTCGAAGAACAAGTGAAATTCGCAAATGAAGTTTTTATTAATAGCGTCCTTTCAGGCGAGATCAAGACTGCTCAGGAGCAGGGCAACGTGTTCCTGAGGCGGCGTGTTCGTGAAGACGGGGTTGCTCGTGAGATTATCCCACCTGTGCCTATCACGAAAGAAGATTTGACGCAGCGTGTGGAAAACGATCAGCCTGGTGTGATCGTGGAGATGGAACCGTCCTCGCCTGGTGCCATGTCCATGACGTTCCAGGACAACAACCCTCCGTTCTTCTATATTCGTGGTAAGCGTTTCTGGGTCGATCTGTTCAAGATCAGCTCACGTCCGGCTCGTAAGAGCGAGGTCGAATTGGCGACATGGCGCTCTGATGTGAAGGCTTTGCTGGCGGAGATGCTGGTGAAGGATTTGAGCTGGGAGGAAGACGCCACATTTATTAATAGCTGCAACACGCTCCTGGGGGGTGTTGCTAGCGGCACGAACATCATGAATGGTCTCGTGCAGTGGCGTGAAATTAATGGTGGTATTGATCGCACCACGATCATGGACGCTTTCCGGTATGCGTTCGTTCCGCCGAGTCGTATTCCTATTACCAAGATTCTTTGCAATGGTGCGACTCTCGCTGAACTGGCGAAGATGGATAGGATTGAACTCGGTGGTGATGACGCCCAGAACATCCTCTACGAGGGCTGGGGCAGGCGGACCATTAATAACGCTACAGTGATTGGTTCGATTAAGCGAGAGCTTATCGAAGACGATACGATGTACTTCTTCGGTGATGGGAACTTCATCGGGCGCTTCTTCGTCTTCATGGAACCTTCGCTGTATATCAAGAAGGAAGACGATGAGATTCAATTCCGCGCCCGTGAAGTGATTGGTATGGCAATCGGTCATGGGGACGGTGTCCATCGTTTCGACTTCGTCACGACCTAATCGTTAGGAGATTCTAAAGATGTCATTTACAAAGAAAGCTGAAATGGCCAAACAGGCAGCCTTTGATGTAATGGCCAGTACTGTTTATAATCCAATCTTCTTTGCTAAACTGGCCCAGTATGGCATTGTTCCTCAGACGGAACAAGAGGCCGCGGACCTGCTGAAAGCGGCAAGCAATGTCCGAGCAGCAGCGTTGGAAACCTTCGGGGATATCTCTCACGGTGTCCCGGATGCTGGGCTTGTCAAAGAAGCTTACAACCTTATTAAACAGGACTCCAGAATCAAATCGGCTGCTGTTATCCTGGCCTATCAAGAATAGATAGGGGGTTTCTCACATGGTTTATGTTCGCAGAAACAAGAGACCTCTGTTTCCAGAAATGCGTATCTGGAATAAAACAGGGTCACCGATTTACATTGGCCTGAAGACAGCTAATATAAAAGGTATTACGCTGGCGGCCAATGGGGAACTCGGTGACTCCATTGATCTGTACGGCATTGATTTTACGGATACCAACACAGTCGGAACGCTGTATAGACTGGCTGCCAATAACATCATTGGCGTTGCGCAGTTAAATACGTTCTATACAGCATACGCTGTTCCTACTACAACATACGCTGTTCCTACTACAACGCCATCAGGCTAGTGTCGCGCGTTCGTCTCCTTTCCCTCTCGTTTGAGCACTAAGCTCAAATTTTTCTATCTGTATTCGCTGATGAGAGATGATTGATCGAAATGAGTTTTTGCGGCAACTGACAATTTTCAACCTAGGGTGCGGACCAAAAAGCATCCTGGAGAAGTATGGGTTTAATATTCCACAGAATCTATTAGACCCTGCTCCAATGCAACAACCACCGCAACCAGGCTATTCTGGATCGCCGCAGCAACAAACTCCTCCCACTCAAACGCAGCCACAGCCTACACCACAGCCCTTGCAGCCCACACCGCAGCATGCGCCGCAGCCTGCTCCACAGCAACCCAGCGATTCCTTAAAACAGCTCAAGCGGTTGTTATCGCGCTGGACCAGTCCAATAACCTAACATTTATTATTTACATTAAATTTATTATGAGAGCGACCATGTTTGTGGTGAGCATGGTCGCTCCTTTTTTCATATAATTTTTTAAGAGGGGCAAATTCTGAGACAGCGATTCTCCAAAGGAACACTATAATGGCCAATATTTTCAGTGCAGTCATCAATCTGGGTTGCGATGCGTTAGTTGAGCTTGACGAAGCTGTCCTCCCAGCATTCAGCGAACGATCTCTTCGGCTTAATGGGTTCTCTTCCAAGAATATCCTGGAGTCCGACGATTTAACATTTATATATGCTAATTCATTCACATCTGGTCAAACGCTCGATCTAACGAACCTGGATGATTCTCTATTTGGTGTGCAAGATCTAACAGGGGAGACACTACAGGCTATTCTCGTTAATAATAACTCGATATCAAGTTCAAGCTCTTCATCAAGTTCAAGCTCCACGACGGAAGAACCATCAAGCTCGACAAGTGCTGATCTGACTATTTCTGGATCCTATCCCATTCTGGGTGGCACATTAGTTGTACCGGCTTCCGGGAAACTGCTGCTCTATAAGCCGTCTTCGCAGACTGTTGACTCCACCCATAAGACGATTGTCTTCAGTGGTTCGTCCGACTACGAAGTCGTTCTGATTTTTTAAACGCAGATACTATAATTTAGAAGGGCACGGTTCATAGATGGGAGTACGTACTATGCTTCAATATATTTTAGCTATTCTGCTCATCTTAGTACCAGCGTATGCCATTGGGCAATGTCCGAGCGGGTCATGCAATGTCCCCAGCATTCCATATTCTCCGTCTGTGCCGTCGATACAGGCTCCGCAGGGGGCTACGCCGCCGCTGGAGGCTGTGGTTCCTTCTGATCTGCACACAAAAATAGAGAAAGCCACTGTTCAGGTTATAACCATCACTTCGTCCAGCAGTTATCGTACTGAATATGCAAAGGGGAGTGGTACAATCATTCGGCTGGGGGATAGGTTGGCGGTGATTACAGCGGGGCATGTTTTGGCCGGTGCTACGCCTGCTTATATTATTACCAGTGAGGGTATCTCCGTTAAATACGCTATCAGATATGTTGATTCAGTCAGGGATTTTGCTATTCTTGAACCGCTTGAGCAGCAGGAATTCCTGTACGCACGCAGCGTAGAACTCTTTGGTGGTATGCCAGATGTTAATAGTTACTTTGTTTTGAGCGGATACGATGGTACCAGACGTGTTCGACTCTGGCCTGCGCGCCTGCTTGGGCGATTGAGAACCGGCCAAACAGCAGAATATTACTGGTTGCAGTTTGATCGTCCATCCGAACAGGGTGACTCAGGCGGAGGAATATTCACTAAAGATGGGAGGCTGTACGGTATTATCTGGGGTACAGACGGTTCTCGTACCGTGGCTACGTTAGTCGATCCTGTTACACTCTATTTAAACAAGAATTACCAGACATGTTTGTTCTGGAGATTCCGCCGTCCACCGCAGGATAGGCCCGGTCCAACCCCCGGTCCTACTCCCGGACCTACGCCTGATCCTGCACCTGAACCGATACCTGGCGACAATGATACCCCTCCACCAGGTGCAGTACCCGATCAGCCTGCTCCAACGCCGGATGTTCCAGCTCCAGTCGAAAAGCCCTCTGTTTGGACGGAAGTACTCAACGGAGTGATGTTGGGATTAGTGGCATACTGTGCGTTTATGCTTGTGTTTCTCGGCGTAGGACTTTATAATACCCTTAGAAAGATTTAGGTTGCTTTACTATAGTAGGGGGATTCTAGTATGCTTATTCAGATTCTGATTGCCGTTGGTGTTGCCGTTGTCCTGGGTATAATATCTGCGATCTTTTTTTGGAAGATCAATACAAAAATAAACGTCGTGCAGAGGAATCTCAACAAGCTTGAGAACAAACTCAGCGCGGCGGGTGCCGAATGGTTGGCGGATGTTCTTTCTGATGCTGTTGTCGGCGACGCCCGGTCTCTGTTTTATAAGCTCTCCACGTTTGTGGAAAGCGATGATATTACAGAGTTCTTTATCGATAAAGTGGGAATGGGCATTACGCTTTACACGATTCGGGAATGCGCTGCGTATTACCCGGAGCGGTTAGCGGCCATCAAGAAAGTTCTTGCCTCTGTCTCGCCTTCTTCGTCTGTTGTAAATCCTGCCAGTGATTCTTCTAAAGCAAGCTAGGATGGAGATAGGAAATGGCTAAGACTCCCTCTAAGCGGACGAGGTCAGGCAAGTCCGTTTCTGTCTCGGAATGTCCGTTGCAACAGCCGTGCCCTGTTTCTACAGATCTGGCCGATTGCATGAGAGAGATTTCAGGCATTTTGCAACAATATGATAAGCGCATGCAAGAAGGCTTTCAGAACGTACATTCTGCTCTGTCGAAAGTCGATAGCCGCTTTGAGACTATCGACGTTCGCTTTGCAGCAACGGATAAGTCCATAAAAGACTCCTGCGATAGCATGAGAGATGTTGCCGGGTCTCTTACCGCCAAATATGAAGATGTAAGCGAGAAGCTTGCGATAAATAGCACCGTGGTGGAACGTTTGTCCACGCAGTGGGAGCTTATGTCCAAGAAGGTGGATAAACTGGATGCGTTTCTATTTAATGGGGATACTGTTGAAGATTCTCTTGTATCTCAAATAACTGCACTTCGCACGAACCAGCGATTCCTGGACAGGGGGCTCACAATAATTGTCGGCATTGCTGCTTCGGTCGTTACCACACTGATTATCTTTATATTACAATGGGCGTTTGTCAATGACGGACAACACGTGAATAGTTTTGGGTCTGAACCGGTAGTGGTTTCTCCGATAGAATGATTTCCAGATATACAATAACGCATGGCATCGTGTGGACAGTGCATTTATTATTGGTCCGAAGACAATTATGTTCTTTGGAGAAGCTTCTGTGAAGATACTTGCGTATGTGGTTATCCTCCATTGGGATATACCGGGGATTGGATTTATGTGCCGTGCTATTTACCTTCGGAACTAACTACTTCGTCCAGCAGTTCCTCTTCTAGCAGTTCATCATCCTCCAGTAGTTCAT
>ERZ795047.5360-NODE-5360-length-10420-cov-4.734973_pt1 | contig 10420 bp, 8 predicted proteins | sample MGYA00375131_ERZ795047 | MGnify/ENA primary metagenome ERZ795047 (study PRJEB30176, sample SAMN05720228) | activated sludge metagenome | isolation source: Anaerobic digester | place: Japan | collected 2015-05-20 ... | reverse complement strand
TGGTCTTCCACACACCGGCCTTGAACCCCGACTCAAATCTCTCGATGACAGGGAAGTCCATGCCTCCCACAAATCCCACGATATTGGTCTTCGTAGTAAGGGCTGCGAGCACGCCCACCAGGAACGAGCCCTCCTGCTCCTTGAAGAGCACTCCTAGGACATTCTTCATGGCCTTGTATTCTTCGTCGCTATAGCCATTGTCGATGATTCCAAACCTCGTATTCGGGAATTGCTGCGAGACCTTCTTGACGGCGTCAGCCATCAGAAAGCCGATGCCCCAAACAACGTCGTAACCCTGCCTAGCCAGCGTGGCGAGGTTGGGCTCGTAGTCGGACGGGGTGCGGGACTCGATGTACGTAGTAGTGGCGCCTAGTTCACTTTCCAGCCTCTTCAATCCTCTGTATGCTGCGTCGTTAAACGACTGGTCGCCAAGCCCGCCGATGTCGAACACTATCCCGACCTTCGGAGCGGGAGCCGAGAATACCGGCAGCGCTAGAGCCAGAAGCATCCCGGCAGCGAGCAACAGTGACAAAGTGCGCTTCATAAAACCATCCTCCCCATGTAGGTTGTTGGACGCATACAACTTCGCTGTCTGCTGGCGAACTCCTTCCTGCGTATCCGTCAACATTTCTCTCTCGGCGAGCCTTTTCGAAGAGACGAACCTACATCGCCCGGCAGGAGCCGACTCCTGTGTGTCGAATTGGTAGTTGTCGATGTACTACACTGTTTGGAGGTAGTAAAATGGCAGGAAGCCAGTATGAGCAGGTACTCGCCAGGCTCCGCGAAGCTTCTCGGATTCTCAATCTGGAACCGGGCATCTTCGAAATACTTGCCGAGCCCGAACGCACACTGGAAGTCGCACTTCCGGTGGAGATGGATGACGGCAGCACAAAAGTGTTCATGGGTTACAGATGCCAACACTCCACAGTGCGCGGCCCGGCCAAGGGCGGGGTCCGTTATGCAATGGACGTGTGCATGGACGAGGTGAAGGCGCTTGCGTCCTGGATGACCTGGAAGTGCGCAGTAGCAGGCATCCCGTACGGCGGAGGCAAGGGCGGCATACGAGTTGACCCGATGAAGCTGTCGCAGAACGAGCTTAAGAGGCTGACACGTCGATACGTATATGCCATTCTGCCGATCATAGGCCCTGAAAAGGACATACCCGCCCCTGACATGGGCACCAATGCGCAGATAATGGGCTGGTTTGTTGACACGTATTCTGTACTTACCGGCGTTCTTAGCCCGGGCGTGGTCACTGGAAAGCCCATCCCCATCGGCGGTTCGCTCGGTCGCCGCGAGGCCACGGGCAGAGGCGTTGTGTTCGCCGTCAGGGAGCTCCTCGCCAGGCTGGGAAAGAAGCCATCTGAGATTACCTGTGCGGTTCAGGGATATGGTAACGTGGGGTCCGTCTCGGCGGAGCTCGCCCATGAGCTAGGCTGCAAGGTGGTCGGCGTCAGCGACGTCACAGGCGGGGTATACAACCCGGCCGGCCTGGATGTGCCGGAGATCAGCAAGTACGTCGCGGAGCACAAGTTTATTGAAGGGTACACAGCGCCGGGAGCGAGCATCATCTCCAACGAGCAACTGCTCACGCTGGATGTAGACCTTCTCATACCGGCTGCGCTGCAGGGCCAGATCACCGAGGCGAACGCCGACAAGATCAAGGCCAAGTTGATCGTAGAAGGCGCCAACGGCCCCACATCCGCCGAAGCAGACAAGATGTTGGAGGAGAAGGGCGTTATCGTGGTGCCCGACATCCTGGCCAACGCGGGCGGAGTCGTCTGCTCCTATTTCGAATGGGTGCAGAACCTCCAGAACTTCTACTGGACCGAGGAAGAGGTCAATACCCGGCTCGACGGCATCATGACTCGCAGCTTCGCCGAGGTGTGGGACTTCGCCAAGCAGCGAGATCTGTCGATGCGCACCGGCGCCTACATCCTCTCCATCGCCAAGGTCGCCGAGGCTATCCGGATGAGGGGAATCTTCCCGTGATCTGCACAGCGCGAGCTTGAACGGCGCGAGCCTGAACGGTTAAGCATCAAGGAAGTCAACAGGGGCCTGACTGCATATCGCAGTTGGACCCCTGTTTCCATCGCGCTAGGACTTCTCCGGCGACCGGGTCGGGCTCGACAACGCCAGCTACAAGCGAAGGAGGCCTTACGCAGCCTCTTTGGTGAAACCGCTGTTTAGCAGGGGATCGGCGAACCTATGAGAATTGTGATAGGTTTTTTGATGTACCTACTCAGAATGCTAGAGGTTTTGACGCTCAGAGCGACTAGGCCACCTGAATTTGGGGGTTCCTGGCAAACAGTGAGCCGTTTGAGGGCGTTTCGCGACCGGGTCGGGAAACCCACAAAGACAGCCATATTATGTAACACGCCTCTGCCTGCGAATTTGCCGCAGGCGCGACTCCAGAAAAAGGTGGCGCCGTTGCCGGCGCGAATTCAGACAACTCGTGCCTACCAAACCGCTAAGAATCCGAATAGGTTGCGCGGAAAACCTAGTCGAAAACGAATAGGACGAGCCAATAACTGGTTGCGTCGAACACTCAGGTGCCGAAGAGCGCAGAATCCTGTTCTCAGGCGATGCCTCAGAAACCTCGCTACGCCCTCTCCGCCACCAGGTCGTACTGGCCGGCGTCGGTGACCCTGACGTCCGCCATCTCGCCTACGGCCAGCTCGGCATCGCCAATGTAAATCTTGCCGTCCACCTCGGGCGCCTCGGCATACGACCTGGCTTCCACCACGAGGTCCGATTCATCCGAAGGCCCGTCCACCAGTACCCGCACGACGCTACCTACACGCGACTCGCCGAACTGGCGGGATATGCGAGCCAGGGCCTCCATTGCGACCCCCCGCCGGCTGGACGCAACGTCCGGGGGCACCTGCCCGGGCATGTCATAGGCACGCGTCCCTTCCTCGGCGGAGAACTCGAAAACCCCTGCGCGCTCCGGTCGCACGATATCGATGAAGCTCAGCAGTTCCTCGAAGTCATCATCTGTTTCGCCGGGGAACCCCACAATAAGCGATGTACGTATCACCAGTCCCGGCACTCGCTCGCGCAGGCGCCGGCACACGTCTATCATCTGAGCCCTCGATGATCGTCTGTTCATCATCTTGAGGACCTTATCCGACCCGTGCTGCATCGGAATGTCGAGGTACTTTACGATTCTCTCTTCGCCCGCAAACACCTCAATCAGCTCATCGTCTATGAGAGAAGGGTAAGTGTACATCACCCTGATCCATTCGATCCCGTCTACCCCTACCAGCTGGCGTAGGAGCCTGGCCAGCGATGGCCGACCGTACAGATCGCGTCCATATGCCGTCGTGTCCTGGGCGATCACGATGAGTTCCCGCACGCCCGACGATGCAAGCGACTCGGCTTCGCAGACGATTGCCTCCACGGGTCTGCTCCTTGCAGGGCCGCGCAAAGACGGGATGAGGCAGTAAGAGCACCTGTTGGCGCATCCTTCCGCTATCTTGAGGTACGCGAAGTGCCCCGGGGTAGCTACGACTCGCGGGCCTCCCTCTTCTGCCAGGAAACCCGGAGTGCCCACAAGTACCGGACGCTCGCCCCTGAGCGCACCATGCACGGCCTCCACGCAAAGACCGCAGTCTCCCGTGCCAATCAGAGCGTCTATCTCGGGGATCTCCTCCATCAGCGAACGGCCGTAACGCTGCGCCAGGCATCCTGCCACCACCAGCGCATCTATTCTCCCCTCACGCCGGTCGCGGGCGAACTCCAGTATCGTGTCGACCGACTCCTGCGCCGAGTCGGCAATGAAGGCACACGTATTAATGAACACCACGTCAGCCGAATCCCGATCAGCTGCCGGATCCATGCCGGCCGAGCGCAGGAGTCCCATCATCGTTTCCGTATCTACCAGGTTCTTGGAACACCCAAGCGAACAGTAAGCTACCTTCGTGTCGGATCCACCTCATTTGTTGGCTATAGACTGCAATTCGGCCCGGCCTTCGTCCTGATCGGCCCGTGTTCCGTCCGGATCGCCCTGGTCAGGCGCCATCGCGAGCAACGTGCCCAGCGCCTGGCGCGCCTCGCCGTATTGCTTTGTGGCTATCAGCGCGCGCCCAAGCACGAGCCAGTGGGATGACGAATCAGGCCCGTATTTGACTGCGAGCCTTGCCTCTTCCACAGCCTTCTGCTTGTTGCCTATCGAAAGTGGAGGCCCAGGCAGCTGTAGATACAGCTCTGCCATGAGGTAATGGCAGCTGGCGTGATTGGGGTCTGCTGCCAGCCCGCGTTCGAGCGCTTCCCTCGTCGGCTTCACCATAAACAGGCTCTGCAGTATCCCCCTGGCCACACCGGTCTCCGCCATCGCAGCCGCGTACCAGTAGTGGGCGTTCGGGTTTGCCGGCGCCGCCTTGGCCGCCCTCTCTCCTGTGGCCTTGGCCTTGTCCAACCATTCAATCCTAGTCTTCTTGTCGTCCTTGGCGATGCGAGTCGACTTCCACCAGTATGCCCTGGAGAGCCTCCACAGGACTTCACCCTGGTTAGGGTAGTCCCTGTCCGCATCCTCCAGGTTCTGCAAAAGCGCCTCAGTCACGCCCGCCTGCGACCGCCGAGACCAGTGAAGATCGGCCGCGGTGATCCTCTCCTCCAGGCTGGGCAAGCCAGCCGCGCATACGGGGAAGGCCCAAACGGAAAGGGTAGCCGAAATCGCCATGACCGCCGCCAACACCGCGAGAACGAGCATCCTAGTCTTCATGTGCCGGACACACCTCCTGCTTGTGTATGTCAGAACCGGCCGAGCAACAGAAGCACGCCGAGAATGATGAAGCCTGACCCTGCCGCCGCTCTCACCCATATCTCGGGGATGTACTTTGCGATTACACCACCTGCAAGTACACCTACGAGCGACGACACGACCAGAGCCGATGCTGATCCCAGGAAGACCGCGAGAGGCGACTTGCCCTGCGCCACCAGAAGCATGGTCGCAAGCTGAGTCTTGTCGCCCAGTTCGGCCAGGAACACCGTAGCAAATGTAGTTAGCGCCACTTTAAGCACAACACCATCTCCTGCTGGATAAGGGTAAGGTCGAATCCGCGGGCGCGCAGAACTGCCTCCTGGTAGCCCTGGAGAGGGATGTTGAAGGCCTTCGCGGATGCACGGGGCACATCGCGGTCTACCGCCGACAACAGAATCTCACACATGCTCTGCCTCTCGGCATTGCCCAGCCTGGGAGCGGCTGCGAAGTCAGCTATGTACAGGCCGCTCGCCGAGTCGCCGAACACTACATACGCTGTGGCCGCGCTGTCGAGATGGGAGACGTAGCCCACGAACCTATCGCTCATCTTCACGAGCGACTGCGCCTCATTCTGCCAGCACGGCCTGATCTCATTGAACGCATCTACCAGGGGAAGCACGCCTGCCATGCGCACCGCACCTACGCGCACTCCGGACTGCGATGGAACGTGGGCCTCATCCCGGCACGCCCGAGTAGCGCGTGCACCAAGTGCGGGCGTGGGCGCGGATTTGGGCGCCGATGCCGGCGCCGGCGGCGGTGGCGTGTTCCTCTCCCACAGCCCCAGATTGCGCATGGGCACAAACCCCAATTTGGCATAGAGGGCGATCGCCCGGCGGTTGGCAGCCACCACTTCCAGCTGGACCGAACTGAGCCCCAGTCGTCTTGCTTCGGCCAATGCCTGTCGCATCAGCAGCTCTCCGATACCCCTCCGCTGGCGGCTCGTGCGCACACCCATACCGCAGATGTAGCCGCGCCTGCCTCTCACGCCTAGGAAGACCACACCCACGGGTAACTGCCCCTCGTATGCGACGAAGGAGTTGTCGACCTTAATATCCTCCCTCTCGATGAGTCCGTGTAGTCGAGCCGGGTTAACCTGGATGTCGACGTAGTAGTTGCTGTAGGCATCGTTAAAGAGCTCCACAAGCGATTCAATATCGATTCCGGATACGCGCCCAATCCCGTATTCCACTCAAGGCTCACCGACCTTCCCGGCCGCCGAATAGACTCAGCGCCCGAATGGCCTCTATTCCCGCCTGCTCCAGCCTGCGCAAATCCCGTCTCTCCGGCATATCGCTTGCCGCCTTTGCCACCGCCGCCTCGTCCATGGCCAGGAAAGCCGACCCCAGAGCTGCTGACCGCTCCGCATCTCCCAGGGGATCTAGGTATGCCAAAGCCAGGCCGGCCAGGAACAGATCACCGCTGAGCGGTCGCGAACTGCCGTCCAGTACACGGGCGAACAGTCTCTCAAGACCGCCGCGAACTCTGTCAGGATTGATACCCTGAGGCGCGCGGGATACGGCATCACGCACGAAATCAGGATCAAGCTCGCGGCGACGCTTACCACGGTCGCGGGTGGCCGCGAGCGCCCGAGGTTTCAGCCGGTGCACTGCCAGAGCCTCTCCCAGCTTGCGCTCTGCTTCCATCTGCACGGCCTTCTGGATCAGAAATGCGGGCAGTTCTGCCTGCTCAGGCGGGAGCGACTCGTTCCGGCTCAACCCGGCGATCAGCAGATGAGCCGTTCGAAGGGCCTGATACGCCTCTGGGGTGCAGTCAAGCTCATCCGGCAGACTCCATTCATCGGCATCCGCTACGGACGGCTGATCTTCCGCATTGGCATTGGCGTCGCCGCCTATGTGAGCGCCTACCTGAGCGCCTGCGTGAGCGTCAGCATTGGAGTCCCGCGACATACAGGATGCCTCTGTAGCATATCGAGACCAGCGTTCAATTTCCGCCCGGATCTTGGCGACCGCACGCCGAACTCCATCAAGAGCAAGGGCGGGTTCAGATACCACACCGACCTCGGCCCCGAGCGCCCCCGCCATCTCTGACAGCGCCCGGCACGCCTCGTCTAGTAGACCCCGTGCGTGATGAACCCGCGCACTCCGGATGGCACGTATGAGCAACTCCGCAGCCTCCTGCGACGGCAACGACTTGAGCATCCGCTCTATCTCGGAAGCGTCCGGGCCCGACGCCGGAGCCCAGGATGAGGCGGACGCAGAGGCACCGGCTGAGCCGGACGCCAACGGCTGTAAGGCCGAACCCGACACCGACACAACATACTCTCCGTTCCTCCAAAGCGCATTCCACGAAGCCCCGCACATCAGCGCCGCGAGCCTTGCTCGGCCCAGGGCGTCCTCGGACGGACGCTCACGGAAGGTCCACGTCCATTCGCAGCTGTGGCTATCATGGTTGCACCTGGGCGGAGGATCCGCAACGCCCAGAAGCAGCGATATGGTCTCGGAGATATCGTTTCCTTCGTCGACCGACCGGCCACTGACCGCTAGGTGCAGACTATGGGCGGACTCCAGCATGCTAAGTGCATCAGATGCCAGCGACACAAGCTCTGCGGCCATGGATCGCTCCGCCGGCGCAGGCATCGACGATTCCATGTCGGTGACCACACTCTCGATAGTATCCAGCAGGCTCTCGATTTCGCTGCCCATCCCGAGCAGATTCGCCACGAGGTCGGTGTCGATGCCCATGGCATCGCCGAGCGCCGCCGCAGCCGACTCAGCCAGCAGCGTCCATAGCTCCGGGTCGCCCCGGCGCGCCACGTGTGCAACGCAGGATCCAAGCCCAGCACCATCATCTGCGTCCACCAACGACATGACGATCTCGGACATTGCGCCCACGTCCGGCTCCAGATGGAGCCTGGACACGAAGGCCTCGACTGACCGACCGGCGCACAGGGCCGCGCGCGCGAACCATTCCCGAGCCATACTATGGGACCCGGGGTACGGCGTGGTCTGACAATACCCGCCTAGACAGGTCATTGCCTGGTCTGGCCGACCGACAGCCATCGCGATCCGCGCCTCCAGTAATGCCTGCTCAACCCCGTCGGCGCCGGACGCCGCCAGGGCTGATGCGATCGCCGCCGCCGTATCCAGCCTGCCCTCATCTATGCAGCGCTGTGCGCGACGCGCCAGTGAATCCGCCGACCCCAAGGAAATGGCCAGTCGCGGCCCGGCCGAGCCGAGGGCGCGAGGCGCCATGCCCGCCAGGACTTCCTGTATGCGCGTCCACTGGCTCCGTACGGAGAGACGGATCTTGCTCTGGGTCTCGCCCGATGCACCCGACTCCCAGTAAGCCGCCAGCCGATCAAGGGCTCTGGGCCCACGGTGGAACAGCTCGAATACGGTTTCATCGAATCGGGGCCCATCAAGGCGGCCCAGATCGTCAATGAGATCCCCAACAGTGCGCACAGGCTGACCTTCTTTCGCTTACCGAAGCCACTTAAGCCACGGGGGCGCCCATTTGATGAGCCCCATGGACCGGCCGGCGTAGTAGACCACAAGCGCCACTGCCGCCACTATCAGCGCTATCAGGATACCCTTCCCCAACGCGTGCAGGCGTCGCTGCTTACTCTCCTCGCGGGTGCGCTTCATCCTCCCGATCCGCTCCTGCTCCAGCTGACGCAGTGCTGCCGAGTCGCGCACACTCCGCAGTTCATTGTACTCCGCGATCACCTGCGTGCCGTCAAGGCCAAGACAGTCGGCGTAAGTGCGTATGAAACCCTTGAGGTACACCTCCCCCGGTATCACGGCAAACTCGCCGTTTTCGATGGCCTCAAGGTACTTAGTGCGAACCTTGGTGATCTCGCTTGCCTGCTGCAATGTCATGCCGCAAGATTCGCGTGCCTCCCTTAGAAGCTCGCCGATCTCCTTCAAAGACGGCACCTCCCGCGTATGTTTGTCATCCGCGACGCCCAAGCGCTTCCTCCAGTTCCGCCTCGTCCATTAGCACCTTTCGGGGTTTGCTGCCCTCGTATGGGCCTATGATGCCCAGCACTTCCATGGTGTCGATCAGCCGCGCCGCCCGCGCGTACCCAACCCTGAACCTCCGTTGGATCTTGGATATGGACGCCTCGCCGGTCTGAACCACCAGCGTAGCCGCTTCCGCAAACAGCTCGTCATCCTCGGCTATCCCTTCCCCAGCCTTCGCTGAGGACTCTACACTCTCCGCTTCATAGAGCGGTTTGCCCCCGCGCCGCACGAACTCCACCAGCACCGCTACCTCTTCGTCGGAGATGTAGGCGCCCTGAACCCTGATGGGCTTTGGCAGTCCCACCGGGTGGAATAGCATGTCGCCCTTGCCTAGCAGGCGCTCGGCGCCGGCCGTATCGAGGATGATGCGCGAGTCCACCTGGCTCGAAACAGCAAAAGCGATCCTGGACGGGATGTTGGCCTTGATTATCCCTGTCAGGATGTCCACCGACGGCCTTTGTGTTGCTATGAGTAAGTGTATGCCGGCGGCGCGAGCCATGAAAGCGAGCCTCGCAATAGCATCTTCCACCTCGCGTTGCGCCACCATCATCAAGTCGGCCAGCTCGTCCACGATCACAACGACATACGACAGCGGCCGAGGTCGCTCGGCCTCAGCCTGGCCCTGGGTCTGCTTAGCTTGAGCCTGGGTTTCAGCCTCCGTCTCCTGATCAGGCAGGAACTGCTCCAGAGTGCCCGACTTGACCATTTCGTTGTACTGAGCAATGTTTCTGGCTCCTGCGATCTGGAAAAGGCGGTATCTGTTCTCCATCTCCTCAACAACCCACCGCAGGTAGCCCGAAGCCTTCTTGGGATCGGTGATCACCGGGGCGAGGAGGTGAGGAATCCCGTCATATACCGAGAGTTCCACACGTTTGGGGTCTATCATCAGCAATCTGACCTCTTCAGGCGTAGCCTTAAAGAGCAGGCTGCAGATTATCGAGTTCAGACATACGCTCTTGCCGGAGCCGGTGGCGCCGGCGACCAGCAGATGGAGCATGTCCGCCAGGTCAGCCACTATGGGAGCACCCGCAATGTCTTTGCCAAGGGCCATAGTAAGACGAGACTCGGCCCCACGAAACTCGTCGGAGTCGAGAACCTCGCGCAAGTAGACTATGGACTTCTCTCGGCTCGGCACCTCGATTCCCACAGCGGACTTGCCGGGTATGGGTGCCTCAATGCGCACGCCGGCGGATGCGAAAGCCAAAGCCAGATCGTCAGCGAGGTTAACAATTTTCGACACTTTCACCCCGACGCCCGGCTGGACCTCGAACCTGGTCACCATGGGACCCTGACTTACTCCGACCACAGTGGCGTCAACACCGAAACTGGCAAGCGTCTCTTCCAACATCCGCCCAAGCGCGTTCGGATCCTCCGATTCCTTCCGGCCCGCCCGACGGCGCGCCGGCGATCTGAGGATCGACAGTGGAGGAAGAATTCCCGTCGCGCTATCGTCGATCAGCTTCAGCTGCTGCAGCGGCATGCCGGACCCCTCTGATGTCGGTGCAGAGGCCACGGCCCGTATAGCAGCCCCGCCCGCGATAGGCTGAACTGGCGCCGAATGCGAATCCGCAGGAGTGGGTGCATCGACCGGAGAGGGGCCCACAGGCGCAATGGGTACAGCAGGCGCGGTGGATGGCACGGAACGCCGTCGGCGCGGGGTCGAACGTGAAAG
>ERZ795047.5343-NODE-5343-length-10443-cov-4.661147_pt1 | contig 10443 bp, 6 predicted proteins | sample MGYA00375131_ERZ795047 | MGnify/ENA primary metagenome ERZ795047 (study PRJEB30176, sample SAMN05720228) | activated sludge metagenome | isolation source: Anaerobic digester | place: Japan | collected 2015-05-20 ... | reverse complement strand
CTGATAGCTCTGGTCATGGCGCCGATTGGAATCGCCAGCGGCGCAAACAAGCAGATTCAGTTCCCGAGCTGGATGTGGGGCGAAGCCGGAACCGGTGATTGGTTCAAAGACGGCGTAGCGCTTTACGAATCCCAGAACCCCGGAGTGAAGGTGGCGCCCGCTCTGGTTCCAGCGGGTCAGTATGAGGAAAAACTGCTCATCGACATGGCGGGTGGAGGCGCGCCAGACTTGGCGCCTGTGTTCACCAACATGATGCCCAAACTGATGCGCATGGGCTTGCTTGAACCCCTGGACGACTACCTTGCCAAGGCTGAATGGAAAGACAACCTGCTTCCGGTCCAGAAGGTGGCGCAGTACAAGGGCAAGACCTATGGAGTAGTCCTGACGGCTTCGCCCAACGGGCTGATCTACAACAAGCAGTTGCTGGACAAAGCGGGTGTCGGGGTACCTACTACTCCCGAGGAAATGCTCGAGGCTGCGCGGAAGGTGAAGAAGGCTACCGGCGCCTTCGGGTACGGCTTCGCCACCAGAACAGCAGATGTCCTTGAGGCCTATATCCCGCTCATGCAGTGGGCTATTGGTTTCGGGGGCGATTTCTCCAAAGACGGCGTGCCCACAGCGAACGATCCCAAGACCATAGAGGGCCTGAATTTCCTGAAGCGTTTCTTCGACGAAGACCTGACCCCGAAGGGCCTTGATGGTCCAATGCTCCGGAAGATGTTCGTCGAGGGGAAGATCGCCATGCTCATAGACGGGCCTTGGGCGATCACGTATGTGAAGGAAGCAGCTCCGGACCTCTACAAGTATGTGGGGTTTGCGGCTCCGCCTACTCCAACCCATGCGGCGATCACGGGTGGCGCTTTCTACACCATTCCTGTTCGTGCCAAGTACAAGCAGGAAGCGTTTGCGCTACTCTCCGTCTACAACCAGCCTGAGTGGCAGAGCAGATGGCTTGAAGATCTGCTGCAGATCCCGGGGCAGAAGGCTGAGATCAGCCCTAAGCTTGCCAAGGAGCACCCGTGGATCGAGGGTATGGTGGATGTTGCCGCCAAGTACCCTGCAGGGTTCGGCTACTCGGCCCCTGGTTTTGAGGAGTATGCCGGCGAAGTTCAGCGAATGGTCGTAGATGGAATCGCTCGTGTGTGGGGCGGGCGGGCCACTGTTGAAGCGGCCATGAACGACGTGCAGCAGAAGATGGTGAAGTGGGCTGCCACGCTGAAGCGGTAGCAAGACGACACATGGAGAGGGCGGATGGGGAAATCCGCCCTCTCACGATCATCAATGTTAGTAGTTAGTCATAGTTTAGGAGGCTATTCTTGGTGAGCCGAATGCGAACAGCGTCGCCTAACGCCGCTGCAGCGGGCAACAAAGCATCATCTGCCCTGATTCTGCCCGCCGCCATGGTGATGGGTGCAGTGGTGATCTATCCGATACTGACGACCATGTGGCTGAGCTTGACGGATGCGCCCTTGATTTCGCTTTCACCGCCGTCATTTGCGGGGTTGTCCAACTACGCCGATTGGCTGAGCAATCCCGAGTTTTGGCGTTCACTCTGGATTACGCTTGTATATACGTTTGGAGTAACCGTCGGCTCATACGCGATTGGGCTGATCACCGCCCTGCTACTGAATATGGAGTTTCCGGGAAGAGCGATACTGAGAGGACTAGTGCTGCTGCCGTGGGCTATCCCTGAGGTGGCTGCGGTAATGACATGGAACTGGATGCTCGATTACCAGTTCGGCATCGTCAACAGCCTGCTGGGATCGCAGATAGGATGGGTCACTGATTCAGCCGTGGCGCCCTGGACAGTGACCATTGTAACGATATGGAAGCAGTTCCCGCTGGCCACGGTAGTTCTCCTTGCGGGACTGCAAGCCATTCCTCGAGAGCTCTACGAGGCTGCCAACGTGGATGGAGCGAGCAAGCTGCAGCAGTTTATATACGTTACCTTGCCGGGCCTCAAGCCCGTGAACTCAGTGCTGGTCATGATGTTGATACTCTACACATTCAAGCGGATCTCCATAATCTATCTTCTTACAGGCGGAGGGCCTGCGCGAGCCACTGAGATACTGCCGGTAACCACCTATCTTGAGGCGTTCAAGTACTTCCGTCTCGGTTCGGCGTCGGCTGTGGGGATACTTGCGCTGTTGTTTACACTTGTGATCACGTTGGTCTACTCTAGGCTTTTCATGAGAGAGGAGGCTTGAGGGCGGCATGAATGGACCAAAGGGAAAGATAGCTGTTCTGGTTGTTGCGATAATCGTTGTTTTTGCCCTCAACTTCCCCGTGTACTGGATGTTTGTGCAGTCAATAACGAGTGAGAGCATGTTCACCGAGCGGCCGAGCCTGCTGCCCAAAGCCCCGTCGCTCGACGCATTCAGGAGGATTTGCGAAGCCAAGCCGATAGGGCAATGGTTTGTGAATACCCTGATGGTCGCAGTTGGTACTGTTCTCCTATCAATGCCACTAGCTGCGGGCGCCGCCTTCAGCCTCTCACGTTACAAGACAACGCTGAACTCTATCACTGGGCTTGCTATTTTGGGGACGCAGATGCTGTCTGCATCGCTTCTTGCGATCCCAATATACGTGCTGTTCAGACGGACCGGGCTCCACGACAAGCTGGGCGGGTTGATAGTCGCAAACACTGCCTTCACGTTGCCTATGAGCATATGGGTGCTGAAAGGCTTCTTTGACGCCATCCCCAAGGAGCTGGACGAGGCAGCCATGATAGATGGCTGCACCGTTGGGCAAATGATTCGGCGGGTGATAATGCCGCTGGTGCTCCCAGGGATAGTGGCTGTATCGATATTCGCTTTCATCCTGGCCTGGGACGAGTTCTTCTTTGCGCGTACCCTCGTGAGCAGCCAGGGGAACTGGGTGATGTCGGTCGGCCTAAGCTCTTTCCGAGAAGAGTTCACCATCCAGTGGAGCGACATGATGGCGGCCGCCGTGCTGTTCACCATTCCTCCGATCGTGCTGTTCATGTTCATCCAGAAGCATCTTGTCAGCGGACTAACTGGAGGAGCGGTCAAGGGATAGAAGTTGCACCAAGAAGTCGAGGTATACATGTACAAGTCCTACGAGATGAGGGCATGAACGGAGGGTTGGCGATGCTCGGTGGATACATGGGCAGAGTACTATGGGTGGATCTGTCTACTGGAAAACTGACAGACCAGCGCTTGGATGATGACATATGCCAAGACTACATTGGCGGTTACGGCATAGGAATGAGGATGATATACGACAACCAACAAGCCGGTCTCGATCCGCTGGCTCCCGAGAGCATAGTGGCGTTTGGGACCGGACCACTGACGGGGAGCCCCGCCGTGATAGGTTCGCGCTTCACTGTGATGGGCAAATCGCCCGTCTCCGGTACGTGGGGAGACGCGAACTCCGGAGGGTACTTCGGCCCTACTCTGAAGCGCGCCGGCTACGACATGGTGTTCTTCAGAGGCCAATCGGAGACCCCTGTGTACCTGGTCATCGATAACGGCCGTGCTGAGCTTAGGGATGCATCAGGGCTCTGGGGAATGACCACGTACGATGTGGACAGCACCTTGAAGGGCCTGTTCGGTCGCGACGCCCAGGTGGCCTGCATCGGGCCTGCGGGGGAACGCGGGAGCCTCCTTTCCTGCATAATCCACGATAGGGGCCGGGCTGCCGCACGCTCCGGTTTCGGGGCAGTGCTGGGCTCTAAGAAGGTCAAGGCCATCGTGGTTCGCGGCGACAAGCCCGTTCCGGTCGCGGACAGCGAGAGGGCCAAGGCGCTGAGGAGCAAGTATGTGAAACAGATCAGGGTCGATCATGTAGGATCGTCGCAACTGTACATGGTTGGGACTCCTGCTCTCTTCGGCCTGTGTGCGCTGGGCGGCGATTCGCCCGTGAAGAACTGGGCCGGCGCCAGCCTGCACGATTTCACTCAGTCGCAGATCGAGGCGTTGCATCACGATAGGTTCTACAAGTTCAAGACTAAGAAGTACGGTTGCTTCGGATGCCCGATTGCGTGCAGCGGCACGTTCGACATCGAAGAAGGTCCGTATGCTGTTCATGACAGCCATCAGCCTGAATACGAGACGATAGCCGCTTTTGGGTCCAACTGCATGAACAGCAGCCCGGAATCGATTATCAAGGCCAACGACATATGCAACAGCTACGGGCTGGACACAATCGGCACTGGATCGATGATAGCATTCGCGATGGAGGCATACGAAAAAGGCCTGATAAGCAAGGAGGACGCGGGCGGCCTCGAGCTGTCATGGGGGAACCCTGACGCCATAGTGAAGCTGGCAGAGGACATAGCACTCGGCCGCGGACTTGGCGAAGTCCTGTCGATGGGGCTTGAAAGGGCAGCAAAGGTCATTGGCGGGGGCGCTGAGTCTTTTGCCATTCACGTACAAGGCGAAGCCATAGCAATGCATGATCCGAGATTCGAACCTACAATGAGCGTGATATACCGGATGTTCCCCGGCAAGCACATACAGGCGTCTCAGTTCTGCAAACCGCCTGCGTTTGATGATGAGATACCAGCTTACGGGTCTGACCGAGAGCGGCAGGCGGGGAGAGGCACGCAGCTCAAGTCGCTGGAATGCCTATGCAACGTGGTCAACTGCGCGGGGGTATGTGTGTTCGGATACCTGTCTACCCACGTGGATTGCGTGCCCGAGTTTCTCTCTGCAGTCATGGGAGTTGATATGGGCGTGCCGGAAGCGATTGAAGCGGGCGAGCGCATATCGAACATGAGGCAAGCCTTCAACATCCGCGAAGGGGTCAACTTGATCAAGGCTCATGTACCCGGCCGAATGCTCGGAAACCCTCCTCAGCAGGAAGGCCCGACTGCCGGGTTCTCGGTAGACTCCGGCTTGATACTGTCTGAGTATCTCGACGCCATGCAGTGGTCGCATGAAGACGGGCGTCCATCGAAGAGGAGACTCCTGGAGCTGGGTATGGAGGATATCGCTCAGGATCTCTATGTGGCAAGCTGACGGCTAGGCTAGGTTGTACTTGGCGATCTTTCTGTATAGCGTAGTAACGTGTATTCCAAGCTCGCGCGCCGCGTTCTCCTTGGCGCGCGGCTCACCATCAAAGCGCTGGAGCGCCTCCACTATGGCCTGGCGTTCCAGTGCTTCCAGGGCTTGTGGGCCATCTGCATTATCGGTACTGCCGGGGCCTGGGGCTGTTCGGATTCTCTGCGGAAGGCTAGCTATGCTTACAGTCGATTCAGACTCGATATTCACCGCATATTCCACACTGTTGGATAACTCGCGCACGTTGCCCGGCCACTCGTACGCGAGCATGCATCGGAGCGCTTCATCGCTGAACGCCACTGTGCTTTTGCCGGCGGTGCGGCAATTTTTATCCAAGAAGAACCGTGCCAACATGGGGATATCTTCTCTTCGCTTCCTGAGCGGAGGCATCCAGATGGGAACGACGTTGAGCCTGTAGAACAGGTCTTTGCGGAATTCCCGGCTCTCTACCATCGCATCAAGATCGCGGTTAGTGGCGGCGATTATACGCACATCGATGGGCCTGGATTCCACGCTTCCTACCGGCTCAATCATTCTGTCTTCAAGCGCACGCAGCAATTTCCCTTGCAGGTGGAGTGGCATGTCGCCGATTTCGTCCAGGAAGAGGGTGCCGTTGTTGGCAAGTTCAAACCGGCCCAGCTTCCCTTTCTTGCGTGCTCCCGTGAACGCCCCTTCCTCGTAGCCGAAGAGCTCGCTCTCGAGCAGCGTATCGGGGATGGCGCTGCAGTTGACCACGACGAACGGACCGTCCTTTCGCCTGCTTGCTCTGTGAATAGCCCGGGCCATGAGGCCCTTGCCGGTGCCGCTTTCTCCCCTGAGAAGCACTGTGGAATTGCCCGGAGCGATCTTTGCGGCGAACTCCTTCACTGACGACATGGGCCTCGAATCGCCGATTATGTCATCGAAGGAGGTCGCCCTGTTCTCGTGCTCCCAGATCTCGTATGTGAACCTCGACACGTCGTCTAGGCGCTGAAAAGTCAACACAGCTCCGAGGGTCTTGCCGTCGACTGCCACCGGATACGCGTTGCATATGGCATCGATCGTGTCTCCGGAGTGCTGCTTCAGGCGAGTTCTGTGATGCTTGATCTCGATTCCGCTTCCTAGTGTGTCGTACAACCCTGTGCCTGTTAGCACGTCCTGCAGAGGCTTGCCGACGATGACCTCCGGAGAAAGGTGAAGTGCGTCGAGCGCGTATCGATTAGCCTGTGTCATGACTCCGTATTCGTCCACCACCAGCACGCCCTGATCGAACGCGCCTATCACCGCTTCGAGTTGACGGCGGCGGAATCTATCGCGCACCATGGCTTCTTCACTGGTTATCTTGGCGCTGAGCAGGTCGGCCATGCGTTCCAGGAACGCGACATTGGCACGCACATTGTCGAGCAACCTTCGGCGTTGCGCCTGCGTGTGGCTGACCAACCCCACTACTCCGGCGACTGCGTCTCCATGGTTGATGGGGCAACATAGTTCGGCCGTGGCGTAACAGCGCTTTGCCATCACGCAAGTTCGGCATAGCTCATGATCACCCGGATTCTCAATCACTACAGTGGCACCGGTCTGCAGCACATGGGCGTGGACCCGTCCCTGCCCTGCGAGGCTGTTTCCCAGTTGCCTGCTGAACTCCCCTGTGCCGGCCACCCTGATCAGATCCCGATCAGTGATCTCCACGTCAACATCGAGAGCTACTGCAATGGCTTCGGCTACTCTCTGTACATCACCCTGAACCATTCTCAGGCTTAGCACGTGGGCATCCTCCCCTGACTACAGACGGCGCAGATGGGGCCCGAAGCGGGCCCTTCCATGTGAGCATAGCATAGAAGTCTTCATAATAGCAAATTGCAAGACGGTATTGCAATTTGCTACTGCAATGCGCTACTACGTAGTGCATAAATGGCTGCGGCGACGCCGATTGTGAGACGCACAGGGATGTGATGATTGGCGATAGCCCAGGTCACAGCGGCATTCGGGGGCGTGACCGCTCTCGGGACCTCCGCCGCGTTTTGTGGAAACCTGCGGTGGCACGTATCTTGCATTTATCTCTGTGACGGATAGGTTGTCTGCGATCTCAACGCATAGTGGACGGTAGGACCGGCGAAAACACACAGCACGAGGAAGGACTGGTAGATAGGGATGAGAGGTCAGTATTCCATATTCCCCAGAGAGGAGTACGAGGCAAGGTTAGGACGGGCCCAGGAGCTCATGCAGGCGCAGAATATCGACGCCCTGCTGATCACGGCAGAAGCCAACTACTTCTACTTCACGGGTCACAGGACTCACTCGCCGTGGTCGACTTTCACCCGTCCACACGTGGCCGTTCTCACGCGCGACGGGGGGGCCACCATGATCGTGCACTGCTTTACCAGGCCAGAGGCGCAGTCACGGTCATTTGTGTCCGATGTCCGCGAATACGGCAGTTTGATGGAGGATGCGGTGCCCCAGATCAAGCAGGCGTTGTCGGACATGGGGCTGGCCTCGGCCGTCATCGGATGCGAACTTGGGTATGAACAGAGGCTTGGGCTGCCCATGCTGGCGTGGAAACAGATCGTATCCGCCTTTCCCAGGGCGAAGTTCGTGGACGCATCCGAGCTACTTTGGAGATTGCGAGTCGTGAAGTCCGAGGCGGAAGTGGAACGCTTGAGAAAAGCTTGTCAGGCGACTAGCAGGGCGTTCGAAGCCTGCTATTCACAAGTGCGCGAGGGATGGACAGAAGAGCAGGTTGCAGTCGTGATGAGCAAGGCGATGCTGGACGCAGGCGCCGAGGCCCCCGGGTTCAATATCATCTGTTCCGGCAAGGACGATTACGCAAGGATCAGCGCTCGTCCAACAGGGCGTGCTCTGCGGAAGGGCGACATGCTCTGGGTAGACGCCAGTGCGGTGTTCGACGGCTATTGGAGCGACTTTTGCCGGGCGGCGGTTCCCGGGGGACCCAACCCTGAGCAAGTTAGGCTCCAGCGGATAGCGCACGAGGCCACGATGGCTGCTGTAGAAGCGATAAAGCCAGGAGTGCCTGTCAAGATGATTGCCGAAACGTGCGCCAGGCAGCTAGGCAAGCATGGTTTCAACCTTACCTTCGACGCCGGTCGGTGTGGCCACGGGCTCGGCCTTGCGAGCACTGAACCCCCCCACGTCGCCACATACGATCCGACGATTCTGGAAGAAGGCATGGTTATTACCGTGGAGCCCGGGATCGTGAATGAGGAAGGAGTGTTCTGTATAGAGGAAAACGTCGCAGTGACCAAGGACGGATTTGAGGTTCTCTCGGGAGCTTCGCGGGAGATCTACGCCATTTAGTTTGCCAGGATGGAGAGGTGGAGAATGAGTACACTCGAAAAGACCGCTGATGAGATCGTAATAACTGACGTACTGATAGTCGGCAGCGAAGGCGCGGGAGCCAGGGCAGCGCTGGAGGCGAGCAAGCGGTGCAAGTCGGTGGTAGTAGCAACCAAGGGAGTCGTGGGCAAGAGCGGAGCCACGCTCACAGCCGACGCAGACATCGACATCGATAGCCGCAGCGCCGCAGAGCTGTTCGGACTGCCCGGGGACATGAACGACAGCCCCGAGAAATTCGCCGAAGACATGTGCAAAGAGGGAGAGTACCTCAACAACCAGCGCCTGGTCAAGATTCACTGCGACGAGGCGCCCATGAGGCTGAAGGAACTGGTTGACTGGGGCGCCCGCATTGACAAGCTGACACATGCGCCCGGTCACACTTACCCCAGGGGCGTATGGGTTCCAGGCACGGAGTTCGCGCGCGTGCTCACGAAAGAGCTAAAGAAGAGAGACAATATCAAGCTCCTCGAGCACATGATGATCACTGACCTGCTCACCGACAACGGACGCGTGGTGGGCGCAGCTGGAATCGAGATAACCACCGGCAAGTTCTTCGTGATCAAGGCAAAGGCAGTTATATTCTGCACCGGCGGCGCCATGCGCATCTATCCGCACACTACCGCTCCTGACGAACTGAGCGGCGACGGACTGGCGATGGCTTACCGGGTAGGCGCCAAGCTCATAGACATGGAGTTTCCCATGTTCCTGCCGTACACCCTGATCAAGCCGGATTCGCTGAACGGCGTCGACTTCTCATATCTTCTGAGCGCTTATGTCCAGGCACAGGCCTTGAATCGCCACGGTGAGAGATACATGGCTAAGTACGACCCTGAAAGGCTTGAGCACAGCACCAGGGACGTCAACTCCGTCGCTGCGATGATAGAGGTGCTTGACGGGAAGGGTTCGCCTGCGGGCGGCACCTACCTCTCCCTGAAGCACCTGCCCGACAACTTGATCGACTTCAGCGCCGAATGGTTCCCGTCTAACATATCGCACTGGCGCTACGGCGGGTTCAACATGACGGACTACCTGCCTGACCTGCATACCCAGGCCATGGAGACTTCGCCTGCAAGCCACTTCTGGAACGGCGGAGTTCAGATAGACGAGTTCTGCCAGACCGGTATTGCCGGCTTCTACGCCTGCGGCGAGGGTACCGGCAGCATCCACGGCGCGAACAGAGTATCCGGAAACGCCCTTACCATGACCCAGGTGTGGGGACCGCGCGCCGGAATCTACGCTTCCGAGTATGCCAACAAGGCCGGCAGCGGCAACATCGATCTCGATCAGGTCATGGCCATCAAGGAACGGCTCCATGCGCCTCTGAAGCGCGACGATGGAGTTGACCCGATCGCTCTGCGCAAGCAGATCCAGGATGTGGCGTGGAAATACGTCGGCGTGGTCCGCGAGGAGAAGGGGCTCAACACGGGCCTTGAGGAGATCGCAGCGATGCGCGCCCAGCTTGACCAGGTGTACGTGAGCAACAAGGCCAAGCGCTTCAATCACGAATGGGTGGAGGCGCTGCAGCTTGAGAACATGCTGGACGTCATGGAGATGGTCGCCGAGGCAAGCCTAGTGAGGAAGGAAAGCCGGGGCGCTCTCTACCGCAGAGACTTCCCCAAGACCGACAACATCAACTGGGTCAAGAACGTCATTGTGCAGAAGGACGGGGATAAGATTGCCACGTCGGTGCATGGCGTCGACCTCGAGAAATACCAGCCGACCAGGGAAATCCGGGATTACGGGAGCAAGGAGTGACAACGGATGGCGAACGAAGTACAGACAATCACTGTCAAGGTGCGGCGGGCAGACCCTGACGTCAACGGCGGCGAAGCTAGCTATCAGTCGTATACTGTGCCGCTGGAGCCGGGTTCAACCGTGCTCAGCGTGCTGAGGTACATCACTGAGAACATCGACAGGACGCTGTCGTACTACCGGTCGTGCAGGATAGGCAAGTGCGCTGGATGCAGAATGGTCGTCAACGGCAAGACCAGACTTGCATGCACGACTGCGGTCACGGGCGACATCACGCTCGATCCGCTCCCAGGTTACCCTCTCATCAAGGACCTGGTTGTGGACCTCAGTGCTGAGA
>ERZ795047.5334-NODE-5334-length-10456-cov-12.956254_pt1 | contig 10456 bp, 9 predicted proteins | sample MGYA00375131_ERZ795047 | MGnify/ENA primary metagenome ERZ795047 (study PRJEB30176, sample SAMN05720228) | activated sludge metagenome | isolation source: Anaerobic digester | place: Japan | collected 2015-05-20 ... | reverse complement strand
GCTTAACATCTTATTTTTTGAGGGTTAGTGTCCAAGATCATTGACAAGTGTACAACCTAATGGGGAAATATTTTGCCGTGATCGTTGCATTTTTTTATTTTATATGTTATAATGTAAGGAGCAGACTTTTTCGGGCGGGATAGCCCTGCCCTTTTTATCATTAAAAAACCGGCCTGTCTGTCCGCCGTTAAGGACATTCTCCGCAGCTGCGGATAGGAGAGATATATGTTTACACCCAACAGCATATTATTTATGGCACAGGAGGTGGAGCAGCCCGGACTGTTCCCATTCCCATTCGGTATGCACATCGTTTTCGCAATTATCGCCCTGATCTTTTTTGCTTACAGATTCAAGACCGATAAGCGCCCATATCAGCTTATCATGGCGATCGCAATACCATTCTCACTGCTGCTCTGGCTCTCGGACAGCCGTTCGCTCTACTACTTCGTTGGACTTTCAGAGGGTATCCTTCTTCTGGCAGCGCTGATCACATCGATCATTTTCCGCAAGCCTGAGACCGATGAGGAGGCTGGAGAAGAGGCCGCAGAAGAGGCAGAGGAGGCTGTAGAGGAAGCTGTAGAAGAGGCCGCAGAAGAGGAGCCTGCCGACAGCGAGGACGACCAGCAGTGAAGATGGCGGTTCTTGACTGGGACACCATGACCTGCGGCGGAGACATCTCTCCGGCGCCCTTGGAGGAGCTGGGAGAAACAGCCGTTTATGGGCTGACGGCTCCGGAGCTGGCCGCTGAGCGTATCGGCAGCGCAGAGGCTGTTCTCTGCAACAAGGTGCCGATAACAGCCGAGGTCATTGAAAAGTGCCCGAATTTAAGGTATATCGGCCTGTTCGCAACGGGCTACAATAATATCGACATACCGGCAGCCACAAAGGCCGGGATCACCGTGTGCAACGCAGGGGAGTATTCCACCGCCGCAGTTGCACAGCAGGTATTCGCCTATATCCTGGACTGGGCAAGCCGTGTCCGAGACTACGACAACGACGTAAAGGCCGGCCAATGGGAGGCCTCGCCCACGTTTTCGTACTTCCCCATACCCACCTGTGAGCTGGCAGGGAAGACCCTTTCCGTGGTGGGCTTCGGCTCTATCGGAAAAACTGTGGCAGCTATCGGCGCCGCCTTCGGCATGAAGGTGCTGGTCAACACAAGGACTCAGCCGGATAACTGCCCATATGAGCTGTGCAGCCTTGAAGAAGCCGCAGCCCGTGCCGACGTGCTCACCTTCCACTGTCCGCTGACAGAGAAGACCGCAGGCATGGTGAATGCCGGTCTTCTGAGGAAAATGAAGCCTTCCGCTATCCTGATCAACACCTCTCGTGGAGGAGTTGTCTGCGAGGAGGAGCTGGCGCAGGCGCTTGACTGCGGACAGATCGCTGGGGCTTATCTTGACGTGCTCTCAAAGGAGCCCATGAGTCCGGACTGCCCCCTGAAAAACGCTAAAAACTGCACTATAACTCCCCATGTGGCCTGGGCTCCTCTTGAAACGAGGGAGCGGCTTTTGAGCATAGTATGCGAAAATCTGAGAGCCTGGCAGAAGGGCTCACCTATAAATAAAGTCAACTAAAGGAAGAGATATATGAGGAATATTTCCGAAAAACAGCGCATCGTCATCAAGCTGGGCACGTCTACTCTGGCCCACAAGACAGGCAAGCTGAACATCAGGAGAATGACTAATTTGGTGAGAGTCATCTCCGACCTGCACAACTCCGGCAAGGAGATCATCATCGTTTCCTCCGGCGCTCAGGGACTGGGCTCCGGCAAGCTGGGACTTCGTGAGAAGCCAAAGGATATCCGCATGAAGCAGGCTGTTGCCGCTATCGGACAATGCGAGCTCATGCACATCTACGACAATATGTTCGAGCGGTACAGTATCACGGTCGCACAGATACTGCTGACCAAAATGATCATCAATACTCCCAACCATTGCAGCAATTTCCAGAATACCATCGAGAGCCTTGTGGATCTTGGCGTTATACCGATCGTCAACGAGAACGACGCTATCGCCATTGATGAGCTGGAGCTTGAGATCGGTGAGAATGACTCTCTTTCTGCTCTTGTTGCGGAGCTTGCGGGAGCCGACCTGCTGCTGATCCTCTCCGACATCGACGGCCTCTACACCGGCGACCCAAGAACTGATCCCGATGCAAAGCCCATAACCGTTGTGGAGGAGATCACTCCCGAGATCGAGGGCGTTGCAGGCGGTGCCGGATCCAGCCTCGGAACAGGCGGTATGTCAACTAAGATAAACGCAGCAAAGATCGCAACTGCTGCCGGTATTGACATGGTGATAATGAACGGACGTGACCCTGAGCTCCTGTATGACCTGTTTGAGGACAAGGAGATCGGTACTATATTTAAGGCTAATAAGAAAAAATGAGGTGTGACTATGAGCTATACTGAAGATCTTGGAAAAAAGGCAAAGGCAGCCGAGCTGGCTGTTTCATCTGCTTCTACTCAGCTGAAAAACAACGCCCTTGCAGCTATCTCAAAGGCTTTGAGGGAGAATGTACAGCTGATCATCGCTGAAAATGAGAAGGACCTGAAGGCTGCTAAGGAAAACGGCATGAGCGAGTCCAAGCAGGACCGCCTGAAGCTGGACGAGGGCCGCATCGAGGGCATGGCACAGGGCGTTGACCAGCTCATCGCCTTCACAGACCCTGTTGGCCAGATCACAGACGGCTTCACCAGACCTAACGGCCTGAGGATCATCAAGAGCCGTGTTCCCCTGGGTATCATCGGCATAATCTATGAGTCCCGCCCCAATGTTACCGTGGACGCTGCTGCTCTGTGCCTCAAGGCCGGAAACGTGGTCATCCTCAAGGGCGGCAAGGAGGCTATCAACTCAAACCTCTGCCTGGGAGCTATCATGCGAAAGGCTATCAGCCAGGCAGGTCTGCCTGAGGACGCTGTTCAGGTAGTTGAGAGCACCGACCGTGAGACTACAACTGAGCTGATGAAGCTCAATGGCTACATCGACGTTATCATTCCCAGAGGATCCGCTAATCTGATCCAGGCGGTGGTGAAGAACGCAACTGTCCCCGTTATCGAGACAGGCGCAGGAAACTGCCACGTTTACGTTGACGCCTCCGCAGAGCTGGATATGGCTGTGGAGATCACCGACAACGCCAAAACTCAGCGCCCCTCCGTTTGCAATGCTATCGAGAGCCTGCTTGTCCACAAGGACATCGCCGAGAGCTTCCTGCCGGCTATCGCTGAGCGCTTCAAGGAGCACAGCGTTACGATCTACGGCTGCGAAAAGACCAGAGCTATCCTGGGAGAGAGCGTCCTTCCGGCAACTGAGACCGAGTACGCTACCGAGTTCAACGATTACGTTATCGCAGTGAAGGTGGTCGATGACATCGACGAGGCTATAGCTCACATCAGACGCTACAGCACGAAGCACTCTGAGTGCATCGTTACCAGCGATTACGCAAATGCCGATAAATTCCAGCGTGAGGTCGACGCAGCAGCTGTCTATGTCAACGCCTCTACCCGATTTACTGACGGCGGAGAATTCGGCTACGGTGCGGAGATCGGCATCTCCACCCAGAAGCTCCACGCAAGAGGTCCCATGGGACTTACCGAGCTGACAACAGTTAAGTACCTGATCAACGGAAACGGTCAGATCAGATAAATTATAGGAGGTCATAATGGCTATCAGAAAAGATCTTGACGATATGCTCAACAGCCTTAAAAAAGGCGGCGAAAAGCCGGAAAAACCGGCTGCAAAGCCTGCGCCGCCTGCCCACCAGAGAAAGACGAAGTTCGACGATATGTCCGTTGACGACCTGCTGGGAGTTCTCTCCGGCAGCAAGTCCGGCGGTGCGTCGGATATAGCTGAACAGATCGAGGAGGAGATCCTTGGTCAGCCGGCAGCTCCTCAGCCGGAGCCTGTACCGGAGCCGCTCCCTGAGCCCGAGCCCGTACCTGAGCCTGCTCCCCAGCCGGAGCCCGTACCGGAGCCGACTCCCCAGCCGGAGCCCATACCGGAGCCTGCTCCCCAGCCGGAGCCTGTCCCTGAGCCTATCGTTCAGCCTGAGCCTATCCCTGAGCCGGAGCCTGCTCCTAAGCCTGCTAAGAAGAAGCGCATCGTGATCACGGGGGAGCTCCCGGATTATGAGGCTATCCGCCAGCAGGAACTGGAAAAGGACCGCCTTGAGCGTGAGCGTGCCGAGGAGGCTGCCCGGTCTGCGGTAAAGGCCAGCGAGGAGAAAACTCCCGTGGAGGCGATCGCTGAGGAAGCCATCGCAGCGGCTGAGGCTGTTCCTGAGGAGCTCCCGGAGGAGACCTTTGAGGAGCCCGTCCAGGAAGAGATCCCTGCGGAGGAGCCTGCTGAGGAAAAGCCCAAGAAGGGATTTTTCTCCAAGATCAAGGGTATGATCTCCAGTGACGAGAAGAAGGAAGAGGCTGAGGAACTCCCCGAGGAGACCGCCGCCGAGGAAGCACCTGATGAGGCTCCTGCCGAGAAGGGCTCTGATGAGGTGGTGTTCACTGAGGAGCTGATCGTCAACGAGAGCTCTATCGACGATGTTTTCGGCGAGGAGGCCTACGCTGAGGAGCAGTCCCAGCTTTCAGTAGACGAGCTCATGGAGGCTGCGATCGCTGCTGTACATGAGGAGATCGAGAATAACTCCGCTGAGGAGCTCCCGTCTGAGTCCCAGCCGGAGGAGCCTGCGCCGGAGGAAGCCCCCCAGGAGCCGGCTGAGCCTGCCGAGGACAGCGACCCTGTAGGCAGCATGATCGAGAATATGCGCTCTGATGCAGCCAGCGCCATTGCTGACATAGAGGCTCCCAAGGAAGAGCCTGCTCCTGTGGAAGCTCCCAAGGAGGAGCCCGTGCAGGCGGCTGAGCCCGAGGAGAAGCCTGCTGAGCCGGAAAAGCCTGCCAAGAAGGGCAAGGTCACCAGAGCTCTGGAAAACATCCTGAACGAGGATCCGGCTGCTATCATGGACGAGCGCACAGTCAAGACCGAGGAGGGCTTCGACGAGCCAAAGAGCTCCGGAAAGGCCAAGAAGGTGATCTACGCCGTGCTTGGCGTGATCTTTGCAGCCCTTGCCTGCGTTGGACTGATCACTGTTGTGACCAAGGCCATGAGTTATTGGGGCAGCTTCACCTCCGGCGAGACTAAGCGTGACGGTTTTGTCAACGTGATCTATCCGGCAGTCATCATGGACATCGAGTCCTTTGAGTCGCCCTCAGAGCTGACAAGCGAGCAGGTGATCACAGCGGCGCTCTGGTCCATGATCATGGACGGCAAGTCCCTTGACAAGTATCAGAAGACATTCGACGTGGTAAGCGTGCCATCTACCGATGTAGAGGCTGCTGCGGTAAAGCTCTTCGGCGAGAATATCCCTCAGCTCACCCACACCACAGTCGGTCCTGCAAACTCACGCTTCTACTACAACGACGAGTACAAGGCATACAACGTTCCCATAAAGCCGGCCACATACACCTATTCACCGGACATCAAGAGCGTTTCCAAGACAGGAAGCGATTACACGGTGGTAGTTGATTATATCGACGAGCTCCCTGCATGGATGGAGAGGACCTCCTCCAAGTCCGTGGAATTCAAGCTCACCGAGACACCTGAGGGCTATCAGATCAGTGCCATGAAGGTGCTCTCTGCTACCGGGTCTATCTAAACATTAATAAAAACGGCAGCTTCGGCTGCCGCTTTTTTGTGCGAGGTGACATTTATTGTCACAAAACGGTTACTTTCCGTCATGAGCCTTGACAATCCCCGGAAAATGTGCTAATATGACAGTGTTGTATTGTATCCTCGCAAGAGGAATAATAACAAGGAGGAAAATTTAATATGAAAACAAAGTTCGACACAAGAGCATTGGTTCTGCTTGGACTTCTGACCGCTATCGTGATGGTGTTCTCCTTCACGCCTATCGGCTCGATTCCAATTGGACCTCTGGTCATCACGCTGAACGTTATCCCGATCGCTGTTGCAGCTGTCGCCCTTGGACCCATAGGTGGACTCATCATGGGATCTGTATTCGGCCTTTTCAGCTTCCTTCAGTGCTACGGTATCGGTATCCCCAGCGGTATGGGCGCTATCTTAGTTGAGATCAACCCATTCCTGGCCTTCGTTCAGAGATTTGTTCCCCGTGCCCTGGACGGCTTCCTGGTAGGCCTCATCTTCAAGGGCGTATCCTCAAAGGCAGGCGTGAACATCGCCAGCTTCATCACAGGCTTCTTCACCGCATTCCTCAACACACTGTTCTTCATGTCAGCTCTGATACTTCTCTTCGGCAATACCGAGTATGTACAGGGACTTCGTGGCGGAAAGAACGTTATCGCTTTCGTTGTAGGATTTGTTGGCATCAACGCAGTTTGCGAAATGGTGGTCTGCACTATCATCACCGGCGCTATCGGAGTTGCCCTTTACAAGGCAGGCTTCATCAAGAAGACATCAAAGGAATAAAAAATTACATTACGATACAACAAGGGGCTGTCCAGTGGGACAGCCCTTATTTTTGTTATTGTGCGGAGTAGTCAACAAATGACAGATTAAGATCCACCTGTCCGGAGATCCCCGGTACAGTTCCCGTAGAGGAATACTGCCACATCTTGAAATCGTAGTAGTATGTAGGCTCAGTGCCGTATTCCGCCAGCCAGAAGTCGTAGTCCTTTACCCGTGGAAGATCCAGCTTGTACATGGTAGTCAGTTTGTTCTGGTAGATCATGGGCTTGTAGCCGGCAGACTTGACCCTCTCGCAGAAGGAAATGCAGCAATCCGCCAGGGTATCTACGGAAACATCGTCAGTTCTTGCGGAATCGTCGTAGATCAGCTCCCAGTCATAGACCACGGGATAGGTGATGTTGTAGCCGGAGATAGCGTCCAGAACAGCATCGGCCTCCTCGATAGCCTCCTCGGTGCTGATGGCCTGAGAGAAGAAGTAAACTCCCACGTCAAGACCGGCGGCAATGGCGCCCTCTATATTTTCGGTAAAGCTCTCGTCCATGGTGATCACTCCTCCGCCGTAGGTGCGGTAGCCGGCACGGATCATGGCGAAGCTGACTCCGGCGTCCTTCACCTGCTGCCAGTCGATCTGTCCCTGGTGCTCAGAAATATCCACACCGGTGAGAGAGGTGATCTGGCCGTTCTCCTTATAGAAGGAGTAGCCGTTCCGGGTGATCAGGTTATCCATGTTCAGCTGGCTGGCGGGGACGTCCTGGAAGACCGGCATGAAGACCTCGCCGAAGGTGCCGTCGTGGAGGAGGATCTTCTTCCCGTCCAGCTGATAGAAGGACTCCTCCTTCTCGATAACTGCACGGGCACGGACCTGAGGGTCCTCCGCTGAGGCTCCAGTGGGCACAGCAGCCTGCCTTCTTGGGCTGATAAAGCAAACCCAGATCAGTGCGAAGATCAGGATGAATATCAATAAAGCCTCCGCCGCAGCGATGACCTTGTATTTTGAGAGTCGTCTTGGTTTAGCCTGCATCTCTGCCTCCAAAAATTTTATTTCTACCAATATATCATACCACAAATTCCGCCACTTGTAAACAGCATTTGCGGATATTTTGCAAAAGTCTTGCGAGTCTCACGGAGGAGTGGCTTTATGCAAAGGGTTGATTTTCCTGAACGAAACTGCTATAATAATGTGGATCAATTGCGAAAGGAGTTTTTATATGATGATCAAAAAGATCTTAGCCGGAGTCCTTTCCGTGCTGGTTTTGGGAGGAGCTCTTCCTGGAGCCTGGCCAGCTTCAACTGTGATGACCTCGATCGCAGCTGAGTCTGACGGCACAGAGATAGTGGAAGGCTCTCTGACCTACGGCGTGTACCCTGACCATGCTGAGGTGACAGACTGCGATACAGAGGCTGCGGGGGAGATCACCATTCCCTCACAGGTCAGCGGAGTGCCGGTGACTGCTATCGGCGCAAATGCCTTTGAAGCCTGCCTCAGCGTGACGGGGGTGGATCTCCCGGAGACTCTTACCTCTATCGGAGATCGTGCCTTTTACCAATGCCAGGCTCTGACCTCTGCGGACATACCTGACAGCGTAGAGACTATTGGCTATTCGGCTTTTGCGGATTGTAACAAGCTGGCCTCAGTGAAGCTGCCTGCGTCGCTGACGGTTTTGGAGTCAAGCGTTTTCATGATGTGCAGGAAGCTGACAAGCGTGAAGATACCGGATAACGTGACAAAGATCGAAGACTATGCTTTGATCGGCTGTCTTGAGCTGGAGGAGATTCAGATCCCTTCCTCCGTCCACAGTGTGGGAATGGGAGTCTTCTCTGGCACCAAATGGCTGGATGAACGTTTTGCAGAGTCAGGGATGGTGTTTGTGAATGACGTGCTGGCGGACAGCAAGATCTCAGACGGCGATATAACGATCCCTGATGGTATCGTGAGCATTTCCGGCGGAACATTTTTGAACAGCGGCATCACATCTGCTGTAGTGCCTGCCTCTGTAAAGGAGATCGGCTTCGAGGGCTTTTACAATTGCCCGAATTTGAAGAGCTTGACGATACTCTCTCCGGACTGTGAGATCACCCAAAGACTGGTCTGCAATGGCCTGGGGGAGGATAATGTGACTCCGTATTACACCGGCGTGATCCGGGGATATACCGGCTCAACTGTCCAGAAATACGCCATGGATAACGGCTACACCTTCGTGGCTATAGACGGAAGGGAGCTGGGTGACATTGACAGCGACGGTGCGATCGATGCCTCTGACGCATCAGCAATCTTGGCGGAGTACGCCGCAGTTTTGACGGGAGCGGCTCCCACTATCGACAAGTCAGTGGGCGACGTGAACATCGACGGATATGTTGACGCCTCAGACGCTTCGGCCATACTCCAGTATTTTGCCTACACCCAGACCGGCGGAACTGACTCGATCACGGATTTCCTCTCATCACAGTGAATACGGCTCCCCTGTGAAAGCCGGACACTGATATTGGAGCTCTAAGCCATAGTATTTCGGATGTGGATCAGCGATACTATGGCTTTTTTGTTGACAGTGCAGCGGTGTTGTGTTATAATTAATGTGTCCTCAATAACCGCCATCAGGCGGTTATTGCCCCGAACGAAGTTCGGGGAGCGCAAATTCTTTATAATACTGGGAATTTGCGCATCGCATTAATTGATGTCAAGCTCATTTTGCCCTAAAGGGCAAAACAAAGTGCAAGAAAAATTCTCAAAGTCATTCTTTTTTCTTGCACTTTGACAACTAAAAATCGGCTTTAAAAAGCTATTTAAAGCCAATTTTTAGTTGTTGAGCAGACATTAATTATTATTAAAAGAGATCTGCATTATATTGCACCGAAAGGAACTGGATCATATGAAAAAAGCACTGAAGATCACAGGAAAGATACTGCTCGGGATACTGATACTATTATTGGTGTTCCTTTTGGCAGTGTTCATTTATCACAGGATAATGCTGCATAAGGAAAAGCCGCTCCTTGAGCCACTTGGACAGATGGTAGAGGTAGACGGAAATAATATGAGCATATACACCGAGGGCGAGGGCAGCCACACGCTCGTTATCATGTCCGGCGCCGGAATGGTATCACCGATACTGGAATACAGTCCACTGTACAGAAAACTGAGCGATACCTATAAAATCGCTGTCGTTGAGAAGTTCGGCTACGGCTTCAGTGATGTGGTGGACGGCGAAAGAGATTTTGACACGATGCTGCGGCAGGATCGTGAAGCACTGCAAAAGGCGGGCATTGAAGCGCCGTATATTCTTTGTCCCCACTCTATGTCTGGCATCGAGGCTATTCTCTGGGCGCAGAAATACCCCGATGAGGTGGAAGCGATAGTCGGATTGGATATGAGTACCCCGAAGGGCTATACCGAAGAGGAACTTGCAGATGACGGAAAGACAATGATCGCTCTCTATACATTCCTCAGAGAATCCGGACTTGGACGGCTCGTGCTGACCGACAGCTCGTTCTCGGATCACTATGACCAGCACGAAAAGGAAATCTACAAAGCTTTAGCGTTCAGAAAGTTTGCCAACAAAAACGTTGACGATGAGGGAACACATCTTGCAGATGCCATCGAGGAGATAAACAGCGCAGACAAGCCCGACATTCCGACACTGCTGTTCCTGTCCGACGGCAAGGAGACAGGCGGTCAGAAATGGATAGATGCAATGCACGACTATGCCGATGGCCTTACCGATGCACAGGTAATAGAGCTGAACTGCGGTCATATGGTAGCTGAGGAAAAGCCTGATGAGATAGCCGAGGCTATGAGGACATTTATCGAGGATCTGAATGACTAGATCTTGACCAGTTATAAGAGGCAAACACAATGCCCCGGAGCACTTTGAGATGCTTCGGGGCAAAATTTCTATCTGATCACAGGGCCTGCGCTCCCGATCTTTCAGCCCAGATCTTGGCAAGGGAAACATTCGCTTGCGTGTTATGTTACAATAGATCATAGACAGTCAAAATAGAAAAACAACTCTCAATAT